>Ga0187886_1003759_pt1 | contig 11206 bp, 8 predicted proteins | sample June2016WEW_20_1_FD_133001 | JGI IMG/M metagenome (GOLD analysis project Ga0187886, IMG submission 133001) | Peatland microbial communities from SPRUCE experiment site at the Marcell Experimental Forest, Minnesota, USA - June2016WEW_20_150 | ecosystem: Environmental > Terrestrial > Soil >...
CGCGGTCTTGCCCAACGCGGGGTCGCCAATACTAGAAGCGTGGATTCCGCAGCCCAAGACGTCAAGCATGGCCGCTTCCTCATAAGACAGGAAGTCAGGGATTGGAAACAACCGAGTCTCGTGTACTTGCGAGTACTCACCAAACCCGCCCGGAATCATTTTGGTGAACGGAAGACCAACATGGGTGAGACCGGATTCGCACAATTGGTATTTCCCAATGCGACACATCCGGCAGCTTCCTCCGAATTCGATGCACCCATGCGTCGGTTCGACAGCCACTCTGTCTCCGGGCTTGACGCGCGTCACGCCCTCCCCGATTTCGACCACGATGCCCGCATTTTCATGCCCCAGGATTGCAGGCAAATTCCGATCAGGCACCATGTATCTCGTATTCCCAAGGATGAGATCCTTGTCGGACCCGCAGATGCCCGCCGCCATGGTCCTGACAATGGCCCACCGCGGAGGAGGTACGGGGTCTTTGTAGGTCTGATACGAAAGGCTGGCCGGGTAGTCCTTTCCGTCCCAGATGATGGCTTTCATTTTGTACCTTCCTTCTTTTACCGAGGTTGTCGAAGTGAAACCCTTTAAGTCCAGCATGTAAAGCCGCATCGGTCCAGAGGCATTGCCCTCAATCTGTCAATCCGGATCGCCCAACTCGCTTAAGGGAAGCGGGCCAAAGGCGCGAGGTATAGATTGGCCTCCATCCATACGAATGACTTGTCCGGTGATGTTCGCGAAGTCGGGTGAGCACAGGAGCGCGACCATACAGGCTATCTCTTCGTATGTGACAAGTCGATGGGTTGGAGTTGTTTTCCGCGATGCCTCCCTCATCTTCTCATCTACATCTGGATCGTCGATCATCCCTGGTGCGATGGCATTCACTGTGACTTCAGGGGCAAGCTCCAAAGCCAAGGCTTCTGTCAGTGTGTTCAAGGCGTTCTTGGCGAGACCATAAACAGTATGATCGCGCACAAAAGCAGAGCCAGCTGAAATGTTGACGATCCTGCCCCACCCTTTCCCTTTCATGCCCACGTGGGTTGCCTTTGCAGTCAAGAATGCTCCCTTCAAGTTGGTGCTGACTATGGTGTCCCATATGTCCACTGGGAGAGTCATGAGAGGGACCTCGGTGTAGGGCCCTGCATTGTGAACCAGAATGTCAATCGAGCCAAATACGGCGACGGCCTCTTGAACGAGGCGGGCAACGGCATCCTCGCTCGATACATCCGCTTGAAGCGCGATAGCTTGGTGACCTTCCCGCTTGAGACGATCCACAAGAAGAAGCGCCGCTTCGCGAGATCGGTTGTAGTTGACGATGATGTTGGCGCCGTCCGCAGACAGTTGGTGTGCAATCCGATCGCCGAGGCGTAGGGCAGATCCTGTTATCAATGCAGTTCGCCCTGCGAGAGACAACATAGGACTACTCATGGCACTCCTGCTACGGAAGGAAGTCGACAGCCTTGTTATGGAGTTCGTGTATCTTGATACGGGCGAAAGGCTCAGCGTACATCACACCAGACTTCAGCCCCCAATACCTGTTGGGGCTAAGGAGAGCGGATTGAAAACGCTCCAGGTCCCCAGCGAAGGATGCCTCGCAATGAGCTCGGAAGCATCCAATGGCCCTTTTCTTTACCTCAATACAGTCGGATATATCGATGATTGCACTAGGTTCAAATCCAACCGACACCATTGGCTCCTCAAACCCAAATGCATTCGAAGTGCAATGCGACGGGTACTTCTCGGCCCAGCGACCGGTACTCATGAGGGCGAGAAAGGTTGCCTCGGTCGTCGCTTCTCCGGTAGCCTTGCAGTCATTCAGTGTGTTGTTGTGCCACCAATGCGTTATGACGGTGTCGGGCTTCAATTCCCTGATCGCGGCGTTCAGCGCCATGCGAAGTTCGAGGGTGTTCGCCACCTCGCCGTCTTGGAAGCCTAGCACGCGCACGTCTTTGATGCCCAAGATAGCGGCTGCGTCCTGCATATCCTTCTCGTTCATCTTCGCAACCTCGGCCTTGGGCATCCGATTCGTCAGCAGATCCCCGGCGGTGACACTCAGGACGTAGACCTCGTCTCCCCTTTGTGCGTGCTTGTACAGCGTACCTGCACACACGGTGCCCGCGAATTGTGGATGAGCCGAAACAAATAGAATTCTCATTCTCTCCTCCTTTTCTGTCTGTTGATCCCGAGCGGGACAATCCTTTTCGCCCCACCTGAAACGCCATTGAATAGAAGGTCGGCGACAGGGTCAATGCCTACAATAGCGTGCAAGGACCGAAAGCCGAGGTGGTACGCAGGTCCCCAACAGTTCGCGAAACCTCTAGTTGAGAGTGCTCTTTCTAGGAGATGAGTTTTTGCAATCGTTTGCTAGCAATCGTATTCTAGCATACGGTTGCTATCCAATCAATAGAACTTCCGTTCCATTTCTGACTCTTATTGCCGCTGTCCTGGCTACTTTGATCATCCGCCCGAAGAAAATGCCTGTATGGGACTCGAAACCCGGGAATAGCTATGATGGAGTCCCCAAGAACATAAATTGATCAAATTCCTCCGGATCCATTAATGGGCCGCCTATCAGAGTGGCGCGGTATGTGTTTTTGAATGCCCTTCTGATGTGGACGTTTCTCGTTAATATACGCATAATATTCTTTGACCAATTGACTCAAATGCATTTGATGAAGAATAAGTGAATGATATTAAGAAATGTTAATGGACTGAAGCTCGCAGGGTTATGAGTGCTAATCTCAAAACCTCTACCTTAGACCGTTTGGCCTACCGTCTAAGGGTGGCCATTCGATCTACGGTTCGAAGGAACCGTGCGAGAAAGAACCAGCTATATTTTATATCATAATCTGCATGTTTTCAAATGCAGTCAAATGAACCTGACGATATTGAGTTGTCCCCGTTCTACAAAATATTGATAAAGAAGATTATTTTCCAACATGAGATCGCCACTGATCCGATTGGCAAAAGAAGCCCCAGAACGGGGATGGATAAACATGTTATTTCCGGAATAGATGGGGATGAAGATCACAAAGTATGATAATCCACGAGGAACAAAAACCTATATTTTGGGCTAAAAATCGCCCGGATGAGAGAAGTAGCTAGCACAGGTGACCGCTATATTTTACATATTTATGGGTACTTCGGTTTAATTACCGAAATGAATTTCATTGATTGGTTTTTTTTACTCTGACCGACAGATCACATGAGGATTCATCCCCGTGTCGTGGAGATGGTACCTTGCCAATCCAAATAGAATGGCTCCATGAAAGGAGAAGGAGAGACTGACCCCCTACGCGCGCAATTTTACAGAAGGGGATTCTTGGATAGCAAGAAAATCACACCATCATGAGCATCCAGAGTTACAGAGAGATGATCCGTGGCTTCCGACCAGGCTTGATTCCCGATCCAATTGAAAACGCAAAGCGGGCTGCTCATTCCCAGGGATTCGAGTTGGAACGAGCGCTGTACCGGGTATTCGCCTGTGTTGAAGACAAACACAGCACTCGACTCTGATTTTGAATTAATTTTTGGCCGGACTTGGACGATGACCGGATCCACCAAACGCGCCTCATGGCCGATTTGGCTGGAAGGATAGTTGGCTTGGATGCGGTCGTATACAACGGGGGAAGACCCAAGGAAAGGAAAATAGCAGGAGTTCGATTCCATCTCGAGGATGAATTTCCACAGATGTAGCCTCTCCTTCGACAACTCCTCCAAGTCGTCACTGGTCATCATGATGCCTCCGCTCATTCCGGCGTAGAGCGCCAGCGAGCGGACTTCCTTATCGGTCAAATTATGATGATTGTTGCGCAGCAGGATGCAGTCCGGATCGGTCTGCCATAACACATGGTTGGCGAAGTTTCGCATGGCAAGATCATTCAGCAGGGATTGCGCCGATAACCGGCCTCTCCAGTCCACACCCACATCCTGTCCAATCCGGATGGCGTCTACCAAACCCACCGAAGACCACAAGGGACAACCGCAACCCAACCAAATCGCATCACCGATCTCAGCCCGGATCATCTCGGCCACCTTACGCCAGACCTCGATACGGGTATAACCGGGCGTATGCCAGACGGCCCGATCCGGCCCATGATCGCATCCAAAATACATGAAATCCGTCTTGAAATATTCGCAACCCCATTTGTGCCGCCAAGTACGGAATACCTGCCTTAGATATTCGAAAGCCTCGGGGTGGGTTGCATCCAGGGAGTAGTATTCCTCGCTGAGTTTGTGCCAGCGGTCCTCCCCCACAAGCCGCCATTGAACGAGCGGGCCTCCAGTCTTTCGGTCCCGGACAACCCAATCCGAGTGATCCCGGTATAGATGGCTGCGGTTGCCGACCATAAATGGTCCGATCCACAGACCCGGAATAAAGCCGGCCTCGCGGATATCATCCAGAACCGGTTTCATCCCACGTGGAAATTGGGGTTTGACCTCCAGCCAATCGCCCATCTCCGGAATAAAACCCTCGTCGATTTGAAAAACGCGCATGGAGAATTGCTCACGATCAGAGGCCGCTTTGACACGCTTCAAATACTCCAGGATGATCTCTTCCGAAATATAGGCATACAGGTTGTACCATGAGCTCCATCCGGTAATCGGTTGTCCAAGGATCCGGGGCGGGAGGGGCGATGCTTGGGCCGCAATGGAAGCCCATTTTCTCAGTCCCTTCTCCACCTGGTCCGATTCGAAAATCACAAGCTGTTCCGATTCACAGGGCTCATGCTCATCGCGATCTTTTTGATCCCACAGGGTCAGTATTGTTAAAGCCGGGGGACAGCGGAGTGTATCAAATATGAACGTGTGTTGGAATCGGTCGTGACGGTCGAAACCCAGCAGGAGGGATTTTTCGCCGTGTCGGGGTAGAAGCTGCGTCATGGCATACCCTGTTTCAGGGCGGGTCTCAAGCGGCCCGAAATCCGCCAAGGCTTCGACGTCCACGTAGGCGCTGCCATCCCAACTGGTATAACCGTTTCGCAAATAGGCGCGCAGGTTTTCTATTCCCTGGAAGTGCAGGCCGAACGAATCGAGCGCCTGCGATGTGGGGACCCCTTCCAACCAATAGCGCAACCATAATCCGTCTATAGAATGATCTTGGCGGATTTCCAGGCTGAAAACGCCATTCCCCATTGTTGGAGATCGAAATTGGACAATTTGGCGATCGCTCTCATGCAGGACGATCTCCATACGCACATCTTTCAAAGCAGATGAGTTCATGGCCGGATAGCCGCCGCGCAAAGTAATGCTATCGGCCTCGATGTCCAAGGTCCCTGAGGGAGTGAAAGTCACCTTCATAGATTCGTCCTTCTCCATATGGGATGGGTATTCCCCTGCACGGTGTTGATGGCGCAGACTTGAAAGTTGAAACCGGCCAGGTGCGCTGCACTCGTGAGCCAGCGTACCTGGCCGGGGACTGAAGCTAATGGAAACGAAGGAAGCGCTATTTGAACAGAGCGTTCACTTTCGCGTTAGCCTCGGCCAGAGCGGTATTGGCCTTCGCGATGCCCAGGAAGATAGCATCCATCGTCTGGTTCATGATGTCGTTAATCTCGGGGGCATGATCGGTCAGCGGGTAGAGGAAGGTGCCGTCTTTCTCCGTAGCCTGCGTGGTAAAGGCAGACACGTCCAATCCCGTTTTCTGCATGGCGGCGAGGGCCTTTTCAACAGCCGGCGCTTGGGCAGGGAAGGCCACGCCCGCCTCGCCAAAAGTATTGGCGCATTCCGGGGAGGCGAGGTATTTGACCCATTGCCAGGCTTCCTCTTGATGCTTCGAGCCGACCCAAATCCCGTCCGTCAGGCCGTTGAACATCGACTTGCGACCGGCGGGGCCGATCGGCAGGCGAGCAAAGCCCGTCGGGAAGGTGTCTTGGCCGTAGAAAGAGATCATCCAGGAGCCGTCTGAGATCATGGCGACCTTTTTACCTTGGAACAGGGAGGAACCGCCCAGACTCTTGATATCCGTGTATGGAATGGCGTAATGCTTGTCGTTCATCATCCGGGCCACCCAATCGATCGCCTCGGCGAATTTAGGATCGTCGTAGTAATACTTGGTACCGTAGACTTTGTCAATGTACTTGGCGCCGTTCCCTACGACCAGGTAACTCCATTGCTGTTGGCCGTAGGCAGTGCCATTTCCGGTATCGCTGAAGAAGGTAAAGCCGTACTGGACGACGTTTTTTTTATCGAACGCCGGGTCCAAGCCGTTCTTGCCGTTCTTGTCGAGGGTCAGCTTGGCAATGATCTGCTCGAACTGGCCGCCATCCGTAGGATTCCAGGTGGCGTTATTCAATTCATCCACGGACACACCCGCTTTGTCCAGCATGTCCTTATTGTAAACGATGGCAATCGTATCCCAGTCCTTGGGCAGACCGTATCGTTTCCCATCGCGCACCCACAAATCAGCCAGGCCGGGCAGGTAGACGCTCAGATCCACATTGTCCCGAGTCACTAGTGGTTGGATGTCCACCAACTGTCCTTTTCCCGCGAAAGTAGGATAGTAGGCCAGGTGATCGGTGAATACATCCGGAGCGGTGCCGGCAGCGAAACCGGTCTGGAGGTTAGCCCAGTAATCCGCCCAGTTCAATTGGGATATTTCGATCTTTATGTTGGGATTCTTAGCCGTGAAATCGTCCGCGCACTTCTGATAGGCGGGCTGTTGGTTGGCTGCCCACAACGAATACTTAATAGTCACCGGCGCTTGTACAGTGGCCGGTTGGGCTGGTGCGGTCGTGGGTTGGGCAGGCGCCGAAGTGGGTTGGGCAGGCGCCTCCGTGGGTGCGGGACTTGCAGGCGCGGCACATGCGCTGAGCATAGAGCCCACAACCAAGACCACAGGAACCAAAGACCAAATTGCTCGTTTGTGTGACATTTCTTCCTCCTTTTATCGAAGTGTGTCACCGATGGATCGCTGGAACTAAGGCATATGTTCAGCTCGTCTTTTTTACAAGTCGGAAGCCACCTCCTTTTCTACCAACGCGATTCCAGAGTTAAGAATCCTTGTCTGGAACTACATTACTTAATTCCCGTGAAGCGGATCGAATCCAGCAGACGGCGACCCATCGAGACCAAAAGGACCAGGGCGGGAATAATGGCCAACACCGCCGCCGCCATTAAACCGCTCCAATCCGGGGCTCCCTGAGATGGATTCTGGGAACGGAAGATTCCTAGGGCGACCGTCATGACACGCGTCTGGACGACGCCACCGCCAATGACGAGAGGCCACAGGTACTCATTCCAGTAGAAAATAAAAGTTATAACCGCCAGTGTTGCCATGGGAGCCTGACTTATCGGGAGAATAATTCGCCAGAAGGTGGAAAAGATGCCTGCGCCGTCGATTTTGGCAGCATCCTCAAGCTCCCGGTTGATGCCCAGGAAAAATTGGCGGAGGAAGAACACAGCGAAGGGCGTCATTAAAATATATGGGGCCCACATTCCTTGCATGGTTCCCACCCACCCCAAAGACCTCATCAGTATGAAATTCGGAATAAGCGTGACAACCGCCGGAACCATCAGAGCCGAGATATAAAGGGAGAAAATGAAGTTCCGAAGCGGAAAATCCAGGCGCGCAAAAGCATAGGCCGCCGTGGCGGAAAATAACACTTGAAATAGTGTAATGACACCGGCGAATAGAACGGTATTGCGAAAAGCTAATAGAAAATTAATGGAAAATTGGGAACCGCTAATTTCCATCGCCGTCTTTGGATCCAACAGACCGGTTACCCGTAGGAAATTAACCATTGTCGGCTGGACCGGTAAAAGCGTATTCGTATTAAAATAAACCAATTTCGGCGCCGTCAGGGCGGTACGCAGTACCCACCATAACGGGAACAGCGTGATAAAGATAAATACTCCCAGAACACCCCACATCAAAATCCTTCCCACGTTCAACCGCTTGAGCCTACGACCCTTGGTCATCATTGGCTAACCTGCCTCTTCATGCCCTCTAGTCCACTACGTTCGCACGAAACAGCCGCATTTGTGCAAAGCTGACCACAATCAAGATCAGGAAAAGGACGACCGATAATGCTGCTGCATACCCCATGTTGAAGCGCTGGAATGCCTGTTCGTAGATCAACCAGTTGAACACTTTGGTCGCATTGATCGGACCGCCTTTCGTCGTAATGGCCACAATATCGAAGATTTGAAATGAGCCGATTATGGAAGTTACCATGACGAAGGTCAGGATCGGCCGCATGAGGGGCAACGTGATCCGCCAGAACATATCCCACTCACCCGCACCGTCCACCTCGGCCGCCTCGTAAAGCGTCAGGTCGATGGTCTGCATCCCGGCGAAGATCAACAACCCCGTATATCCCAAGTAGCGCCAAATGGTGATAATGGCGAGGGTTGGAATAGCCGTTTGCGGAAGTCCCAGGAAAGCTACAGACTTCATGCCCAGTAGCTCAATGGCCACGTTGACAATGCCCAGAGTGGGATCCAACAACCACATCCATAACAGAGCTACCACCACATTGGAAAGTAACCAGGGTAGCAAGAGAATACTTCGCACCAGGTTGGATTTGGCCAGGCGGCTCATGATGACGCCCAGCAATAGGGCTAGCACTGTCTGGATAGAAATGTTCCATAATACGAAGAGCGACGTTACTTTTAAAGCATTCCAAAAGTCCGCATCATGGAGCATGCGCACATAATTGCCAAGACCTACGTATTTTGCTGGTGTCAACATATCCCAGTCTGTAAAACTGACCATCAAACCGCGCACGGCCGGAACTGCATAGAAGGTGATAAACCCCACCAGGCTGGGAAAGATAAAGATCCAGGCTACTATTGTCTCTTCGCGAAACAAACGCTTGAGCCATTTCGAGCGGAATCGACTGGGGGGAGCAGGCGAGATTACTTCCGTTGTGATTTGCATGAGAATATCCCGGGGCAATTAGCCAATAGGTTCAGAGTGCTGAACCTGGCGCAAGGTTTCGAGTAATAGGCCGGGTAAAACGGGTTTCACCAGAAAAGCGGCTGCTCCCATTTCCAACCCGCGCTTGCGTTCGTCTAACGTTGTGCAAATGATCACCGGAATGGGACGTTCACGGATTGCGTTCTGAATGGCCGTAAGAATTGCCCAGCCCCTTCCGCCCCCCAAGGCCGGTTCCAGAATAATGGCGCGCACATCGACGGTTGACAGGACTTCCAATACGCCAGATTCATTGCCACGCGCCAGCACTTCATATTTCTGATTTAAGACCCCACGATACAACTCTATGGTTGGTAGATCGCTTTCGACCATCAAAATGACCTGTTTTGCCATTGGCCAACTCCTATTTAAAGTATAGGGAAAGGAATCACAACTGTCTTGGACAAATGTATACGCCCCTTGGAGAAAAGTATTCGAATGTGATTTTTTTTCGGGAGTTATTTTTCCATTTGCCGGAAAGACTGGGGGGATTGGCCAGTGTGTTTTCGGAAAACTCGGCTGAAGTAGGCCGAATCGTCGAACCCGACCCGGGCCGCGATGGCTGTTATCGTATCCGGGGAGTTACGCAGCAGTTCCTGCGCTTTCAGGATGCGGAAACGGTTCAGGCAGTCCCAGGCAGACAATCCAACTTCCTGATGGAATATCCGGCTCAGGTAGTTTGAACTTACCCCCACAGCCCGGGCAATTTCCTGACGGGAGACGGGCAAGGCATAATTTTGATGGAGGTAGGCGATGGCCGCTTTGACCAATACGCTGGTGGGCTGAGGCAGGGCTTCGTTGGGTCTGAGAATTTTCCTGAGGAGTGCAACGGCCTCCTCGTCGGAGAGCATTTTTTTACTCTGGAAAGTCACCCGCGCATAGTCCAAGCGCTTGATATCCTCCACCGAGAGCAGCTTTCCACTCATCACTAACACCGGAACCTGACGGGTTTCTGGTCTGGAGCGCATTTCTTCCAAAACCGCGAAGCCATCGACTTCCGGCATCATTAAATCCAGGATGACCAAACTCGGTGTGACCTTGTGCATGGATGCCAATGCTGCGGTCCCATTTTCCGCGCATACTACGGTGTATCCGGGCAGTGCTTCTGTCACCAAGCGTTGGTAAAAATTGCGCGCCTCCGCCTCGTCATCCACAATTAATATCGGGGCGGTCCCCCGGGCGGGACGAAGGGCGCTGATTGCTTCCAATAAGGTTTTACCGGCCACCGGTTTCATGATCACTTCCGTCGTCTCGATTCCGTCGTCCGACCCTTCCCGATAAACGATAAATGGCAATTGGCATAGCTGAGGATGAACCCGTACATATTCGATCATCTCCCATTCATCATGGCTGGGGTTGAGTATGTCCCAAGCCAGCACGCTGGGAGTAGCCTCTCTCAGGACGGCGTTCAACTGTTCCGGAGCGCTAATCTTCCGGACCGGCAAATGCATTTGCGCGGCCAGATTTAGGAATGTTTGGGATATTTCCTCGCCAGTCGAAAGAAGCAGTAGAACAGGTTTCGACATCTCCGCCGGGGGAGCGCCAAACTTTCCGGAAAGGTTCGGCAGCGGCAGGTAAATGTGGAAAGTGCTGCCCTGTCCGGGCTGGCTTTCCAGGCTCATCAAGCCACCGTGTAATGCGACCAGACGGCGGGTGATACTCAACCCAAGGCCAATTCCCTCACTCCGGCGTCCAAGTCTTTCGACGGTGACGAACGGCTCGAAAATACGTTCCTGAAGCTCCTCCGGGATGCCCAATCCCGTATCCTGAACCCAAAGATGCAGATGGGGTGGATTAACTTCGGCACCCAGAACAATTTGCCCGCTGGTTGTGAATTTTCTTGCATTGCTGAGCAGGTTCATCAGGATCTGGCGCAATCGGACGGGATCCGCCTGGATGACCGGCAACCGGTCCGGTAAACGCAGTTGCCAGACGACCTCTCCAGGGGAAGTTTCCGCCATACTGTGGAAAACGTCCTCCAGAAAAGCACGGGTTGGGATGATCTCCGGGAAAAGGTCCAACTGGTCAATCTCGGCCCGTGAAAGATCGAGCAAATCGTTGATCAACCGGGTGAGATGCTCGCAACTCCTGAAAATATAACTAATATCCTTGCGCAATCCATCCGGCAACTCAATCCCGTAAGGGTTGGGGTTCGAGAGGGCGGTCTGACTATAACCGAGAATGACATTGAGCGGCGCCCGCAATTCGTGACCAACATTCGCCAATAACCTGGTCTTCAATTGATCTGCTTTCTCCGCCACAGCCCGAGCCTGCACGGCTTCTTCATACAAC
>Ga0187886_1003760_pt1 | contig 11205 bp, 7 predicted proteins | sample June2016WEW_20_1_FD_133001 | JGI IMG/M metagenome (GOLD analysis project Ga0187886, IMG submission 133001) | Peatland microbial communities from SPRUCE experiment site at the Marcell Experimental Forest, Minnesota, USA - June2016WEW_20_150 | ecosystem: Environmental > Terrestrial > Soil >...
GAGCGAAGAATTCGACATATTAAGCTATCAGTGGCGTAAGCCGAGGATTCATATCCTGACGCTGGACCGCGTCTTGTCCGACGACATTTACGAACGGCTCAAGGAAGACAAAAGGACAAGATTTTATGAAGCGGTTGTGGCTAAACAGGATAAATGCAGGGAACGCCTCGAGGAAATCGAATCGATAGTTGAGCAGACAACCTCATCGCGCCTTTTGATAATGGACGTGCGAAAGGTTACGCTGTCAAATCTTCATTCGGCATACAATAAAATCATCGGGTATAACCGCAAGGACCTCAACAAGCTGTGTTTTACAATTCTTATCGGGGATGGGCCGGTAACTCTTTTCGCGGCGGGCAAATCCCCGGACGTATTCGTTCCGTACCTGGCCCGGCACAGGGTGGATTACAATCCGGCGGTGTTTTTCTTCGACCCGTTTATTCACTATGAGCCGGACGAAATCGAGGCGCCGATGGACGAGTATTTCGAGCTGCCGACGCAGCTTCCGCGGCGGTTTACGCCCTTTTTCCCGGAGCCGGGCGTAACAGTGGAATACGTCAGGAGGTTTTTCAGGGCGGCTGAGCAGCCGGAAAAAGTCAAAAAGGAGCGTCTGAATGTATTGGCGGCGTTATATATGAGAAGAATAGGCGAGCAATTCCCCCAGCACAAGAGCCGCCTGCGGGACCTGCTGACCAGAGCCGGCCTGCAAATAGCCAGCGAAAAGATGAATATGTACCCGATTTATTTCGAGGAGTGGGTGGACGATTTAATGCAAAGGGCTGCAAAACCGGCGGGTTAACCCTGTGTGATAAAACGTTAACGATAATTCCCGGTTTTGTTGATTTGTTATCTCACGGGGTTAAATCGAACTAACCAATTTTAAGCCGGCTTTATAAGCGCGGGCCAGGTCTTTTTCGTTCAGCGTGGAATCCGGATGCTGAGCAACCAAACCGAAATACAGCCGTTTAACGACCTTTGCCCTGAGGCATTGAGCAATTGCTTTGAGAGCGGTCAAGGCGGGCCTGTAGAAAAATTTACCGATAAACGCAGGCGCCGCCGAGGCGGTTACTATAACGGCTATCTTATCCGGCTTGGTAACCCTGAATTTCGGAGCGCCCTGCCCCTAGGGCCAGTAACCATAGACGATTAGCCGTTCCATAAATTTTCGCGTTACGGCAGTAACATTGTAAAAATTAATCGGCGACGCAATCACCAGGGCATTGGCCGACTCGAGCTGGTCGAGAATCGCAACCATATCGTCGTGATGCCTGCATACCCCCCTGTCAGGACCGGGGTTTTGCATACAATCCCTGCAGTTGGTGCAAAATTCGATGTGCTTGTCAATGAGATAGATTTCGGAGGTCTGGACGCCGGTATCCTGTGCGGCCTTTAGTATCTGGTCAACGGCCGTATCGATTACGCCGCCTTTACGATATGTTCCAACAACAGCGACTATTGTTTTAGACATCGTAATTCACAGGAGTTGCCCCCTGTCTCGCATTTGAACGATTACGAAACCAACACGATTTGATTACCGCATTACCCAGCGCTTGTCAACGAATTTGAGCTTCTGCTCCGAGCGGAAAGCCGGGTCGCCGGAAATCGAATACGTGAGCTGAAGTGTCTTTCGCAGGAAAATTTTTACGGGTTTGCCGTCGCCGTCTTTTTGAGATGGATGGTCAACTTCAACGGTCTGGTTACTCAGCCCCGCTATGAAAATATCGACCGACTTTGCGTTGGGGTCGAAATCAGGCCATATAACCGCAATATCTTTGGCGTTGTCGGCGCCCTGCAGGATTTTGTTGCCGGCGTTTTCGAGAAGCTCAAGGAAAGGATATTTGCTTTTATGGCGTGTTTTAAGCCGCTCGAAAAGCACAGCGGATACCCCTTTTTCGGCTCCAACTGTCTGAAGGGTATTTGTGACCAAGGGGCAATCGGGGTAAAAATCGACGTCCTTGCCGGATTTGTTGGTAAGCGTCAGGATTATGTACCAGAACCGCTGTTTTTGGGCGCCGTCGAGGACAATCTGCTGCGGATTGTCATAGCTAACATCGAGCGTCCAGTCGCCGGGCTTATCCACAATAGCCGGCTCAGGGGCCGCAACAGCCAAACCCGCCAAAAAAGACATAGCAATTACGCAGGAAACCGGTAGTTTCATCATAAAAAACATTATACCTTAAAAAAACTGAAAAAACAAGAGGATTTCGAAGCGATAGCCATCCCCAAAATCCGCGTTTGCTCAATGTGCTGTAACAAATGTGCTGTAACAAAGAATGCCTTTTCAACCCCTAACCATACTCTTTGGGCCGGTTATTCGGTTTTTATCTGAAAAAGGCCGATAAGAACACCAAAAAAAGCTTGATTGGCTCGAAAAATCTTGATATAATGAAAAAATGGTATACACCAAGGATGCAGCATATCAATGCAGTTTTCACACGCCGTCTTAATCAAACTATAATCAATTTTAACCGTTTTTTGTGGGGTGATGATGATGAAAAGAGAGAAATTGTCTGCGGGGAATCGTTGTTTTGCAAAAACCACTCAAAAAATAACTGCGGCAGTGCTGTTTTTGCTGGTTTTAGGCCAGGCAATAGCGGTCAAAGCCGACTGGAAATCCGACGCCAACGCCAGAATTGAGCAAATCCGAAAAAGAAACGCCGAAATTACAATCCTCGGCACAGGCAACGCGCCCGTTCCCGATGTCAACGTGCAAATCCAGCAGACAAAGCACAGTTTCGGCTTCGGCACCGCCATCGCCTATGGGGCTTTAACGGGAAGCAGCCAGACCAACTACAGGAATTTCATCCTTAATCATTACGAGTGGGCGGTGTGTGAAAATGAGATGAAATGGTCCTCTGATGAGAGTACAAACAACGTCTGGACCTTTTCACAGGCGGACTACATAGCCGACTGGTGCGCCAGCAACGGGCTTATTTTGCGTGGCCATAATCTTGTTTGGGAGACCGGTGGTCAGACGCCGAGCTGGGTATCGGGTCTGGCTTGTTCAACTTATCCGCCAACCAGTACAATGATGAATGAAATTGATGACCGTATTAACACCACAGTTGGTCGTTATGCAGGCCAAATCGTCCAGTGGGACGTCGATAACGAGATGCTTTCCGGTAATATGTTCGATTGTCTGGGTGAAGCCGGAAGGGCACATTTTTGGCAGCAGGCCCATTCGGTAGACCCCGATTGCAAGTTCATGATGAATGAGTATTCAGGAAATTCGTTCGGTGGCTATGACGGCGTTCCGTATAGAAATCGCGCTCAGGGGCTGATAAATCTTGGAGCACCGATTGAAGCCATCGGTATTCAGGCCCACGTTGCGTCGCCCTTCAACGCCGAGACTTATTACAATAATGTTCTCAATGTGCTGGATGACCTGGGTCTGCCCATCATGGCTACCGAGTTTGATGTCGAGCAGGCCGATGTAACTCAGCGGGCAACCGACCTTGAGAACTTCTATCGCATATGCTTTAGCCATCCTTTATTTGCGGGCATAATCCAGTGGGGGTTCTGGGACGGCTCACAATGGAGGGCCAGTGCCCAGCTTGTTGAAACCGACTGGACAATCAACGCAGCAGGCCAGCGATACATAGACCTGCTCGCTGAGTGGACGACACATGATGCCAATTATTCTAATTCAAACGGCAAAGTCGATTTCAGGGGATTTCACGGCACTTATCAAATAACATTGTCAAAAGCGGGCGAGACAACCGAGGTCCATACAATCCAGCTCGACCCCAACACGACAACCGCCTATATTACCATTAATACCAATTTCACAGCCGGCCCGCCTGATACCACCCCGCCTACGCCCAACCCGCTTACCTGGGCGTCAAATCCCGAGCCAAATAGCCCTTATTCAATAATAATGACCGCGACCACCGCAACCGACGCCAATTCTCCGCCGGTTAAATATTATTTCGAATGCACTACCGACGGCAGCAAGACCAGCGGCTGGCAGTTAAGCACCACTTATACGGCGACGGGTTTGAATTCAGGCACGTCTTATTCCTTCAGGGTAAAAGCAAACGATAACTCCGCCGCCCACAATGAAACCGATTGGTCGAGCACATTATCGGCTACTACCCTGCCGCCAGATACCAATGCGCCGACGCCCAACCCGACGACCTGGGCATCAGCACCCACGGCAACCGGGGCATACACAATCACAATGACTGCAAACACCGCCACCGATGATTACTCGCCGCCGGTGCAATACTATTTTGAGTGCATAACCGACGGCAGCAAAACCAGCGGCTGGCAATCCAGCCCCACATACCTTGCTTCAGGCCTTACGCCAAGCACTCAATATACATTCAGAGCCAAGGTACGCGACAGCGCCCCCGCCCTCAATGAAACCGGCTGGTCAACCTCACTGTCGGCAACAACCCAGCCCCCGCCGACCAATATCGAAATCCTCGGCTCCTGGGTAACAGGCACCACCCACACAAAAGAATCCGGCTACAACCGAGCTCTGATTTTCATCGCTCACGGTGAATTGACGAGTGGTCCTATGAATCTCGGCTCTGTAACATACGGTGGGCAGGCAATGACGAAGGTTATTGATTATAATTGCAATGCCGCCAGTGGTTATGCATACGCCGCGGCATATATCCTCAATGAGACGGGCGTAGCCGCCGCAACTACAAGCACATTTACTCCCACATGGAGCGGCACCGCACCCACCGCCTCTGGCTACTCCAGCGCATTTTTCTCCAATGTTAACCAGACAACCACCATCAGATCATTTGGCTACGGCTGGAGCATAATAAATCCAGTCACAACCGGTGCGTTTGCCACAAGCAACGGGGATATGGTTGTTCTCGGCGCTACTTGTGGCAATTCAGGCTCATATACGCTTAACAACAGCTTTACCGAAGGAAATGACCAGACTATGTCTTCGACTGCCACCGGCGTAACTGGCTACAAAGCCGCAACTGGTGCAAGCGAAACACCAAGCGCGACCTTCTCAGGCACTATAAACCGTCAAATGATTATCGGTTTCGTATTAAAGGCCGGGGTTCCGGTTGATACGGCACCCGCTGCTCCCATAGGACTTATTGCGACAGCGGGTAATAAATCGGTAATACTGACCTGGAACGCCAACAGTGAGGCCGATATGAACGGCTATAATGTATATCGTTCGACAACTCAGGGCGGCGGTTACGCCAAGGTAAACAGTTCGCTGCTGACAAGCCCCAATTACACCGATACCGGCCTGACCAACTGGATACCTTATTATTATGTCGTAACTGCAGTCGATTTAACAGGCCACGAAAGCACCAATTCCGGCGAGGCGACGGCGACCCCCGATTATCAAAGCTGCGCCGACGCACTGGCCGACGGAGACCGCCTCCCCGCGGACCTTGCCGGCACCGGCGATTGCTACGTAACTTTCGCCGATTTTGCCGTATTAGCCGGCCACTGGCTGGACAATACCTGCACAGGCCCGGGTAACTGCGACGGGGCTGACTTCGAGCCGAACGGCGTTGTTGATATTTTTGATTTAAGCGACTTCGCTAATCAGTGGCTGACGTGCAACGACCCACAAAATTCCTACTGCACAAAGAACTGGTAAAATACGTATTATGTATTGGAGTTAAGTTAAATGTTGAAAAAATCAATACATCTTACTGGGTTATTAATCTTGGCCCTGTCAATTGGGACATCCTATGGTGATCCTAATAACGTTCTTACCAACCCCGGATTTGAAAGCGGGACAACCGGCTGGTCCGCTTTTGGCGGTTCCTTTACTACTGTCTCATCGAGTCCGTCGCCGCATAGCGGCTCTCTTAGCGGCAGGGCATATAACAGAACTGACACCTGGAATGGAATTCAACAAAGCGTTTTAAACAAAATGGTAGTCGGCCAGACATATAACGTTTCCGGCTGGGTCCAAACCGCCTCGCCCAGCGCCACTGTTAAGTTAACCTTTGCAAAAACAGATAGCGGCACAACCTATTATGCCCAGGGCGCCGTCGGACCTGCTAATAACTCCAGTTGGTCGTATATTTCCGGTACTTACACCCTCACCGCGAGCGGCACGATTACAGCGCTGAATTTTTATGTTGAAAGTTCGGACTTAAATGATATTTATCTCGATGACGCCAACATAATCCTACCGCCGCTCGCCGACCCCAACGCCACGGGCAACGTTAATTTTAATGTAACTCATCAGAAGCTCGAGGGTTTCGGCGCCGCAGTCGCCTGGTATGAGGGCTGGCTGCTGGCGATACCTGAGCCCAACAGAACCAATCTTTATAATACTTTGTTTCGTGACCTCGGGCTTGATATCTTCAGGATACGAAACACCTATGATTACGATTCTGGTTACATGTCTAATATCCGCACTATTGTCAGTAAAGCATTAGCACGTAATCCCAACTTGAAAATTCTGTGTTCCTCATGGTCGCCGCCGACTTACTTAAAAAGTACCGGTAAACTGGACGAAGGAACTCTCGCCGGCGGTCCATCTGCTTATGTTTACGATGACTTTGCGAATTGGTGGGCCGATAGTATTACTGCATGGTCTGGCACCTATGGTGTAAATATTGACTATGCCAGTATTCAAAACGAGCCTGACTGGAACGGCAATGACCGCTGCCTGTTCAACCCTACGGAGAATTCGACCTATGCGGGTTATAACCAGGCCTTTGAAGCCGTTTGGCAGGAATTCAATTCCCGATGGGGTTCGTCTATGCCGAAAATGATTGGCCCGGAAGCCATAAGCTGGGACGGCACTAAGGCATATATAAACGCGCTCATAGATGTCAATCATGCTTATGGTTTTGCAAATCATTATTACGGTTGCGGCGACTACTATACTCCCGATTCCTTTATAGCGGGAATGACTGATTTCGGCACGAATTATGGCTATAAGCCGCTGTTTCAAACCGAATACCAAAAATTAACCGGGGCAAACGGCAACTTCAATTACGCTATGGATATGGCTCTTATTATGCATAATGCTCTGGTTTATGAAGGATTAAGCTCATATATTCACTGGACTCTTTTTTGGGCAGATGACAGCAACAGCCTTGTGTCGCTTCCATCATACGGCAGTTCCAATTATGTAATTAATCCAAACTATTATACATTTAAGCATTACGCCAAATTCACGGACCCCAACTGGTACCGCACCGATGCCAATGACTCCGAGCCAAACTATTTGAGGATAACGGCCTTTAAAGACCCCTGTGAACCCAACGCGTCGATTGTGATAATCAACACTTCTACCGACACCGATATCAACCTGATGCTTTCGCTGACCGGCTACACGCCGCAGAATTCCGGCATATATCAGACCAAATCCGACGCCAACTTTGCTTATATAGGCACGTTTTCTCCCTCGACGAAGGTATTGCTTCCCAAACAATCTATAACGACGATTCATCTGTGGGGATTTGGAAATTGCGCCAGCGTTCAGGCCTGGGGATTAGGCCTCGACTCGGACCTCAACGGCGACTGTTATGTTAACTTCTATGACCTGCAAATCCTCACGGATAACTGGCTGCACAGTAATTGCAGCAGCTCGAACGGCTGGTGCGGCTGGGCGGACCTGACTATGAACGGCAGCGTTGATTTCATCGACTTCAGTGATTTCGCTCCACAGTGGAAGCGATGCAATAATCCGTTAGACCCCAATTGCACGCAAAACTGGTAGTACATATCGCAAAATATCCGGCTTTTAACTGCCGCAGGCGAGGTAATCCCTGCGGCAGTTTCGTTTCGCAAATGGTTTATTTTTGGCCTGTGTTATAAAGCAGACGCTTGGCGGTGGCGAGGAGGTCCCAATTTGATAAATGCTCTTCGCGGGCAAATTTTTCGGCGATTTTGCGAATCTCATCGAGCGACCTGCCGTGCATCATCGCAAAAAGGTTATAAGGCCAGCCCTTAAAAACCCGCCTCTCGTAACAATGACTCACGATTGGCAGCTCCGCGAGGCGCTGCCCGACTTTAACCACGCGGGCTTTATCAACCTTACATACAAACATCGCGTTGGCCGTAAAGCCCAGCTTATGATGATTCACCATTGCCCCCAGTCGTCTGATTATCCCCTCCTGCATCATTTCCCCGATATGCAGAAGCGCGTCGTAAACTTCAAAATCATCTTCACCGAGAAAATCGAACGGCCGTTTGACCGCCTTCAATCCCCCATCCAGGCGTTCAAGTATCCGCTTGTCAATCTCACTTATCTTCCGTTCTGCATTCGATGTTCTATGTTCTTTGTTCTGTGTTCTTTCTTCCTCTTTGTTGGCAAGCAGCCGCCTCCCTTCGCTTCGAGCGTCAAAACGCACGTCCAGTTTGAACGCCCGCTTTACCGGCAAATTGTGAAACTCGACGCCGAATCGTTTCGACAATTTTTTCAAAATCTTTTCAATTTCCTTTTGCGAATCAGCCCGCAGCGTAAACCACAAATTGAAATAATGTTCCCGCAGGTAGTTATGTGATACGCCCTGCAATTTATTCACTGCCCCGACGACCTTTTTCAGGTCCTTTTGTTCGATATGCGCCGCGACTAATGTGCTTTCTTTGCCTATTGTCCGCCAGTTTACGGACACCCCTAAACGTCTGATTACGCCAAGTTTTATAAGTTTACGCGTGTGCTCGAGGACTTTGGTTTCGCTGCTTTTCAGGATTTGGGCGATTTTGTCGTATGGCCGCTGCGTCAGGGGTAAGCCGTTTTGAAGGGTATTACAGAGGCGTTTGTCGAAATCAGACAGGCGCACGGGCAATTAGCTCCCTTTTCCCGGCACAAACCCGCACACGGGGTCCGGCGCCTTATAGTCGCCCAGCATTGTCAGCGCCCGCGCCCTGCACCCGCCGCAGGTGCCGACGAATTCGCAGTTGCCGCATTTGCCCTTGAGCGACTCGACGTTGCGGATGTCGTTTAGGAATTTGGATTCCATCCAGATTTTCCTGAAATTGAACCCGTTTTCAACGAGATTCCCCGCCGAAATATCCAAAAAGCCGCAGGTCTGGACGTCGCCCCGCCAGCTTATGAAGCCGAACCTCTTGCCGCCCATACACCCCGACGGGTGGTCGGTAAGACCGCGGGCCTTCGCCTGCTCGCAGACCCTCGCAAACGCGGGCCCGCAGGTAACGCGAATTTTGATATCGCCTTTCAGCTTGAGGCCCAAAAGCTCGCCAAGTAATTCCTCATACTGCACGGGGTCGAGCACCGCGTCGTCAATTTCGCTTCCCCGGCCGGTCGGCACTAAAATAAAAACGTCTAAGCACGTCGCGCCTAAGCGTTTTGCAAGCTCGGTGATACCGATGATTTCACCGGAATTTATTTTGCTCAACGTGGTATTGATTTGGAACGGCATCTTCATCTGTCTCGCAAGCTGGGCAGCACGAACTGCCGCGTTAAATGCGCCTTCGTTTTGCCTGAATTTGTCGTGCGTGTCCGCCGACGAGCCGTCAATTGAAAACGCCAGGGCCGAGACGCCCGCCTTTTTCAATTTCGTCATTGCCGCCTCATCGAGCAGGTAGCCGCAGGTCGCCATAACGACGCGCAATCCCCTGTCTCTTGCATACGCGATAAGCTCGTAAAGGTCGGGCCTTTCCATCGGCTCGCCGCCCGTGAAAATAAGTATCGGTTTTGCGAATCTTGCCAGCGACGATATTATTTTTTTGCACTGCTGTGTGGTCAGCTCGGTTTGCCCCCCAGGCCCGGCGTTGGCCCGACAATGCTTGCACTGATACCGGCAGCGCCTCGTAACCTCGAATGCAATCAATCTCGGCTTGATTTCCTCTTTGGCTGGCGTCATCCGCTGCTTGGGACGCTTCCACTCACGCCGGGTTCCCCGCCCCTTTACCCTTTTCACCGGTCGTCTGGTTTTAGTCGCCTTCATAAGCTAAATGTAACCGATTCCGCCAAAATAGTCAATTTCCCGTAACATCTCGCTGAAAAAATTATACCCCCGCCGGTGACAAAATGTTCAAACGTGCTACCTGAATTTATAACTAATCAATTTATAAACTAATTTCGCCGCCAAAAAATCCGGCCCCTTGTTTGCCCGGTTCGGGCACATCTCGACTACGTCAAAACCGATGACGTTACTGCTGTGAAACACCATCCGCATCAGTTCCAGTACTTCATACCACCCCAGCCCCCCCGGCTCAGGCGTGCCCGTCGATGGCATAATCGACGGGTCAAAAACGTCCAAATCAATCGTTATATAAACGTCGCCCTCTAACAGCTCCGTCACCGTATCCATCCACTCAGCTTTGCCCCAGATTTCCTCCGCGAAAAACGTCCGCGTCCTGTCCATAAGCCGTTTCTCGCCCGCGTCCATACTGCGAATCCCGACCTGCACAATCCGGCACAATTCCCTCGCCCGCGCCATTACGCAGGCGTGATTGCATTTCGACCCGTGATATTCCTGCCGCAAATCGGTATGGGCGTCTAACTGCAAAACCGTCAGCTTTTTATATTTTTTCGCCGCCGCCCGTATCGCCCCGATACTCACTGAGTGCTCGCCTCCCAGCACGATTGGCAATCGACCCTTCGCCAGATGCTCGCGGATCCTCTTTTCCACCGCCGCAGCCATTTGCTCAGGCGTCTTGTTTTCCTTCACTGGCTTATCGGTAAATATCCCGACCTTATATGGCTCACTGTCGCTTTCTATATCGTAGTTCTCTACCGTCGCTGACGCATCCAGTATCGCCGCTGGCCCCTTGTCCGCGCCTTTCCCCCATGTGCTTGTCTTATCGTATGGCACCGGCACAATCACGACCTTGGCCCTTGCCGGGTCGCGGTATTGTTTCGGTACATCGCTTAAAAATTCCGCCTTCGCCATTTGCCTCGCCATTGAAATTTACAAAGCAAGCCCCCAGGTTTATCCTGGGGGTTATTCTTTTATCTCTGTGACCTCTGTGTCCTCTGTGGCTAAAAAACTCTGCGGCTTCTGTGGCCAATCTTAATCGAACAAAAACATCGCTATCGCCACGGTTGTCGTCCACAATTCCCGCATACCGCGCGCCGTCTGCGTGATATTGCTTGACCTGATTATCAGCCCGCTTTGCCTGTAAACCTGCTCTTTTTCCGACCACGCCTTGTTCGGGTCGACCTCTAAGCCCAGCGTCGTTCCTAACATTCCCGCCGCAAGGTCTTCCGCAAGATCCGCCGCCTCCTGCTCGTTCATTCCGTAACCGTGGACTTCGCTGAGGTATCCCCAGTTATTGCGGTCC
>Ga0187886_1003761_pt1 | contig 11205 bp, 10 predicted proteins | sample June2016WEW_20_1_FD_133001 | JGI IMG/M metagenome (GOLD analysis project Ga0187886, IMG submission 133001) | Peatland microbial communities from SPRUCE experiment site at the Marcell Experimental Forest, Minnesota, USA - June2016WEW_20_150 | ecosystem: Environmental > Terrestrial > Soil >...
CACGGGGGGCCGACCTCGCTTCTGGATTGGTGGCGCACGAAGAGCCGGTGTCCGTTGTGCGGGCTCGCGGGGCAGTCCGAGCGGGAGAGTCTTGGGACGATCCTGCACTTCATCGAGGAGGCGGAGTTCGCCGCGGGGTTCGGCCGGGACCACCCGAACCTTCCCGCCCTGCTCGCCGCCCACGAGGCGCGGTGGGCGGCCCTGGCTGCGGAACTCGAAGAGTTTGCCCGCAAGAATGATTACCGGTTTGCGACCGAGGCCGTGGGTGAAGAGGGCAGAGGGAATGATGGATAGCGCATGAAGCTCTTGGTCGTCTCCGACATTCACGTGAACTGGCCGGCCCTTCGGGCGATCCGGGAACCGGCGGACGCGGTGGTGTGTCTGGGGGACATCGTGTCGTACGGCCCCTCCCCGCGGGAATGCCTGGCCTGGGTGCGCGAGCGCGCCGCCCACGTGGTGCGCGGAAATCATGACACGGCCCTGGCCGAGGGAACGGCGCCGGGCGCCGCCGCCTTCAAGCGGGCGCTCGCCCTGGCCACGCTGGAGCGGCACAGGAATCTGGTCGCCGAGGAAGACGTGGCGTGGCTGCGGACGCTGCCAACGGAGCTGAGCTTTCGGTGCAATGACTATCGGTTTCACGCCGTCCACGCCTCGCCGGCGGATCATCTCTTCAGTTATCGCCTCACGCCGGACCTTGACGCTGAAGAGCTGAAGAAAGAGGTGGCGGAGGTGCGAGCGGACATCGTACTCCTCGGGCACACGCACCTGTCCATGAGCCGGGGCGCATGGACCAAGGTGGTTCTCAACCCGGGGAGCGTCGGGCAGCCGCTGGACGGAGACCCCCGGGCGAGCTATGCCCTGATCGAAGACGGCGTGGCGGAGATCCGGCGCGTGGAGTACGACGTCGAGGAAACCGCGGCGGGGGTCAGAGGGATGGGGCTTGCCGGCGATCTGACCGACACACTGATCGCCATCTTACGGACCGGGAAACCGTGTACCGGCCCTGGGACGAGGCAAGCAGACTAGCCACCGTCGAGCGATCAGCAGCGGCTCTTCCTCAGCCTCCGCCCCACATCGGCATGGTACCACACCAATTTTCGTTCTGGGTGGCTCCGCCGGGATCAGTGGCCGTGCCCCGGCAACTCCTCACCTTTGGCCATAGCCAGGTGGTGCGGCTGATGGTGGCCGCCCTGGACGAGAAGGCCAATGAAGCCCAGGCCGCGGACTCGGGCGATCGTCTTGGCATCTTCTGCGTTCCTTGCGGTCACGAGCAGGCGTAGGCCGCCTGGAATGGGCTCTGTTCTCGCAGACCACTCCGACATGGCGTTCAACTCGACCACATGGGGCACCACCATTCGCTGGATCGCCCCTTCTGTCCGGCCCGTGCCGGTCACATCCATGGCGAGCCCCCCGGGGACGACCGTCGACTTGACCTCGGATCGCAGCGTGACTTCGTTCATGTCAATCAGGTGCTGGCGCAGGCGCTCCATATTGACCTTGCTCCAGTCGGTCGCGGGATCCGACTCCAGGATCCGCACGATCTCCTGAATGGCGCCAAAGGCATCTTGACCTGGTGAGGTCGGTACACCTGGCTGGCCGCTCGCCGTCTTCTCCATGGCCTGGCCGTGCGGCATCGGCATCTGCTGCGCGTGGATAGAGGTTACTCCGAGCAGCATGCCCACTAGCGCTCCACCCAGACCCATCAGACTCGATTTGGACATCGCACTCCTCCTCCGTATCCCTTGCGACCATACCGACTTTGGCCGACTGCTGTCGTGGGGTCGCCGCCCGAGGCGCTCCCTCGCTCGTTGCCTCTACTCGGCCGCTTGCCCTTCTTTCCCCAGTTCCTCCAACTCGGACTTCAAGTATCGCAGCCGCCGCTCGAGGATTTCACGCTCCTCGTCCAGCCGCTCGACGTACTCCTCGCGACTCAGGAAGCCGTGGCGCCGGCCGTGATGCGGCGAGGCCTCCCGCTCAGAGTGGCACGAGCACTCGTGCTGGCGCTCGTGACAACTACAGTGGTGATGGCCATGGCACGAATCGTGATGACGACCAGAGCCGCACGAGCAATGATGATGACCGCAGCAGCAAGACATGGTGTGCCTCCTTTCGGTTGGGTCAGAAGCTCGGCGTGGGGACCCGTCCCCACCCGGTCTCCTGCGGAAGGTCCCGCAGGGCCTGGACGGTGAGGCCGTGTATCTCGACATCGGCCATGAAGATCGGGGCCCGGCTGGAGTTGATCCCGAACAAGGCCGCTGCGTCCGCCTCGCGCGTCGGCGTGTCCACCCGGAGGAAGATCAGCCGCCGGACCAGCCCACTCCCCGCGGATTCCGTCCCCGTGCCGGGGGCTGCAGCATGGTGCATCATGCCGCTACTGCCCTCCAAGTGTCCGAAGGGGTGCAGGATCCAGTCGGAGATCATCGCCACCGTATGGTGACGCTTGTAGAGCTGCCACTCATCGCCCGTGTCGGCGATCATCCCCTGCATCACGTAGTTTCTCGGCATGACGTAGACCAGGAATGGTCCCCGCTGCCCGTCGAGGCGGGCCTTGATCTCCGGAAGTGAAACCACCGCGGCCATCCGGTGGTCGAGTAGTCCCAAATCGTTCGGCAGGATTGCGAGCGCGGTCACCGGCCCGTTGGACCAGAGGGGCAGGCTGCGCACCGTGTAGGCCCGGGCGGCGAAGGCGCCGCCCACGCTCAGGGCCGCCAGTGTCGCAATCACGACCGTCGTGCGGACGGCTCCACTGCCGAGCGGGATGAGTCTCGGCGCTGCACTCTCCAGGCCCCTCGGGACAAACATCCCCGTGTGATCCATGTACCGCCTGTAGTCCTCGCCGAACTGCCCCAGCATGCGTCGCTCCTCGTCCCTGGCGAGCAGGTAGTAGAGTGCGACCATCACCGCCCACAGGGCGACCACCAGGAAGCGCGGCCACAGGATGGAGAGTCCGAGACCGGTCAGGCCGAGCCCGAGGTACTGGGGGTGGCGAATCCAGTTGTAGAGCCCCCGGAGCGCCACGCCCCTTTTCGTGAATTTGTTGAAGTATACCTGGCCAGCACAGACGAGAAAAACCAGCCCGCCCACGACGAACAGGACCGAGCCGGCGATCCGCACTCCGGCCAGCATGAGGTCGGGAGGCGTGACCATGTGCGGGAGGTAAAAGGCAGTTAGCCAGCGCGTCGCGGGGCGCTGAGCCAGGGAGAGGAGGACCGGGTTGAAGGCGGCATAGAAGAACCCGGCTGCCGGGCTGATCATGATGAGGATCTCCAGCCCGATGATGAAGTAGAGGACGATCACACTCCGCCAGAGTATCTTCGGTTGCGCCATGAAACGAACTCCCTTTCCGGTGATGCGTCAGTGGCAATAGATCCGTCCGGGCAGGCCTGGCCGGCACGTCATGGCTTTGCCCGTCGGCCCCGGCGGGTGCGGCATCACGCCGCCGTGGCCTTGTTCCGATCGAAGACATACGCCAGCATCGGCACGTAGATCAAGGTCAGCACGGTCCCGACCAACTGGCCAAAGACGGCGACATCCGCCAGCGGGGACAGCCGCTCCAGGCCGACCGCCCGCTCGAACAGGATCGGCAGCATGCCGGCGATGGTCCCGAAGGCGGTCATGAAGACGGGCCGGAAGCGCACCCGGACGCTTTCCAGGGCCGCCTCGAAGGGTCCGGCATGCCGCCGGAAGCCCTGGTAAAAGTCGACCAGCAGGATCGAGTTCTTGATCAGGATGCCGAAGAGCAGCATGGTCCCCAACATGCTCGGCATGCAGTTGGGCTTGTGGAACAGGAACATTCCCCAATAGGAGCCGATCAGGGAGAGGGGCAGGACCAGGATCATGATGACCGCCAGGGTCACCGAACGGTAAATCGCGATCAGCGCCATGAGGAGCAATACCATGCCGATGGCGATCGCCTGCATCATCCGGCCGAAGGTATCCTCCATCTGCTTGATGTCCCCCTCCTGGCTGACGAGCACCCCCGGGGCCTCCAGGCCGGCGAGGGCCCGCCGCGTCCCGGCGGTCAGCAGCGATTCCGGCTGGGTGGCGCGATACCCGTTCACGTCGAGACTGTAGAGCATGTTGTTCCGCTCGATCTTCGCCGCCGTGAGGTCGTACCGGATCGTCGACAGGGCCCCGAGCGGGACGGGGCCTTTCGGCGTGTCCAGGGGGACGAGTGCGAGGCTCTCGACAGACCGGTCGTAGGGCGGCGCAAAATAGAGCCGCACCGCCTGCGTCTGCATAGACACGAAGCCGCCGCTCAGCGCCACCGGCACCCCCTTGAGCGGAAGCTGCGCGGCGATCTGCGCCGGGGTGACCCCAAAGGCCAGCGCCCGGTTGACATCCAGGTCCACGCGCGCCTCAGTAAAGTCCATGTCCCAGCTCGTGCTGACCGATGTCAGCCCCTTCACCTGCTGCATCTTGGCGGCAACCTGTCGGGCCACGGCCGGCAGCAGTCGATAATCCTCTGCGAGGAGCCGAGTATCCACCGGGGCCTTGATGCTGGAGATGGGCGTGGCGCCGAAGTCGTACACATCCACGACCTTGACGTTCGGCAGCCCGCGCAGCCGCTCCCGGATGGCGGTTTCAATTTCCCAGATCGTCTGTTTCCGTTCAAACCGGTTCACGCAGTTGATGGTCATGTAGGCTTCGGTGGGGAGCGCCCCGCTCCCGAGCGACAGCACGCCCGGCTCGCTGCCGACGCTGACGGAACTCATGAGGACGGGCTCGGCACCATGGAGCCAGCCGATAAAGGGCTGCAATCGTCCGACCGCGGTCTCCACCGTTTCGTTGCTGCTGAACTTGACGTGCGCCTTGATGATCCCCGTGTCCATGGGCGGGGCCAGATCTCCCCCGACCAGCGGAAGCACCGTGGTGAGGGTGAGGTACAGGAGGCCCCCGACCGCCAGGAGCATCGCGGCTCGGCGCAGGACCGCCCATTTCCCTCGCGAGAAGTGCAGGAGCGCGGTGTAGGGGTGTACCAGGCGGCCAAACGTCCGGTGATAGAGGGTTTCGAGGCCCTGCTCGAGGCGGTTCTTCCGCACGCCCTTCCGGTAGAGAAAGAACGAGATGCTGGGGATGAAGGTGATGGACAGGACGTAGGAGACCGCCAGGGCGATCATGAGGGTGGCGATCATCGGCCGGTAGATCTTCTGGGGGTAGTCCCCCAGGAACAGGAAGGGCGCCATGACGGCCATCGTCGCGACGGTGCCGGCGAACACGGGGCCGACGACTTCCTTGGTCCCATGGACGATGGCCTGCCGCAGGTCTTCCTTCAGCTCGGTGAGATGCCGCTCGATATTCTCCAGGACCACGACCGCATCGTCGACCAGCATGCCGAGGGCGAGGATGATCGCGGTGTACACAACGATGTTCAGCTCCCCGCCGGCCAGCCAGAGGATGCCGATGGTGGAGAAGAACACCATGGGGATCGATCCCAGCGCGGCGAGCACCGCCTTCACATTGCCGAGGAACAGCATGATGACGAGGAGGGTGAGGATGATGGCGTCCCGCAAAGCTTCCAGCATGTTCCGGTTGGCGGTCTCGATGAGGGTCCGCTGGGTGTCGGCCACCTCGAACCGGAGCTGGGGATAGCGGGCCTGGAGGTCCGCGATCGCCTGACGCGCCGCGGTGCTGGTCGTGAGCACGCTCCCCCCGGGGGCGCGCTGCACGGCGACGGCAATCGCCGGGCGGCCGTTGCCGAGGTAGGCCGAGAAGGCCGGCTGCTGGCCCCAGACCACCTCGGCGACGTCCCCGAGGCGGACGTTCGGGGCGATCGGCAGGTTCCGCAGGGCCTCGACGTGATCGCGTTCTCCGTAAAAAGCCAGGGTGACGTAGCGATCGGGCCCCTTCGAGAACCCGAGGGGAATATCCCGGTTGCTGCCGCCGATGAGCGCGGCCAGGCGCTCCAAGCTCACCCCCTGGGCCTTCAGCTTGAACGGATCCACGTTGACGCGGATAGCGCTCTGGCTCCCGCCGAAGACCTCCACGTTGCCGATGGCGGCGGTGCGCAGCAGGGCGGGTTTGATGTCGCTCTCCACGAGCTTGCGGACATCCGCGACCGTGAGGGACTCGTCCACGGCACTCACGGCGAACACGTCGGCGGGAAGCGTGAACGACCCCGTGGTATAGACCGAGGGGTTTACCTCGGCCGGGAGCGTGTTCCGGACCTTGCTGAGGGCGTTGCTCACATCCACCGCCGCGGAGTCCAGCCCCTTCTCGTACTCGAATTCCACCGTGACGATCGACATGCCGGCGATGTTGGTGGAGCTGACCTGGCGGACCAGCGCCAGGGCGGAGACCTCCTGCTCGATGGGCTTGGAGACGCTGGCGGCGACCACGTTCGGCGTCGCCCCCGGGACCGGGGTCACCACCACGACGGTCGGCCGGTCGCTGTCGGGGAAGAGGTTCTTCGGCATCGCCACCAGCCCGATGCACCCCAGGACGAAGAAGCCGGCGATCAGGCTGTAGAGCAGGTACGGCCGCTCGTGGAAGAACTCGAACACGGGGGCTCTCCTCTCAGTGGGTGCGCTGGACCCGGACGGGCACACCCGACGAGACACGCAGCAGGATGTCCGGCATGGCCGACAGGAGGGTCTTGCCGGCGAGGGCTTCTTTGACCCGCACGCCTTCCACTCCCCGATGCGTGACGGTCACGGGCTCCTTGGCCACCTTCCCCTCATTCCAGACGAGCACGAAGTCCCGCCCATTGACGCTGAGCAGCGTGTCCACCGGAATCACGGGCCCCGCCCCGGGGGCGGTCACGACCGACACCTGGACCTGTTCCCCCTCGACCACTTTCGCGTCGGGGGGCACCTGGCTCCGGTACTCGGCGAGGCCGTTTTGATTGGCCGTGTTCCGCGGGATGAGCGGCAGCCGGCTCCCGTTCCACCGGATCTCTCGGGCCGACAGGTCGGGCGGGAGCCGGACGGTCAGGTAGCGGTCATGCTGGCCCGTGAGGGAGAAGAGCGGTTTGCCGGGCAGCGCCAGGTCTCCCTCCTGCACGTGCCGCACGGCCAGCGTGCCGGCGATCGGCGAGACCACCCGCGCATACTCCAGCAGCGCGTCCGTTTCCTTGAGGGTCTGATCGAACACCCGCTTCCCGGCGTGCAGGGCCGCGATGGCCTGTTGCGCGGCGGCGATCTGGGCGGCGAGGGCGGCGATCTGGGTCTCCTCGGTCTGGGCTTGCTCGATGGACACCCACTTGACCGCGAGTAGCTCCCGGGTGCGCCCGTGGCTCTCCTCGGTGTTGGCCAGCGCCACCTTCAGGGCTTCCAGCGCGGCTTGCTTGGAGGCGATCTCGTAATCCAGATTGGTTTGCTGCTGCTGCGTGGCGGCCCGCTTGGCCTGGATCTCGGCCGCGTCCAGCTCGGCGAGCAGATCCCCCTTCTCCACGCGGTCGCCTTCCCTGCGGAGCACGCGGAGCACCCGCCCCGTGATCTTGGTCGACAGGGTAACCGACTGATCCGAGGAGACGGTGGCCAAGGACGGAAGGGTCAGCGGCTCCCCGCCGGCGGGAATCGTGACCGCCTCCACGATGGCGGGCAAGGGGGCTGGGCGCGGGGCCGCCGCCAGCTGGGCCTTCCGGCTGGTGAGGGCATACATTCCTCCCCAGATCAGGGCCGCGACGACGATGAGTACTGCCACAATCTTCATTGCACCACTCCTGTCAGCGCCATCCCGTACAGCACCGCCTGCTGGGCCAGGATTTGCCACTGGTCGTTTTGGGCCTGGTAGAGGCCGGCCTCCGCCTGCAGGACATCCGCCTCGTAGCGGAGGTATTCCTCCGTCGTCAGACGCTCGTTCCGATACGCCACGCGGGCGATCTGCAGCAGGCGCGTCTGCGTCTCCACGATCTCCTGGGCCACCGCCCTCGCGCGCGCGAGCACGGGCCCTTTGTCCTGGAGGTTCTGGGCCAGGGCGGAGAGGTCATGCTTGTTCTGTTCCAATGTCTGTTCCGCCCGTCGTACCTTGACATTGGCGATGTCGTTGGCCGAAAACAGGGTCTTGTCGAAGAGCGGGATCCGGAGGACGAGGGCGACGAAGTTGTAACTCCGCTCCACGTGGCTGCCGGTGTTATAGGCGGTCCCCTCGTTCAGCGAGAGCCCGCCCTCCAGCGAGAGGGTGGGGTAGAACTGCTCCTGGGCCCGCTGCACGTCCTTCTGCGCGGCCGCCAGGTCCGTCTCCAGCACGCGGAGCGCGATGAACGGCCCCGGCTGGACGTCCGCTGTCTTCTGCATCGGGACGGGGGCGTCGAGCGCAAGGCCGGTCAGCTTGTGGAGGTCCCGCTGGACATCGAGGATCTTCACCCGCAGGTCGTTGTGCTGCTGGGCGAGGTCGCTCAGGGCTTTCTGGATCTTGAGCCGCTCCGCCTCGGCCGCGCGGCCGAGGGCCACCTTCCGCTCGGTCATGTCCAGCGTGTCCTGCAGCGAGGCTTCCCGCGCCGTGAGCGCGGCGTTCGAGCGGAGCAGGGAGGTGAACAGGCTGTTCAAGACGACGACCGTCGCCTCCTTCCGGACGAGGTCGATCTGCTTGGCCGTCACCGCCTTGTCCTTGAGCAGCTTCACCTGGTCCGCGACCGTGTAAAGCGCTTTGACATAGAGGGGCATCTGGGCAGTGGCGCCGTAGCGGGCGATCGTTCGGGAAAACTCCAGGCTGTCCCCCCGGGCGGCGGTCCCCTCGGTCGGGAAGAACGGCCGCATGTTCGTGGGGGAACTATAATCCTCGTACCGTCCGTAGAGGCCGAGCTTCGGAAACAGCGCCGCGTAGGCTTCGGTCACCCGGAGGTCCGCCTCAGCGACCGCCAACTCCTTTTCCTGGATGTCGGGCTGTTCTCGTGCGGCCGCTAGGAGGCTCGCTATGTCCATCGCCGAGGCCTGGGAATTCGGCGAGACTGCGAGCAGCACCAGGACCGCCATCAGCGTCTGTCTGCGCATCTTCCCTCCGGGTTGGACCCGCGCCACCTCAACATCAGCTTCAGGCCTTCAGAAGATCAACACCGAGACTACTGCTACTACGCCAACGATGACCAGGAGATCGACCTTCCAGCGGAGCGCGAGGAAAGCCGCTGTGGCCAGCCCCCAGGTCTTCCAGTCCACCAGGGACGCCCGCCCGAACTGCCAGAGCACGAAGACGAGGAGCGCGATGAAGCCGGCCAGGACGCCTTTGATCATCCACTGCACGGTCTGGAGCCGTTTGATTCGGTCGAAGTGCGGGACCGCTCCGACCAGCACTACAAAGGACGGGAAGAAGACCGCGAGGGTGGAGAGAACCGCTCCCACGATCCCGGCCATCTTGTATCCGACGAACGTCGCCGTGATCACGATCGGCCCGGGCGTCACCTGGCCCAGGGCGATCCCGTCGATGAATTCCCTGGTGGTCAGCCATCCAAGGCGCGCCACCACTTCCTCTTGGATGAGCGGAATCAAGGTGAACCCGCCGCCGAATGCCAGGGCACCCAGCTTCATCAGGAGCAGATTGAGCTGCCCCAAGAAGGGATCCCAGACGTATGGGCCGAAGGCCAAGCCGATCCCCAGGATCGCCGCAATCCCCCATCCCCATGCGCTCATCGTTTCGCCTCCGGAGCCGGGGGAGTGCCGGTTCCCACAAACCGGTACAGGGGAACGGCCAGGATGGCAGTCCCGACCAGGACGATCAAGAAGTGCACCTTGAGCACCATTGCCAGGAGAGCGAGTGCCGCCAGCAGGACGCCCTGCCATCCCTGCAGCGTCGTCCGACCCAAGGTCAGGCAGGCATTCAGGACGATCGCCACCACGAGAGCCCCCAGACCCCGGAAGAGGGCCTGGACGATGGGCAATGAGCCAGCCCGGAAGTAGAGCGCCGTGAGCACCGTCATGGTGAGAAAGGCCGGCAGGACGAAGCCAAGGGCCGCCGCGAGCGCCCCAGAGATCCCACGCAGGCGATACCCCGTGTACGTGCACATCTGGACCATCGTGGCGCCCGGGATCACCTGACACAAGGCCATGCCTTCCTTGAACTCTTGCTCCGAGAGCCACCGACGCTTGCCGACCAGGTCACTTTTGAGGTGCGCCATCATCGCGGGCCCGCCGTAGGCGGTCGCCCCCAATCGCAGGAAGCCGAGGAAGCAAGTTCGCAAGGGGACATCCAGCATGTCTTCCACTCCTTTTATTGGTCGCACCGAGCCTGGGGCTGACGCCCCGGCTCCAGCGCACCAGCCCATCGGCAAGAGTATTGGCGAAAGCGGGGCTTTGCCACTATGGGCGGGCATCCCTCCATCGCGGCTGCCCCGTCTCGTCCCGGAGCTCGACAACGCTCCCTGTCCGCCGATTGGTGACCCGAGCGGCGACGAGATGGAGATTGCCCTGCCGGTCCATCAGTTTGGATCCTTCGACCGCCAGGGAATCACCGTCCTGGATGTCCAGGTGCAGCTCCATGGCGTACCAGCCGGGTCCGAGCATCACCGTATACGTTTCTCCGGACGCCTGGAGCTGCAACGTGGCCGGGCCGTGCTGGAGCCGCAGGTTCAGATGGGTCGCCTTTCCCGTCACCTGAATCACTGTATTCCGATCGAAACCCGGCCCGGCCGGTGAACCCCTCCACCAGTCCTGGGCTCCGGCGAGCGACGGGAACACGAGCACCGCGGCCAAGAGGAGATGGGCGGCCTGCAGCGCGACCCGATTGCCATTCGCCTTCTGCTTGTGTGCCGACCGCGTCCAGGCTGTCCAGACGGCAAGCAGTCTGGCCGAGCCCCACAGGGCCCACGCCACCAGAATCCCGCACCAGGTCACTGACCACAGGAGCGCCTCGATCCACTCGCTCGTGCGGGTCAAACTGCTGCCGATGCCGCCCATGCCTTGCTCCTCTTCTGCGGAACTTCCTCCATTACCAACGCGGGCCGAATCCCATGGGCGGCCCTATCATCATCCGACTCATGCCCATTTCAGGACCGGCCCCTGGCCCCATGCCCGGTCCGAATGCCGGCATCTGCGCCCGCTGCTCAGGCGTGAGGGTCTCTGCCACCGCCGTCCGGGTGGCCAGCGCCTTCTCCTGCATCTGGGCCTGGAGCGCCGTCATCTCTTTCTGCTTCGCCAGGATCTTCGCCTGATCCAGGACCGGCTCGCGGAACAGCGTATGGAGCTCGGTCCGCTTCGTGAGCATCTCGTTGCGCACCGTGGCCATCTCGGCGTAGCGATCACTCTGGATCTTCTGGATCTTCGCGACCTGCTC
>Ga0187886_1003763_pt1 | contig 11201 bp, 5 predicted proteins | sample June2016WEW_20_1_FD_133001 | JGI IMG/M metagenome (GOLD analysis project Ga0187886, IMG submission 133001) | Peatland microbial communities from SPRUCE experiment site at the Marcell Experimental Forest, Minnesota, USA - June2016WEW_20_150 | ecosystem: Environmental > Terrestrial > Soil >...
CCCATATACTACTAATTGGGGCTTGCTGAAACAACCGGATAAGCATGAGTCTCCTTATCGAAAACGCCTCGGCCCGCCAGCATCCTGCCGGTTCCAGATGCCACTCGTTCGGGCCGAGGCATTTCCGATCAAGGCTAGCGACCATACAGCCGAGTGACCGCCGCTCCTATGCCGATCATAACGGCGCATCTGGAAGTAATGGCTTCCGGGTGCGCGACGATACGTCCTGCAGTAGAGCGGCGACAGCCCATTACAGGTGTGAGAGGCAATCGCGTTTTCGCATGAATCAGAGGATGGCATACTTTGGAGATCTGCCAGAAGGCTTGAATTGTTGAGTCTCCGAAGGCTCGACTATCCGTGCTAGCGCTAGGGTATGGATTATTTGCGAACGACAGGTCCGTGAGCCGGTTTCCAGATCCCGCCACCTCGCACGTAGCGTGCGGATTCACCGCCCTACGCGCTTCTGCACGGTTCGCCGCAAGGGTTATGGGGCCTATCGGATCGGAGCGGCTGCGCAGGATGGCGGTTGATAGGCCACCCGGTACTCATTGAAGAGTCCGAGCGTCCCCTTCAACGCAAAGGTACCGAGACGGGGAAAAAATCCCCGTTATCCTCAAATCTCTGCGCCTCCCCGCCTCTCGGTGAGAAGGCGCATGGGAAATACTCTCGCCGACTATTTCAAGTCGCCTGAAAAAGAGCCTTCCCCGCCAAGACGTGGAAGGAGACGGCCAGCTTTTTCTTTGGGGCCGCCGTGGATCACTGCTTAGGCGTGCTGAAATCCACCTTGGGGGTTTGGCGCGCAGCCTCTGAAGCAGCAAAGTAATCATTATTGCGTTGGAATCCAGCCCACCCGGCAAAGATGCTATTGGGGAAAAGGCCGATGAAGGTGTTGTAATCCTGGATGGCCTCGTTGTACCGGCGGCGTTCGACGGCAATGCGGTTTTCGGTTCCGGCCAGCTCGTCCTGCAGGGCCAGGAAGTTCTGATTAGATTTGAGATTAGGATAGTTCTCGACGATTGCCAGCAGCCTTCCCAGGGCGCCATCCAATTGGCCATTCGCGGCGATCTTGTCTGCCGGTGTCCGGGCATTCAGCAAGCCGGCGCGGGCATTGGCGATGTCTCCGAACACTTTCTGCTCCTGCTGCGCATAACCTTTCACGGTTGCCACGAGGTTCGGAATCAGGTCGGCACGCCGTTGCAGCACCACATCTACCTGCGACCATGCTTGTTTGATGGCTTCATTTTTGCGGACCATTTCGTTTCGGCTGCTGACGTAAGATCCTCCAATGATGAGGGCAATCAGCACCAGTAATCCCACCACAGCCAGCAGTATCTTCATGACCTTCCTCCTCTATATTCAGGAGCCAGAGCCCTAAGACCCCCGCCAGAATTGGCTCTTTATTCATTTGCCGGTGGAGCTGCCAGCCGGCGATCAATCTCTTCCGTGATCTTGACGACCCTGTCCAGGTATGCGTCGAATGTTGCTTGGACATCCACATCACGTTCACGCTTGTGCCCTTCACGAATCTCGAAGATCGTGTGAAAGGGAGAGGGATCAAATCCCAGCACGGACCCCATGCGGTCCATCGTACTCCTCTTGGTTGGCGGTGGATCCTCCCCCAGAGCCATCAAGGCATGCCGGAGCAGCGCGGCAAACGTTGAAATGGATGACGTCATCAGTTCCAGGGTCTTCCGGGAGTCAGCGGGATGCATCATGTAGTGCTGCCGCAAGCGCAACGTATTGTTCCGCAACTCCCTTTCCACCTGCAGGCGGTGAAGATCCATCGGAACGTGGAGCGAGGCGATTACATCTTCGCCGTGAAGAACCCGGTGAGCCGCTTTAATGTCCATCAGTTCGATTGCGAAAACATCGGCGGAATGGTGAAGCTCGTTGAGGGTGAAGAATAGCGGCGCGGGGTGTCCCTTCTTGGCCCACCAGGCCGAAGCAGCGTGCAACTTGCGCAAATCGTCCCTGCCAAGACTCTGCATGATGCAGAGGACATTTAAGTCGGAATGCCCCGGGTGGAACTCCTCCGTTGCCGCGGAACCGTAAAGTATTACGGACAGCAGGTTGCTTCCCGCGGCATTCTTCAATCTGGTTACCAGGTCTGTCAGGTTTTGCTCTGCTCTCATGGTTCTCGCTCCCGGAGTGTCTCTCTGTGAGGTGATTTGTTACCAGCCTCCGCCGGCTCCACCCCCACCCGAGGAACCTCCCCCAAAACCCCCGAAGCCTCCGCCACCTCCCCCAAAACCACCTCCACCCCAGCCGCCCCTTCCGCGTCCTCCGCCTCCGGACAAGAGCGATATCAGCAAGAATGGACCTAGGAACCTGAGTAAGATGGGCGCCCCGACGAGGAAGATAATGAGAAGAAAAATGATCTGTCCGACGGTCAGGTGTAATTCCTGCCCCTCGCCATCGCGGGCAGCAGGAGCGCCCGCATGGAAGTCGGCCAGGCTATCCAGGGAAACGTGGCTGTCCTGCGCGATCACCTCCGCGATCTGGCTCACCATTTGCACGACGGCGCCGTTGTAGTTGCCCTGGCGCAACAACGGAACCATGCTGCGTCCGAAACCGCCCACCTTGCCGTCAGGAAGGATGGGTTCGAGGCCGTAGCCGACCTCGGTCCAGTACTTGTGATCATCAGTGGCAAGCAGGACCATCACGCCACGGTCCGTCCCCTTGTACCCCACGCCCCACTTCTGAAAAAGGTGATTGGCGAAGTCTTCCACCGTGTCACCTTCCAGAGTCTTAATAGTGACCACCGCGATCTGGGCCTTGGCTTTTTGATCGACCTCCGTACTCAGCCGAGTAAGTCCCTCCACAGTCGTCGCGTTGAGCACGCCGGCAAAATCGTTGACGTAACCCTGTACGTTGAGCTTTTGCCACTGTTCCGCGTGGACAGGCGCAACGGGAATGACGGCGAGAAGTAAGATGAATATCGGAACCGGGCCGCGACGGGAGCGCAGTTTGAAGTGGCTGGGTAAGGACCGCATCATTCCCCTGAGAGTCGACCCCCAAAAGCGATTTGTGGAGCCCGCATCATTGTGCCAGTGACTCAAGGTCGCACGCGCGGATAGTTTACGCTTAATCGTACACGGCATTGAAGGCCGGGGCAACTTCCAGGTTGGAGGAGCATCGCGCACTGCAATGTTACGAGTACGGGGCCAAGCGTGAAGAAACCCGGAAAAGTATACGCTAAGGCACCTACGCCGCACACAGGATACCTGTCGATATCCCATCGCTCGTGCAAATGCTCCGCCGGCTGGTTTGCGAATCTGTACTGCAGACTCTCGCATCAGTCCGGATGCGTCCCCGAGCAATCGGCGATTGTGAACGACCCCGAAGCTTTCGACCATGCTAGGGCAGAGGGGCGTGGTGATCCTGCCTGGGAGCACACGCTCAACGGTGTAGGATCTGGAAAACGGGAGCCCTTGTGAGGGCGCCCACCTACGACGACGCCGCACGCTGTTGCATCTTCATCCGCGCTCGGAGCATCCTTGCCATCGACGAGTCAGGCGGGGTTCATTCCCTCTCGGTGGAATTTACCGAGAACAATTGACACCTGAGTTGACACATTCCCTCCGCAGGCCACCGGGGTTCGAGGATTCGGCCTGTAAAGTCGGCATCTCGGGGGCGCTGCCCTGACTGTTTCGGAGAGACCTTATTTCGTTGGCGGGCAACGTTGCCGTGCGGAAACCTGACCTTGTGGCACGAGCGGTTGGAATGGCTGAACCGTTCTGGAATCTAAGTCCTTCCAGCACAACACATAAGCCACTGTGGGCGGGCGAGGAGCTGGACGAGGCGTACTTCCTGTCCTCTTTAACTCTAGAGACTTACGGCGCTAGTGTGGTATATAAATAGCGCCCTTTTTTAAACTCGGGTGGGTAAAGCGTCGTGCTACATCCTACACGATGTTGTGGGGGCGTCGCGCACGTGGGCAGAGTGCACAACCTAGCCTTTTCGCCCTGCTGACTCCCTCGGAAAGGATCGACGCCGGGACGCAGAACAGCAAGCCGAGACTTGGACTCCTGGGAAGGATCGAGCGATGCCAAACTTCAACAAGTACGACGAGGCGAACGAAATCTTAAAGGCCATAGAGAGCGATCCCAACTCCGCTTCCTACGACCGATGGGTCAACACGCTGAACGAACTCCCCCAGGAGGAGAGGGAGAAGGCCACGGGGGAATTCCAGAGGATGGCGGGGAGAGAGCCCAAGTACGCCGAGGCCTACCACAACTGGGGCGCGGCCTTGGCGGGGCAGAAGAAGTTCGACGAGGCCATCGAACAGTACCGGCAAGCCACGCAGATTGATCCCAACTACGCGCGGGCTTACAACAACTGGGGCGCGGCCCTGGCGGGACAAAAAAGGTACGAGGACGCCACCGAGCAGTACCGGAGAGCCACCCAGATTGACCCCAACTACGCGCGGGCTTACAACAACTGGGGCCTGGCCCTGGCGGAACTGAAAAGGTACGACGAGGCCACCCAGCAGTACCGGAGAGCCACGCAGATCGATCCCAACTACATCCATGCCTGCTACAACTGGGGGCTGGCCCTGGCGGGACAGAAGAAGTACGACGAGGCCACCGAGCAATACCGGAATACCACGCAGATTGATCCCAACTACGTCCATGCTTACAACAGTTGGGGTCTTGCCTTGGCGGAACAGAAGAAGTACGACGAGGCCATCGAGCAGTACCGGAAGGCCACACAGATTGATCCCAAGTACGCTCGGGCTTACAACAACTGGGGCTTGGCCCTGGCGGAGCTGAAGAGGTACGACGAGGCCATCGGGCAGTACCGAAAAGCCGCGCAGATTGATCCCAACTACGCTCGCGCGTACCACAACTGGGGCGCGGCCCTGGCGCAACAGGAGAGGTACGACGAGGCCGCCGAGCAGTACTGGAGAGCCACGCAGATTGATCCCAACTACGCCCTGGCTTACCACAACCGGGGCCTGGCCCTGGCGCAACAGGAAAAGTACGACGAGGCCATCGAGCAGTACCGGAGTGCCACCCAGATTGATCCCAACTACGCCCTGGCCTATTCCAACTGGGGCGCGGCCCTGGCGGGACAGAAGAAGTACGACGAGGCCATCGAGCAGTACCGGAAAGCCACACTGATTGATCCCAACTACGCCCTGGCCTACCACAGCTGGGGCCTTGCCCTGGCGGAACAGGAGAAGTACGACGAGGCCATCGAGCAGTACCGGAAAGCCACACTGATTGATCCCAAGTACGCCCTGGCCTACCACAACTGGGGCCTGGCCCTGGCGGAACAGAAGAAGTACGACGAAGCCATCGAGCAGTACTGGAAAGCCACGCAGATTGATCCCAGCTACGCTCGGGCTTACAACAACTGGGGCGCGGCCCTGGCGGAACAGGAGAGGTACGACGAGTCCATCGAGCAGTACCGGAAGGCCACGCAGATAGATCCCAACTACGTCCATGCCTACTACAACTGGGGCCTTGCCCTGGCGGAACAAAAGAAGTACGACGAGGCCATCGAGCAGTACCGAAAAGCCACGCAGATAGATCCCAACTACGTCCATGCTTACGATAACTGGGGTCTTGCCCTGGCAGAACAGAAGAAGTACGACGAGGCCATCGAGCAGTACCGGAAAGCCACGCAAATTGATCCCAACTACGCTCATGCCTACTACAACTGGGGCCTTGCCCTGGCGGGACAGAAGAAGTACGACGAGGCCACCGAACAGTACCGGTTTGCCACGCAGATTGATCCGAACTACGTCCATGCCTACCACAACTGGGGCCTTGCCCTGGCGGGACAGAACAGGTACGACGAGGCCATCGAACAGTATCGGCAAGCCACGCAGATTGATCCCAACTACGTCCCTGCCTACTACCACTGCGGCCTCGCCCTGGCGGAACAGAAGAAGTACGACGAGGCCATCGAGCAGTGCCGGAAAGCCACGCAGATTGATCCCAACTACGTCCCTGCCTACCACCACTGCGGCCTCGCCCTGGCGAAAGAGAAGATGTACGACGAGGCCATCGAGCAGTACCGGAAAGCCACGCAGATTGACCCTAACTACGCTCGGGCCTACCACAACTGGGGCCTTGCCCTGGCGGAACAGAAGATGTACGACGAGGCCATCGAGCAGTACCGGAAAGCCACACAGATTGATCCCGACTACGCCCGGGCCTACCACAACTGGGGCCTTGCCTTGGCCAAACAAAAGAGGCACGAGGAGGCCATTCCCCAATACGAAAAAGCTACGAACGCCGATCCGAATGGGGTGGATGCATACCTCGCTTGGGGCACAACCCTGCTGAGCTTGACCCGGGACCTGGAAGCCAGCGGAAAATTCGAGCAGGCCATCCTCATCGACCCCGCGAGAAAACCCCCGCTTGCGGACCGATACTACTCCTGGGGCAACGCCCTTGCCGACCAAAACCGCTTCGAGGAAGGCATCGAGAAGTATCGGGAGGCGATACGACTGGACCGTGACCATGCCTATTCTTATCAAAACATTGCCTACTACTTGGGAAGCCAGGGGAGGTTTCGGGAAGCATGGTCAGAGTGGGAAAGGGCCGCCCAAGCTTACAAGCGCGGCGTGCTGAAGGCAAAAGAGGACGGCGACGCTGACTATTTCCGCTATTTCGGCAGCGTGCTGAAGAAACTGGGGGAGCCGAATACCGAGGAGGTTTATCGGCAAGGGCTAGGGTTGGACCCCCATCATCCTGGCATCCTCAGCGACCTCGTCGACCTTTATTTGGAGCAAGAGGACGAGCTCGTTCTCCCGGAGGGAAAACCGGATCGAGAGGGAAGGACTATCGCCCACGCTAGGGCTCGGGAGACCTATAGGAAAGCTGAGCGGATGTTAAGGAAGGAAGAGAGCAAGACCGACGATGCCTCCACCTTCCTCCAATTGGGTCAGCTATACCTCCGCATGGAGGAATACAACGAGGCCGAAAAACACCTGCTCAAGGCCCTTGATAAAGACAAGGAATCAGTCGATGCTTACAAAAGTCTAGGGGTTCTGTACGCACGGAAAGAGAACTTTAGAAAAGCCATCGAATGCTTCCGTGAGGCGTTGCGTCGTGACCCCGACGACCTCGCGGCCAGGAGCAGTCTGGCAGAGGCTTATCTCAAGGCGCAATTCCCTGACAAGGCCGAAATCGAGTACAAAAAGATACTCGGCATCACCGTGGACCACGTCGAATCGGAAATAGGACTCGGGCAGGTTTACGCAACTCTGGCCGAAAGTGGTGACCAAGATCTCTACGAAGAAGCGGTGCATCACTTCACTCGCGCCATACAGATCGGCAAGGCGATCCCGTCCTCAGCCTCGAAGAGATTGAAGCGAAAGGAATGGGCGGCGGTGTACTATTCGACGGGGTACGCCAAGGTGAAAGTCTATGGGGCCTCCAAGCAGCCAAGGAGGGAAAGGCTTCTTCACCAGGCCCTCCAGGACTTCGATCGCTGTCTCGAGCATGATCGCGACTTTCACAAGGCGGAACGGGCCAGGCAAAAAGTAATGGAGAGACTGCGTCCGTCTTCCCCGGACCGACTTTTGGAAAAAGTGGGCCCCATTGCCATCCTGGCATTGTCCGGCTTCGTGTTCGTATTGACTCAAGTCAGCTTCTTCTTGGAAGGGAAATTCGGCGATCTGCGATACTATGTTCCGACGACCTTTGGCTCACTCATCCTGATGATCGCGGGATTCTATTTGTCCAGGCTCCTGAAGTTGAAGGGGGCGGGAATCGAGCGGGAAGAGAGTTCGGTCGATCAGACCCCCATCCCAACTCCCGGAACCCTTGAAATCAGTGTCTCCATCGGGGATGGTGGGAACCCCACGCCTTGCAGGCGAAGAATGGGGTCTTGAAATGTCGTCGCAGGAAACGTGACCAACTGGGCGCGGGCACAAGGCACGATCTGAGGGTACGTCTGATACGGGTAACTACGGGCCGATGTTGCAGCCCGGCGACCGCGAGGGGGTTGAAGTCGCCCGCAAGCCGCGAACCATCGGAGGTCGGGGATTTCGGAAAGCGAGATCTGTGTCACGCCCCGGAGACCCTTACCTTACAACCTGTCCCGCGAGCCCTAACGGAAGCGTTTCCCAGCGCCATGATCTTGATCTCCCGTCATAGGCTCGTAAGCCCTTTCCGAATCTAGCCACTTACGGCGGTCTCGACCTCACACATGGACGCTTCACCTCATGGGGCGTTCGGTGAGACTGGGGAAACCCCTGGACGTCGTCGATCAGCCGATGATGCAGCGCGAAAAGCAATAGCTGCAATCGGTTCGAGACCGCCAGCTTGTCAAAGATATTGGCGATGTGATGCTTGATAGCCTGCGTGCTGACGCCAAGTTTCTGGGCGACAGCCTTCTTCGTATATCCAGCGACGACAAACACGATGACTTGCCTTTCGCGTGGGGTAAGACCAAAGTCCTTCCCGCCTGCTCCGACAGCAGATTGTTTCTCATGCGTCACAGGGCTCCTCCTCTCGCTCGCAGGATCCACTCTGCCAGCAGCATGCAAAATGCCGTCGGAAATGGCACCGACCGCTCGCGCAGTACCCTCGGAGGGTGTTTGACCGTTGGGATACTTCTGCGGGCTGGCCATAGTTTTCACACACAACTTCTCGCGAACAGGACCTCAGTTCACTTGCCGTCCCCGCGCAAACCGGTAATGTTGTATGGTCACAGCAAGGGCTGGCGGACTACCCCTAATGTTACTTTGCTCCGTACGTACCACTACACCCTTACAAAAAATCTCGCAAGGAGCCTCATCCTTGATTACCATCGGAAGCGCGAGCCTCATCTCGACCGTAGTCTTTGGGCTCAAGACACTTTCGGTTCGAAACAGAACTCCGGAGCGGCTGATATTTTCCGTCTTCCCTTCGAACCATACCCGGCCGCGGGGTTCGCGATAGCGGACAGGCATGCGAATTGGGAAACGCTCGGCGCGATTCGAAACTTTCGGTGCCCCTTCCGCCATTGGGTCGAAGCTCACTCTATTTGCGAAACCGGAAATCTCTTCCGACTACCAGCCTTGCTTCCCCCGATCGGTTGCCCGATCCAAGGGATCCCCTCTCCAACAAGGGGAAACACGCACCTAAGCAGCCCTGCCAGGTTGCCCGGTATTCTGCATGCAATAGTGCAAAAAGCGAGGTGCCAAGTCAAGAAAAATCGACCACAAAGCCCAATATAATGTGGCCCTTGAAAATATGCTGCCTATACCTTGGGGTGAATAAATGGCGAAAACCTGCAGTTTGAAGAGGGCCGGGTCTCAGGTGCGATACGCTCCGTACAGTCGGACACGCCGGGCGAGCGAAAGCCGGAGACTTAACGGCAGAAAAAGGCGAGCAAAGAAAAAAGCCGCCCTCGACTTTGCGCTAATGAATCCAACCCGCCCAGCCCCCGGGAAAACCATGATGGTGGGTGCTGCCCGCCCGGGCTGAAAGTCCGCCACTCTTAATGGGGGGCCGAACGTCCACCGATCTTTACCCCGATCCCGAAGTTGAGTCCAACCTCCTGCTGTAAACAGGGACAGTCACAGTGGAAGCTATCCGACCTCGGGATCGGGGTTAATGGCGGGCGGGATGCTAAAGCAGTGGCGGCGGAACCTGTCCCGATTTGATCGGGACCCCGCCACTCCCACCGCGGCAATGTAAAATCGCCGCTACCTCGACTTGCTTCGCGCTTCCTCCTCCGATAACAGGCTCCAGTCCGTGCGGGGCGCCCATCGAGCCACGAAAAATCCCGCTTCCGGATTGAGCATCTGCTGGTAAATTAGCTCCCGCATGCGTTCCCGTCCCATGGCGCTTCTGGCTTTCCTCGCGACCTTCGCCGCGCTGCTGCTTCTGCACCGATCACTGCTCCGCCTGCCGTATTTCTGGGACGAAGCGGGGTACTACATCCCCGCAGCCTTGGACTTCTATCGCTCCGGGCTGCTGATTCCGAAAAGTACATTGCCGACGGGCCACACACCGTTGGTAATGGTGTATCTGGCGCTGGCCTGGCGGGTATTTGGCTTTTCGCCGCCGGTCACACGCGCCGCGATGACGCTGATCGCGGCGGCGACGGTTGCGACTCTTTATATGCTCGGCCGGCGTGTCGCCAGTCGCGAGATCGCCGCCTGGAGCGCTGTGCTCCTGGCCCTCTCGCCCCTCTTCTTCACGCAAAGCACGCTTGCGCACCTGGACCTTGCGGCCGCACTCTTCACGACGCTGGCGGTTCTTTTTCTGCTCGGGGATCGGCTTGGACTTTTCGCGCTGGCGGCTTCGCTGACCGTGCTCAGCAAAGAAACTGCCGTGGTCCTGCTGCCCATGGCGTGGCTCTACGCGTGGCGGAGGAGGCGCCGGTCCACGACAGAGCAGCCGCCTTCCCTCACTACTTGGTTTGCCCTGACGGCGCCGCTCGTGCCGCTGGCGGCCTGGACGCTTTACTACCACCAGGTTACGGGCTACTGGGTCGGCAACCGCGAATACCTGAGCTACAACCTGTATTCCACGCTTTCGCCCGCGCGCGTCTTCTGGTGCCTGCTGCGCCGGGCCTATGAGCTCTTTTTCGGCGGGTTCAATTGGCTGCTCAGCACGGGCGTGCTCCTGGGGTTCTGGTGGGGGCGGAAGCACGCCAAGTTGGATCCTGCCCGCGAAGCGGAGGGGCTTCCCTGGCGAGCCTTTATTCTTCTCGCCGCCGGACTGGTGGCAATCTATCTGCTCCTGCTGAGCGTAGTGGGCGGAGCGGTTCTGCCCCGTTACCTTCTCCCGGTCCTGCCCTTGTTCTACCTTGTCGCGGTGGCCCTCGTGATGCGCCTGCCACGCTTCCCCGCCCGTCTCATCTGCACGGCGGCCGCCGCCTGCTTTGTCTGGGCGTGGTTCATCAACCCCCCCTACCCGTTTCCATTCGAGGACAACCTCGCGTACGCGGACTTTATCCGGCTGCACGAGCGAGCGGCGCATTACTTGGAAGCACAACCAGGCCAGCCGCGGATTCTGACGGCGTGGCCGGCGACGGACGAACTTGCGCAGCCCTTTCTCGGCTACGTGCGGAGGCCGCTGCGTGTCGTCCCAGTGCAGGGTTTGGCGCCGCAGGATTTTGCCGAGGTACCGGCGGAGTCTTTCGACCTGCTCTATCTCTATTCCCGCAAGTGGGAGCCGCCCGGAAATTGGGTCACACGCTTTCCGGAGTGGCTGCGAGTGCAAGGGCGCTACTTCGATTATCGTCCGCAG
>Ga0187886_1003770_pt1 | contig 11192 bp, 9 predicted proteins | sample June2016WEW_20_1_FD_133001 | JGI IMG/M metagenome (GOLD analysis project Ga0187886, IMG submission 133001) | Peatland microbial communities from SPRUCE experiment site at the Marcell Experimental Forest, Minnesota, USA - June2016WEW_20_150 | ecosystem: Environmental > Terrestrial > Soil >...
CCGTTAAATTTTAAGTCGTTAATCATCCGGTCAATTGTAGAATAAGCGGATTTTGCAGTGCTGTCCAGAAGGCTGCTTTCAACGTACTTTCCGCTTCTTGCGAGAGCAAAAATGGCACCCCAAAAAGTTAATCCTAACCCAATAAAAGCTGCAATCTGCAATCCATAAAGCATAGAGTAAACAAGCAAGAGAACTCCAAAGGCTAGAAATACCCCAGCAATCCCCAACGGAGCATTACTCTTTTTACGTATAGGTCTCAACAGCAAACCTCCCCTTTTTAATGCCAAATTAAAAACAAGCATGTTTACTTTTGAAATAATATATCAAACGTTGTCTTTAAGGTTTATGACAAAACTCAGTTGCCAGCAGCCAAAACTTTCTTAGCACTATTACCCTTGCACATTTTACGCATAAATAACAAAGGAACATTCAAAACTTTCGAAACCACCCCCAAGCCAGAAAACATCGCTCTAAAATTCTCAATATCCATCTGATTGACGGCGCCAAGAAGCGGAGCAGTAGCCAAGTAAACCAGCAAAAAGACTACAAAGCCGGCAGCAAGCGTCATCCAATAGGCTAAACTGAAAATGTTAATGAACAAATAAGTCACCGCTGAAGCAATCGCTGACGCAGCAAAAATCTTGGCGGAAACGCGGAAGTCTGCTTTAACCCTGTAGTTTTTCCAAATCCAATAAAGCCCCCAAACAATGCCTGGCGCACTTGCAATGAGAGTCCCTATTATACCGCCAATTACCGCAAAAGATGGACCACCTATTGAAGCAAAATACGAAACCAAAAGGTAGGCAAGAGGCAAACCAACAGCAAGAGACAAAACGCTCTGCTTCATAACCTGATTTGTTTTTCCAATACCAGTCTGGAACGTTCCCAAACTAATATTGCCCACTAAAACAAACAAGTTGATTATTGAAGAGACCGCCAAAAATAAGGGTGCATAAGGAAACTTGGGTTCTGCTACAACAAATAAGGATTCCATTATTCCATTTTTAGGAAACAAAGTGTTAACAAGTGGAGTTGCAAGAGTTATTAAAATCATTGTTGCAGGCACAAGAAGCACAGCGGTATACTTGACGGAAGAAGCAAAAACCGTTTTCACCAACTCAGGCTCTTTTTCAGGATTTAATTTAGAGAAAACTGGAAACAATGCAGTTGCAATTGGAAAAGAAACAAACGTTAAAAGAACCGAGAAATAAGCGGCAGCATAATAATTACCCATCATCCATTCTCCAGCGTAAATCGCCATCGAAAAAGCAAAAACCTGCGGCAAAACACCAACCAAAATACTTGACACTGTTAGCGGTAACCCGTACTTTAACATTGGCTTCAAAGTTCGCTTCACATCGCACTTGCCAACTTTACACTTACGCAACGGCCTAAACAACGAAAAATAAACAATAAGAATACCAATAGCACCACCTGCAAGAATAGAACCCATAGCAGCATAAATTGCACCAAACACGCCGAAGCCAAGAACAATTAAGAAAGGACCAAGAGCAGTTTTAACGATAGCTTGAAAAATTTGGGTAAAACTGTTGAGCTTCATCCTTTCGAAACCAGTAAAGATGGCGCCAGCGGCGGCAAGAATGGCGCCTGCAAAAATAGAGAGCGACATTATGGATATGTAAACTGAAAGATTGGCTGCGTTACTAGGGCTAAGGATTAAAGCCAAGGGTTCAGCAACAGCAAAGCAAATCAAAGACAAAATGAGACCGCTTATAATCTCAAAAATTATGCCGGAAACAATCACGTCATGGATTTCCGAGTCCTTACCAGCAGCTCTTAAGCTGGCTATCTGCTGGGTCATCGCATAGTTTACGCCCCAATCCCTAAAGAAATTAATTATAGATGACGGAATCAGAGCTATACCGTACAGACCAAGCTCATTAACCTGTAAAAGTCCAGCCAAAACGAGGGTGCCAACAGCCATTATTACAGTGGACCCGACTACACCGATTAACAGGTGAAAGCTTCCAGTCGCCGAAGACTTGCCCATCTCTAAAGCTTTATCCATGTGGCATCTACCGGTTCTTTCGAATTATAGAAGAATCTGATTTTTATAAGCTTTGGATATTGCCTCCAAATCTCTAAGTCCATCCAGACCAGTTGGAGACGGAGCCTCATCTTTAACCAAACAATCCACAAAATATTGTAGTTCATCGAAATGCGGTTGATTAAATGAGGAAATACCCTTCGTTAACATTCGAAAAGCATTAGACATTGTACTAGAAGGCATATGCTCAACAGAAATATTCCTAACACTTCCTAAAAGGTCAACCCTGAGGATGTATTCCTGGGAAAACCATCCAACGTTAATAACGGCAACAGAACCCGAATTAAACCTTGCTAAACACATCGCTGAATCCTCAAAATCCATGCTGAACCTATGCCCAAAATGACCTTTAATTTCAACTATCTCACCAAACAACCATCTTAAAAGATTAATTAGGTGACAGCCCAAATCCACAAGGACTCCGCCGCCGGTAAGTTGCGTGTTAAACCACCAGTCTGGAACCGGAACAGGCGAGTGCCCTTCAGCCCTATGGAAAAACGGGCCAGAACTTATGTAAGTTGCATGAGCATTCTCTACATCGCCAATTAACCCGTTTTCCAAGTCTTCTTTAACCTGGATAAAATTCTTGTTAAACCTAAAAGGGTAACCAAGCATCAGCTTAACAGAATTTCGTTCAGCAGCAGAAATTACGTCTTTCGCTTCTTCAACCGTTGCAGCTATGGGTTTCTCCAAGAAAATATCCTTCCCAGCCTCTGCGACTTGCTGAGCACATTTCAGGTGCAGGTGGGTTGGCAGCGATATTAGCACTGCATCAACCTGCGGGTCTTTAAGTATGTCAGCGTAGTCAGTGAATGCTTTCTTTACGCCTAAAGCTCTTGCTTTCTCCAACGCTTTAAGCGAAGTATCCGCGACAGCTACCACTTCAGCGTTAGCAAGCTTCAAACTATGCCTGAGATGAAGCTGGCCAATGTAGCCCAAGCCAATAATGCCCAACTTTACATTCTTCATTTTAACCACTCACCATGTTTACTCAAGTCCAAGCTTCTTACCAAGCCCTACGCGAACCACAAGCTTGTAAGCACGGGCTTTCATTTTCATTTTAAATGTCTTCTTAGGATAAAGAGCCCTAAAATAATCAAGAGGCATTCCCCTTGCAACAAACGCTCTTCTCCCAACCCCTTCTTTCTCTGCGACTTGAAAATACTTTATTTTGTTTGGGTTTAACCATGCTATCCTTGCAGCCGCAGCATCAATAGCTACCGGATCACGGCTTGCCATTGCTAATCCTATCTTGCGTGGCTGAACTCCTGAAGCAATGTTGTTTTCTATTAAGAAAAGATTGAACTTCATTGCCTTGTTCAGGGCAACGATTACGTTACCCAGGTCAGGGTGATACTTGTATTTTTTAGGGTAAGGATTACAACCATACATGTTCTTTAAAGCGCATGTTAGCTTAATCGGATCAACCGTATATTTTATTTTTGAAATGCCAATTTTTAAATCAGCATCCCGAATTACCCTAGGAACCATAAAATTGTAGCGGTTGCCGTTACACTGCACATCAACGCAGTCATTTTCATCCTCTGACAAGTTAACGAGCCGAACGCTTTTTTCTTGAGCAAGTTTTTCAAAACCCAACATTCTAAATGTATATTTACAGCGCATTGCAGATGCGTCTGATTCAATGATTGAAATTTCAACATCGGAGGCTATTTGTTCTCGAATTAAATCAATCAGGTCAACCACAAACCGGGGATCAGTCGTTTGACCAGTTGAGCAATCCAAATAATAGCATAAATTAGGCTTAATCACAACTTTCTTAACTACCTTATCAAAGGAATAATCAATTAATTGAAGTGACTCAGAGATCACTTGTTTGGTTGGGTATGGATATTCTTTTGGTACTTTAACAAAGCTTACTAAACTCATCCTGTCAGTAGCCCCCTTAATTTTGGAAAATCAATTCAAATTTTGCAAGTGAAAGTGGCTTTAGCGCTTATTTTTATTTGAGCGCCAAGTAAAAAGCTGTTTTGGTAATTTTGCTGATAGATTTGTCGGAATTGAGTGCGCTGAATAGTAAAAAGCTACCAGCAGATTGCCTAAAAATCCGTTACCGCCGGTTAAAGCAAGCACAAGGTACAATGCACTATTAGCGTGAAAATGGTCGATTTTTAGCGCCTGTAAATAGTATTCTTTGGCTTCGTTTTTTTTGCCTAGGCGTGAAAGGTAATAACCAATTTTGTAGTTTATGTCAGCCTTCACTTCATTCGAGATCTTGTCGATGTATTTGTCGAGGAAGTATTTTCTAAGGATTATTTTATCTTTTAGCCATCCCTTCTCATCCTTGAAAGTGGTATTGCTACTGTGCAGACGGTATCTTGCCAAGGGCTCAGGCATAAAGACAAACTGGTTATTAGCTGATAAATCAACGAGGAAACGGTGGTCATTAACGTATTTTAATTCCTCATCAAACCTTAAGTCATTAATAAATGCCGAGTTGAAAATCAAGCTTTGACCAAAAACAAATTGTTCCCTTACAAGATCTTGAAAAATGTCTCCGCTTTTTTTAGATGGCGCACTCAAGAATTCGGTAACTCGTTTTCCAGTTTTAATACCTTGGCTGTTAATTATTTCTCCTTCAGACCAAACTATCTTACTGCTGTCTCTTTTCAGTACTCCGAGCTGTTTCTCAAGTTTATTTTCAACCCAAAGGTCATCTGAACCGATAAGACCGATAAAATTGCCTCTAACTTCTTTTAAGCAGTCGTTTAATGTCTTTGAGATACCCATGTTTTTTTGATGAAAGAACGCCCGAACTCTTGGATCCTTCTTTTGGTAATCAGCTATTATTTTTGGGGAGTTGTCGGTGGAGCAATCGTCTATTATTATTAATTCAAGGTCTTTGAAGGTTTGATTCAGCACACTTTCTATTGCTTCGGAAATGTATTTATCATGGTTATAAGAAGCCATGAGAACACTGACTAAAACCAAAATTTCACGTCCAAACTTACGTTAACATGACAGAATCAGGTCTAAACTTAAAAGGGCGTTAACTATGCAGGCTTCTATTACACAGCATATTCATTCAATATTTTGAAAATTTCATTAAGATTATCTATATAAAAATCAGGTTCTGCTTTGCTTAAAAATGCCCTCGACCGAATTCCATTAGTAAAAGCAATCGCTAAAAACCCCATTTTCTTTCCAGTGTAAACATCTACCTCAGAGTCGCCTACAATAACGCAGTTATTTCGCCCGGAATTTCCTTTTAAATATTTTTTCACCAACTCAACTTTATTTTTTGATGTTGGTAGGCCTACTAAAATTTCGCTGAAATATTCAGTTAATTTTAATTTGTCAAGTTCCCAGAAAAGATTCTGCTTATCATTTCTCAACGTCACAAGCACAAGATTATATTTTCTTAGCTTCGACAATACATCGGGAGTTTCTAAGAAAAGAGTATCGTATTTCAAATAGGTACGGTCTTCTATCCTTCTTAACCAGTCAGACATGAATTCTTGAGAAAATTCTTCAGAAATGGGGAGAAACTCTGCTGTTTTTCTGCCTGTTTTCTTCTGGCTCCAAAACTCCTCTTCTAAAAGTGTGTTAGGTATCTTGTGAAAATCTAAAATATCCTTGTATACCATGTAAGCCTATGGGAAGTGTCGATTAACGTCCCGTCAAGATCAAAAAAAATAACCTGTTTCATTTTGCTCACAGCAAGAGCCTTCGAATCCTTTTAGCTTTCATAAAATATCTCATTCCAATACCGACACATTTTAACAATTTTAAAATCGTTAATAGGCTTTAGTTCCTCGCCTGCAGCCATCTTCAGCGCAAACAAAGGGGTATTTACTCCAGCTGCGATTGTTAAGGGTAACCCTCCTGAAAAACGCGGGTTTACTTCGGTAAACAGCACCTTGACGCCATCCTTAAAGCATTGAATATTAGCAGGCCCTTTAATACTCAATTTCTCAGCAATTTTGCTTGCATAATTTATTAACGTTTCATCTTTTTCGGTTTGCCCTTTGTAGGAAATCCCTGCTCTGGTTTCTATTCGCTTTCTTGGAACAGCGGAGACTAACTTATCCCCATCATAAAAGACGTCAATAGTATATTCTTGCCCCTTAGCCATCTCTTGAATAATAGGATTCTTCACTCGTTTCAAAAGACAAAGCTCCTGTTCATTCCTGATTTCATATACGTCTCTGCTACTAACCCCTGTTCTAGGCTTTACAATTAACGGGAAGGAAATATTTTGGATAAGACTTTTGATATCGCTGTTTTGGTCGACTGGAACGGTTTTAGGTGTAGGGATATTGATATTCTTGAAAAATTGGTATATTTGCATTTTATCAAGACAATTTTTTATCGTGTGGTAAGAAGACAAAAGCAAAAAAGTTGAATCCTCAACAGCATCTCTGTTTCGACTAATTACTTCAAGCTCAGCATCAACAATTGGAATGACTAAATCAATAGATTCTGAATTAATCAAATCATTAAGCGTATCCACGTATTTTTTTTCGTCTGAAGCAGGCGGAACCTGATAGAACTTACTGCAAAATTTTGAGCCAGATATCTCATCGCTTAAATTTGTATCTACCCCAACAGTGTAGACGCCGTATTCGGTTTGTTTTTTCAACCCTTTAATAACCGAAAGAGCCGTAGTACTGCCTACACCGGTTATTAAAACTCGAAGATTTCTTTTCATAACATTTTTTCCTTAAATTATTGTAGGGTTACAAAGCGATGACAACTGAACCTAGCGTTACCTGCAATTTTTTCTTTATTTCCAAACGCCATCCCTAATCATTCTCTTGAAAGTCTCATAATCCCTAACGTAGTCGCTTTCATCGTAAACTTGGGAAACAAGCGATAAAGCAACCGAATTAGAAGAAAAATTCTCCAATTCCCGCCAAACCCCCGGTGGAATGTACAAGCCGTAGTGTGGTCTGTTCAGGAAAAACTTTTGGCTATTGGATCCGTCATCTAAAACAACATCGAAGCTGCCGCTTAATGCTATAACGACTTGCTCCAGCGCTTTGTGGGCATGTCCGCCTCTGGTTGCTCCGCTGGGGACATCATAAAGGTAGTAGACCCGTTTTATTTCAAAAGGAACCTGCCGGTTCTCCTCAACGAACGACAGGTTACCACGCGCATCTGTTATTTTTGGAAAATTAACGATTTTGCATTTTTCTAAAAGATTACATTTTTCGATTTGCAAAACAAATCACCAAAAATATTCTGGAAAAAGAAGACTTGGTTGGAAATTTCTTGGCCTCTTATAAGGGCGAGAGCTTATGGTTGGCTTCTTTATTATAACTAATATCTATAGCTTAAATTAACTAGGAAAAAAAGGGAAAAACGAACTTGAATTTAAGATTCCTTTAATTTATGATACCGAAATGCGAAGAGATTTATTGAAAAAACGGTTGAGACTGCAATTGAGCCTAAACTTAGAGAAAACCAGTGGGTTATGCTTAAACTTGATTGTGCAAAGTCAGCTGCAGGTCTGTAAGTACTTAAGCTGTTACTTGCTAATGTGATGTCATAGTTATTGTAAAATATGTTAGTAGGCAGGTTAAGGTTAGCTAGGCTTACGATCTGGTTGGATGAAGCACTACTTGGGTAGATTTTAGTGCCATTTTGCCAGCCGCTATCTAATAGAACACTGTAGTACATGGTTCCTTGGACAAAATTGCTTGCCTCCCCCGAGCCATAGTAAGCATTGTGAATGTTGAAAATTTTGTAAACAATCCACGTTAAACCGGTGTTATTGCTTGTGTAAATTCCAGCGACTCTGGTGGTTGACTCGCCGCCGACAAAACTAGCGTAAATGTTTCCGTTAAGATCGTTTGTTCTGATCCAATAACCGTAAGATTGAGCTCCGGTGTCGAGAACTCTAGTAAAGCTTACGTCGTCGGTAGTTCGGTATATTTGTCCGTCATTGGAGGAATCTGTAGCTAAAAGTCTTGCTCCTGGAACCGTCTGGATTGCTACTATTTGGGGTATTCCTGTAAGTATCTTATTCCAAGTGTTTCCGCCGTCAGTTGAACGAATTACATATGTGATATTCCATGGGCCTATGAGGTCACCGATGGATGCATAAATATAATTGTTGCTTTTATCCACAGCAACACAGTGAACATGTCTAGCTGATGAATCATAGTACACTGAAAGCCACGTGGTACCGCCATTTGTGCTTCTGTATATTCTTGCGTTAGAAGTGCTGGAACCAGTAGTATAGACCCCGGCAAATAAGTTTCCGTTAGAATCTTCAGCCATTGACCAAATATTACAATTGATGGGCAAAGATAGAGCTTGTGACCAGGTTTTTCCACTGTCAGTGCTTCTCCATAGCCCCAAATTATTTGCTGTTGCACTTTCGTTTGGCGATGCAAATATGTAATTCAATTTGTTTACAAATACGCAATCTAATTCTAAAGGATTTGAACTGTTAAAAGTTATTAGCGGTTGCCAGGTAATACCTTGGTCTAGACTTTTGTAAAGCGTTGCAAATGAGCCTGCATATAACGTACTGTCGTTTGCAATCCAACTTGCCTGAATAGGTTTTGTAATATTTGCTTCTTTATAGATAGGGGTAGGTGTTGGTGAAGGCGTTGGCGTTGGAGTAGGGGTAGGAGTGGGAGTTGGTGTTGGAGTAGGACCAGGCGAAATTGGCTGAACATACGAGACATTGACCATAACATCGTCAACATAAATCGTTGCGGCACTCCCAGCCCACGATAAGCCACTATAAATGATGTTACTGCTTCCACTATTGGGGCGGGCAACATTGACTACTAATGCCCCGTTAATCCAGAGTTCACTTTGACCACCAGTTACGTCTCGACATGTTTCAACAAAGTAGTAAACGCCCGCTTGAGGATTACTGGGAACCGATTGTTGATCCCAATAATAATAGTTGTTAACAACAGAGACTACTCCCCAATAATATTGACCATTAACGTTATGCACGAAAGCGTCAACACTATTTCCCGAGCCACTTTGTATACTGCCTAAACACAGATAATTACCCGCAGTTGGCAGACTACCAAGTTCAATATACTGCCTGAAGTAAGTGACAGGGGAGCTTTGAATAGTTTTGTAAGCCACACTATAGCTAGATGCGGCAGTAAACTTGGCATCGTAAACACCGTCATACGGATGACCAGTTTCCACAGTCGGGTTTCCAAGAGTTCCTGTCCAACTACTGAAATCCCCAGTTTCAAAACCATCACTAAAAAGATAAGTTGGGTTTGGTGTAGGGGTAGGTGTTGGTGAAGGCGTTGGCGTTGGAGTAGGGGTAGGAGTGGGAGTTGGTGTTGGAGTAGGCGTAGGTGTAGGTGTCGGAGTTGGCTGTGGAGAAGTTTCAACACCAATGTACGAGGAATTGGCTACGACGTCGTCAACGTAAATAGTTGCGGCACTGCCAGCCCAAGATAAGCCGCTGTAAATGGTGTTACTGTTTCCAGCATTGGAGCGGGCAACATTTAGTATTAATGCGCCGTTAATCCAAAGTTCGCTCTGACCGCCACTTACGTCGCGGCAAGTTTCAACACAGTAGTAAACGCCCGCTTGAGGATTACTGGGAGTTGATTGTTGATCCCAATAATAATAATTGTTAATTACAGAGACTATGCCCCAGTAATATTGACCGCCAACATTATGCACGAAAGCGTCAACACTATTTCCCGAGCCACTTTGTATACTGCCTAAACACAGATAATTACCCGCAGTTGGCAGACTACCAAGTTCAATATATTGCCTGAAGTAAGTGACAGGGGAGCTTTGAATAGTTTTGTAAGCCACACTATAGCTAGATGCGCCAGCAGTAAACTTGGCGTCGTAAATTCCCTGATACGGATTACTAGTTTCCACGGTGGCGCTTCCAAAGGTTCCTGTCCAACTACTCAAATCCCCAGTTTCAAAGCCGTCGCTGAAAAGAGTTGAAGAAGACTGAGCGCTAACGTAAGTGTGAAGATTAAAAACAAGCAGGCATGAGAGAAGAAGGATAGCAATACTTAGAATCGAAAAGGCTTTTTTGTTTCGGAACGTAGAAATAAACGAATAAATAAGTTTATAACCCATAAGAATCTACTCTCGCCGACAAGCGCAACTCTTACCCAAAAGAGAGCACACTTCTTCTTAAAAAAGTAGTTCTCTGGCATATTTATCTTGCGGTTGGGAAAAGATAGTTCTAGAACAATAGAGCTTTTTTTTAAGCCTTGAAGTGGAGAATATCGGCTTTTAATTATTTTGTAATTAGTAATATCTTGGCTGTTTTAGAGCCAACGATGGTGTCGTTGTTTAAGAATACAATGTAATCGCCTTTGGCATAGTTGAATCCGATGTTGTTGCCGCCGCTGAAACCTAAATTTGCATCGTTCTTTATGATTCTGAGCGAGGATCAGCTCCAAAAGCTTCCTGAGCCATTTTCAAGCTAGAATCAGTTGACGCGTTATCAACCAAAATAACTTCAAAATTGGAATATCGAGTTTCCAAAACCGATGAAAGACAATTTGCTAAGTAGCTTTCTCCATTGTAATTGAGTATTATAACAGAAACTAATGGGTAATCGGTGTCAGCCTTCAAAATGTAAACTCACTTCCAAAGGAAACAGCCTTTTTCTTAACAATCCGCTTGCCAAAATCACTTTGACCGAAACTTCGCCATGTCACTAAGCGGTGAATATGAGACACTCATCATCTTGTAGAGAATCCATTTGGCGCCGATTATGTTTCCGAAAAATATTCCCTCAATCTTATGCAAATAATATTTTGAGTTTGAACGAAGATACTTAACGCTATGCACAACGCGCACTATGTCAGATTCTAATTTGCTAATCACTGAAAGCTGCGGCTCATCATGGTACAAACGGTAAAAAAGTAGTTCAGCCTCAACTGCCCACAAAAGGTCCGTGCGAGGATTCAAGAAGTCCCGGCTGGATGTTCGGCCATGAACAATATGAAACACTTTCACACTAGGGCTATAGAGCATTAGATGTCCACGCTTCCACAAGTGCCAACCCAAAACCATCTCCCAAGCGCAGCCAAGAATCCAGTCACTTGGAAAATCCAAACTTCGTAAAATTTTGCCCGAAACAGCCATTGATGGCCCTCGAAGCAACGCTTTTGCGGGACCACGCTTTCGCCAGTAAGCG
>Ga0187886_1003774_pt1 | contig 11185 bp, 8 predicted proteins | sample June2016WEW_20_1_FD_133001 | JGI IMG/M metagenome (GOLD analysis project Ga0187886, IMG submission 133001) | Peatland microbial communities from SPRUCE experiment site at the Marcell Experimental Forest, Minnesota, USA - June2016WEW_20_150 | ecosystem: Environmental > Terrestrial > Soil >...
CTGGCTCGATCAAGGTCTTCAGCCAAGAGCTGTAAGCCGTGATCTCGACTGGGGAGTGCCTGTGCCGGTGAAGAATGCCGCTGGAAAAGTGTTATATGTCTGGTTTGATGCTCCTATCGGGTATATATCTGCCACAAAGGAGCTCACTCCCGACTGGGAAAAATACTGGAAGAATAAGGATACCAGGATGATCCATTTTATCGGCAAGGATAATATTGTGTTCCACTGCATAATCTTTCCGGCCATGCTGCATGCTGAAGGAACATATATATTGCCCGACAATGTCCCGGCAAATGAATTTTTAAATCTTGAGGGCGAAAAAATTTCAACCTCAAGGAACTGGGCTGTATGGCTTCACGAATACCTCGAAGATTTCCCCGGCAAGCAGGATGTATTGAGATACTCGCTATGTGCCAGCGCACCCGAGACCAAGGATAATGACTTTACATGGAAAGAGTTCCAGGCGCGTAATAATAATGAGCTGGTGGCTATCCTGGGAAATTTTGTGAACAGGACTCTTGTTCTTACCAACAATTATTACGGAGGAAAAGTGCCTCCCAGGGGCGTTGCTGATAAAAATGATGAATCAGTTCTGAAGGAGATCCGGCAGATCAGGATCAATGTTGAGACAAGCATAGAAAACTTCAGGTTCAGGGAGGCCCTCAAAGAGGCAATGAATCTCGCAAGGCTGGGCAACAAATATCTTGCCGATGCTGAGCCATGGAAAGTTGTAAAAACGGACCCCGAAAGAGTAAAGACTATAATGAACATTGCTCTGCAGATCACTGCCAATCTTACGATCATTCTTGAGCCGTTTCTTCCCTTTTCGATGGAGAAACTAAGGGGATGGCTCAATTCAGGCAAAAACCGGTGGAACGATGCCGGGAGGACAGATCTCCTCCGGGAAGGCCATATGGTTAACAGGCCGGAACTTCTTTTTCATAAAATTGAAGATGAGGAAATAGACAGGCAGGTTGCAAAGCTGATGGCATCAAAGAAGGCAAATGAGGCAGCATCAACCGGAACATCACCTTCAAAAGATCCTGTCTCTTTTGACGATTTTTCGAAAATCGATATCAGGACTGCAACTATCCTTGAAGCTGAAAAGGTGCCAAAGACAACTAAGCTTCTAAAGCTGAAGATCGATACCGGTATTGATGTCCGGACAATTGTTTCCGGCATTGCTGAATATTATGAACCAAAAGACATCATTGGTAAACAGATATCCATTGTTGCCAACCTCGAGCCAAGAAAGATAAAGGGCATTGAATCAAGGGGAATGATCCTGATGGCTGAGGATAAGGACGGGAAGCTTGTGATTGTCGCTCCCTCGGATCAGGTGAGTAACGGGAGCATGATAAAATAAAAAAGCCGATCATCAGATCAGCTTTTATATAGAACTAATGTAAGAATTCAACTGATCTTCTTCACCCAGCTTCCTGGGAATTTCTTTCCTATACTATCCTTCCTGCCAAGAGCCTGGTTCATGTCGCTGCATTTCATTGCGCTGACCCGGAAGAAACCATTTGGTGCGTTTATTATCTCTGGAGTGAAACCTTCTTTTTTAAGCATTCCAACCTGCGTCTCAGCATTATTTCTTGACCTGAAGCTGCCGGTTATGATACAATAGCTTACCGTGCTGCCCGGGGCGGAAATTACGATTTCGGGGCTGGATGAAGCCGTTTCATGATTTTCCTTCAGGGCTGCAGCTTTTTCATCAACAGCTGATTTATTGTTTTCAAATTCAGCGGAAGCAAGAGGATTGAGAGAGGTTGTTTCAACCTTTGATTTAAAGATATTTGTCTTAAATGGAACTGCAACGATAATGGCAAGCAACGGAATGATGACGGCTGCCCTCCAGAGTATCTTCCTCATTGAGGCGCGTTTTGCAGGATCTTTATCAATATGCCTTATTACCCTGTTTCTTACATCATAATTTTCAAGCGGCTGGAAATTAAATGATTCAAGCCCGAATGAATCCAGATGATAGTTGACACTGGTGTCGGGTTCAAACTGTATGTTACCTTCCTGGTTATTTATGAAGCTTCCGATATTATCAAATACGACCTTTTCTCCTTTTTCAAGTTTTTTCCTGACAGATGCCACATACTCCTCAACAAGGTTTCTTGCGTCACCATAATTAACCTTTGCAGATTCAGAGATCCTTCCGACCAGCAGGCCGTCGTTATGGTTAAGGTTCCGGTTGAATGATATTTGTTTTACCGGAGGATAGAAAGTAGATGTGCTTTTATCAATCCTGGCCGGGGTATAATTTCCAATAAATCCTCCCAAACCCGGTATGATAACGCAATCGTGGCTGAATAATAATTCCCGGATAAAAGCTGTAATATCCATTCTTATTCTAAACTCTCAATACAAAAGTAATCAAATTTCTTTAAACCGGAAATAATTACAGGGGAGCCTTGAAAGCGAACTCCCGCTAATTTTGAAATTTACCTTTAACCTGTTCTTCTTTCCCCCATGTCATGCAGATTTTCGCTTAAAATCATTATCTTCGTAGTTCTATATTCAACCCGGATGAGAGAGATTCAAATGGTCGATCTGAAGGCACAGTACGAAAAAATCGGCACTGAGATCGATGCTGCAATTAAGTCAGTGATCAATTCCACTGCCTTTATAAAGGGTCCTGAAGTCAGGTATTTTGAAGAAGCCATGAGCAATTACCTTGGCGTAAAGAATGTGATTTCCTGCGCAAACGGAACCGACGCCCTTCAGATAGCCTTGATGGCACTCAAACTAAAGCCTGGTGATGAAGTGATTACTACAAACTTTACCTTTATTGCGACTGTGGAAGTTGTTGCTCTGCTCGGGCTGAAACCTGTTCTTGCTGAACCGGATCCTCATACATACAATATTTCTGTTGAATCGATCAGGGAGGCAATTACTCCGCGGACCAAAGCTATTGTCCCGGTTCATCTCTTTGGCCAATGCTCCGACATTGCCGGAATAATGAAGCTTGCTGCAGAGCATAATCTTTATATAATTGAAGATTCAGCACAGGCTGCCGGTGCCGGCTACATTTTTCCTGACGGGACAGTCAAAAAAGCAGGAACCATTGGAGACATTGGAACGACATCTTTCTTCCCATCAAAGAATCTTAGCTGCTATGGCGACGGGGGAGCAATTTTTACAAACGACGATGTTCTTGCAAAAAGGTGCCGCAGCATAGCCAACCATGGAATGAAAGAGCGGTATCATTACAGTGATATAGGCGTCAATTCGCGGCTCGATACGATCCAGGCTGCAATCCTGAATGTGAAGCTTAAATATCTTGACCGGTTCAATGATGCAAGGAGGGCTTCTGCAGATTTTTATGATAAGTCATTTTCAGGCTGTAGTCAGATAACCATTCCTGAAAGGGTTTCTTATTCATCGCATATTTTTCACCAGTACACTATCAGGGTGAAGAACGGGAAAAGGGATGCACTGCGGGATTTTCTTGGCACAGCCGGGATACCAACAATGATATATTATCCGGGGCCTTTGCATTTACAGGAAGCCTACAGGTTCCTCGGATACAGGGAAAATGATTTTCCTGTCACTTCAGCCTTGTGCAGGGAAGTGCTTTCTCTTCCCATGCATCCTGATCTGGAACAGGAACAGCTTAATTACATTGTGTTGAAAGTTTTGAAATTTTTTGAAAAACAATGATCATGGTAAAAGAATATTTCGCACATGAAACAGCAGTCATTGATGAGGGCTGCAAGATTGGCAAAGGAACCAGGATATGGCACTTCAGCCATATTATGAACGGTTCGGAAATCGGAGAGAACTGCAACATAGGCCAGAATGTTGTCGTATCTCCCGGGGTGAAGCTTGGCAAAAATGTCAAGGTACAAAACAATGTCTCAATTTACACGGGAGTTATCTGCGATGATGACGTATTTCTTGGACCCTCAATGGTATTTACAAATGTTATAAATCCACGCAGCGAGATCGTCAGGAAGGATAGCTATCTGGAAACAATTGTGGAAAAGGGTGCAACTATTGGAGCAAATTCCACTATCATATGCGGTATTATTATAGGAAGATATGCTTTTGTCGGGGCCGGCGCTGTAGTGACAAAAGATGTAAAGCCTTATGCCCTGGTTATGGGTAACCCGGCGCGGCAAACAGGATGGATGAGCGAGTATGGCCATAAGCTCAGCTTCGATAAAAAGGGATATGCCGTTTGCCCTGAAAGCGAAGAGAGATACAGGCTGGATAAGGGAATCGTTTCTAAAATAATTTAGTAGATTTATCAATTCAAAAACCAGTATCAATGGAGAATGACCCAAAAAATTTCGGTTTGATTGGTGTAGCAGGATATATAGCGGTCCGCCATCTGAAGGCTATAAAAGATACAGGGAACAATCTGCTTGCAAGCCTTGATAAGTTTGACAGCGTCGGACTTCTTGACAGTTATTTTCCTCATAGTGATTTCTTTGTTGAATTTGAACGTTTTGACAGGCATTTCGACAAGCTTAAACGTACGGGCACAAAAATTGATTTCGTCAGTATCTGTTCTCCAAATTATCTTCACGATTCACATATCCGTTTTGCCCTTCGGCATGGAGCAGATGCAATCTGTGAAAAACCTATTGTCCTGAATCCCTGGAATGTCGATGCTCTTCAGGAAATTGAAAATGAAACGGGACGCAACATTTACACCGTTCTTCAGTCGCGTCTTCATCCAAGAATAATTGAACTGAAAAATAAGATCAGCAACGGGCCTAAAAACAAGATTTACGACATTGATCTGACATACATAACCAGCCGCGGAAACTGGTATTACATCTCATGGAAGGGTGACGTGCAGAAATCGGGAGGGGTTGCTACCAATATAGGAATTCATTTTTTCGATATGCTGAGCTGGATCTTCGGTAGTGTAAAAAAGAATATTGTTAATATGTCTCTTCCCAACAAGGCGGCCGGTTATCTTGAGCTGGAGAATGCCAGGGTAAGATGGTTCCTCAGCCTTGATGCCAATGATCTTCCGCCTGCAGCAATTAGTAAGAGCCAGAGGACATTCAGATCAATTGTTATAGATGGTGAGGAGATTGAATACAGCGAGGGTTTTACTGATCTACATACGCTTACATACAAGGAAATACTTGCAGGAAGGGGGTTTGGCCTGAAAGATGCCCGCCAGTCGGTGGAAATAGCATATACGATACGTAATTCAAAACCCGAAGGTCTCACGGGGGATTATCATCCCATCTTAAAAAGATTAAAGAATGTATAACAAACTTAAAAAGAAGGAAACAAAACTATCAGTTATCGGGCTTGGATATGTCGGGCTGCCGATTGCTCTTGAATTCGCCAGGAAGATTGATGTTGTCGGTTTTGATATCAGGACTGACAGGATCGAATTGATGAAAAAGGGAATTGATCCGAGCAATGAACTTGATCCTGCTGCTTTTAAAAATACCAGTATACTCTTTACAAGTAATCCCTTAGATCTTAAGGAGGCTTCCTTTCACATAATTGCCGTTCCCACTCCCACCAACATCTATAATCTTCCTGACCTGACGCCTGTTCTGAAAGCATCAGAGACGGTGGGCAGAATACTGAAAAAGGGAGATTATGTAGTCTATGAATCAACTGTTTATCCGGGCTGTACAGAAGAAGATTGCATTCCTGTCCTGGAAAAGTTTTCAAAACTGAAGGCCGGAAAAGATTTTAAAGTTGGTTTTTCACCTGAAAGGATAAATCCCGGAGATCATAACCATACTCTTACAAAAATTGTAAAGGTGACCAGCGGCTGTGATCCTGAAGCTGCCGAAATCATTGCAAAAACATACGAGATTATCGTTAAGGCCGGAGTATACAGGGCAAGCTCAATTAAAGTGGCAGAATCCGCCAAGATAATTGAGAACACCCAGCGCGATATCAACATCGCATTCATGAATGAGCTTTCACTGATATTTAACCGCCTTGGCGTTAATACTTTCGAGGTCCTTGAAGCTGCCGGCACAAAATGGAATTTCCTTAAATTCTATCCCGGGCTGGTAGGTGGGCATTGCATTGGCGTTGATCCCTATTATCTTTCATATAAGGCAAAAGCTCTGGGGTATCATCCCCAGATGATTGATTCAGGACGTTTCGTAAACGACAGCATGGGCAGATATATAGGGAAACAAACCGTAAAAAAAATCATTGCCGCAGGAAAGAATCCAAATAATTCAAGAGTACTTATACTCGGCATTACCTTCAAAGAGGATGTGACGGATATCCGCAATTCAAAAGTTGTTGATATAATTGCTGAACTGGACGATTTCGGTGTAAGTGTTGATGTGATAGACCCGGGAGCCAGCCATGACCAGGTCAGGGAAGAGTACAAACTGGACCTGAAAAACGAACCGTCCGGGAAATATGATGCCATAATTCTTGCTGTCAGCCACAAGGAGTATCTCAACCTGAGTGAAAAATGGTTTACCCGCCTTTTGAATAACGACGGGATTATTGTTGACGTTAAAGGGATACTTCGCGGACGAATCAGTAAACATACCTATTGGAGCCTCTGATGAAAAAAAGGATCATAGTTACCGGCGGAACCGGATATATCGGATCTCATACAGCGGTTGAACTTATTGAGAATGGATTTGAAGTTATCCTGATCGATAACCTGTATAATTCCGAAGCAGTGGTTGCGGACAGGATCGGAAAGATAACCGGAATAAGGCCGCATCTTGAAGTCTTCGACATATGTGACGGGGAAAAGCTCAAGGACTTCTTCAGGAAAAATAAGAATATTTCAGCGATCATTCATTTTGCAGCATATAAAGCAGTTGGCGAATCGGTGAACAAACCACTTGAATATTACAGGAATAACCTCGTCTCCCTAATAAATCTCCTGGAGGAAATGTGTGAATATAACATTACTGCATTGGTATTTTCCTCATCGTGCACAGTTTACGGACAGCCTGAAAAACTCCCGGTAACAGAAGATGCTCCGATTCAGCCTGCGATATCGCCTTATGGAAATACGAAAAAAATATGCGAAGAGATCATAAGGGACACTGTTGCTTCAAACAAAAAAATAAAGGCTATTTCCCTGAGATATTTTAATCCGATAGGTGCGCATAAATCAGCACTCATCGGTGAGCTGCCAAGAGGTGTCCCGGAAAACCTTGTTCCCTTCATTACCCAGACAGCTATGGGATTAAGGGATGAATTGAAAGTTTTCGGCAATGATTATAATACTCCCGACGGTTCGTGTATCCGCGATTATCTTCATGTTGTCGACCTGGCAAAAGCTCATGTCGTTGCGGTGAAGAGGCTGATTGAAAACAAGAACAGGCATGATTATGAGGTATTCAATCTTGGTACTGGAAAAGGAGTTTCCGTTTTTGAGGCTATCAAATCATTTGAACGGGTTTCAGGAATTAAGCTTAAATATAAGATCGCCGGCAGAAGAGCCGGTGATATCGAGAAGATCTGGGCCGATCCTTCCTATGCAAACAGGGAGTTAGGCTGGAAGACAATGAGCTCGCTGGATGAAGCAATGAGAACGGCCTGGGAATGGGAGAAAGCCATCAGAAAGAAAAACTGATAATTATGAACTGGGAAAAGACAATTCTGGTGACCGGGGGAGCCGGTTTTATTGGGTCGCACGTAGTCAGGAAATTCGTTAACAGGTATCCCGGCTATCTTGTGGTAAATGCCGATAAACTTACCTATGCAGGAAATCTTGAGAATCTTGCTGACATTGACTCAAAAAAGAATTACGCTTTTGAAAAGATCGATATTGTAAATAAACAGTCGGTTATAAGTCTTTTCAGTAAATATAATTTTGACGGGGTGATCCATCTTGCCGCAGAATCGCATGTCGACAGGTCAATTACCGGGCCTGATGAGTTCATATTTACGAATATCGTCGGCACTTTTAATTTATTGAATGGAATACTTGCTGCCTGGCAGAACAATTTCTATGGGAAGCTTTTTTATCATATTTCCACTGATGAGGTTTTCGGTTCTCTCGGGAAGGATGGTATGTTTACCGAGCACACAGCTTATGATCCGAAAAGTCCTTACTCAGCTTCAAAGGCGAGTTCGGACCATCTTGTGAGAGCTTATAACCATACCTACGGAATTCCAGCTGTCGTATCCAACTGCTCAAATAATTACGGCCCAAATCAGTTCCCTGAGAAACTGATCCCTCTTGCAATAAATAATATAAAAAACAACAAGCCGGTCCCTGTTTATGGTAAAGGAGAAAATATCCGCGACTGGCTTTACGTTGAAGACCATGCATCTGCCATAGATCTTATTTTTCATCGTGGAAAACCGGGAGAGACTTATAATATCGGCGGCAATAATGAATGGAAGAACATTGATCTTATAAAACTCCTTTGCAGGATCATGGATAAAAAGCTCAGCAGGCCTGCCGGCACTTCGGAAAAACTTATAACATTTGTTAAGGACAGGCCGGGTCATGACTTGAGGTATGCCATTGACTCATCAAAGCTACAGAAGGAGATGAAATGGTCGCCCATTCCAAAATTTGAGGATGGGCTTGAAAAGACTGTTGACTGGTACCTGTCAAACCAGAAATGGCTCGATAATGTGATTTCGGGCGATTACGAAAAGTACTATGATTCAATGTATTCCGGCAGATAGAGAATTATCCATCTATCATTTTCATCCTGCCGATAAGCTCATCCCCAAGAGCAGTTTTCTGTTTAATATGATCACGGATTGCAGCTACAACGCTGTTTGATTCAAACTCTCCCCTCACCTGTTCAAAATCAAGCTTTTTTATCTCATCGCTGCCGTCAATTCCGAATCCGGTCATTGAAGAAAGGGTAAATTCCTTCCGTGCATCCTCATAGAGAAGGTTATCAAGGGCAACCACGCTCTTCTTCCATTTTTCAACTATCCTGATTACATCCCCGGCCGTGAATTCTGAGATCTTTTTGTTCTCTTCACTTTCAATTCTCTCGCATGCCCAGGTCCACTCATGATCATAGTATGCGCCATGCATTCCGATAAATGCATTTTCAAGTGTATCAAGAGATTCAATTTTACCCGATTCTAATTTATCAAGAAGAATGTCGACTGCCTGCATAGGGGCAAGAAGACCTGCGAGATCAACCCATTCTCCCCTGCCGATCGGATTATCTGAAGAAAGTCGTTGCCTTAATTCTTTATTTGTCCGGAAATCAGTTTTTTCCAATCGCTTTATTATTGAGTTCCCGAGGAATTTGTTAATGCCTGTCTGGTAAAGTTCAATACCTCGTTCAAGTGCATTTCCTTTTATCTTCATATTCCCCCAGTAATACGAGGGCATTTCTCCTCCTGCATCTGATTTTATTTTACGGAGAAGATCCCTTCCATCAAACATTTTACGGATGGTGAAGGGGCTCAAAAGGTTAAAGTTAACCTGGTCTATCTTGCGGGGATCTTTCCTTATGTCGCGCTGCGGCCATTTCTGAGCGTCTCTGATTGTTCCGACACTTCTCAGGTTTATTCCCGGAATCAGGATGCTTTCGTCTTTGCCCCCGATCAGATAGGAAAATGGCAGTGAAGTGGTGTCCGGGTTTTTGTAGTGCTTTCCCATTACCAGGGTGAAGGGTCCGATTCGTGCCGGCCAGAGCAGGTATGAATCGCTTGTCGTTTTTGAACCACGCTCCATGATACCCTGATGTACCGGTCCGGGCTTGTACATGTGATTGCTCTGGTTTGAGCCGCTTCCGGCATTCATGAATGAAAAAATACCGGAGATGAGCAATGTTGACTTATGATGCGTAACCGTATAGGGACCTGCAAATATTGAACATGCCTCACCATGATATCCTCCGCAGTTTGCAAAGAAAAGAGAGTTTTCCGCCGAATAGTGTTTCCCGAGAACAGTGCCCTGTCCGATAAAACATTTGTCAATCAGAGTTGATTCCGTGACTACCGATCCCGATGAAGCAATGAAGTGTTTCATTATTACCCCGGGACCTATGTATACGGGATCTTCCATGCAGCTGTTGACCGATCCTTCATCCAGGCTCAGAACTCCTTCGGCATGGCTGAATGGACCAAATTTCACGTTTCTTATATAGCTGCAATTTTCTATTCTCGACCTGATCCCTATCGAGCCCTTTGAAGATGAATGTGCCTTGGTATAATCATCGATCATTTCCCCGATTATGGTGATGGCTTTGCTACGATGACGATAGAGGGCCACGATATAAGCTTCATGAGCCGACAGCCGGTCATGCATCATAACCATTCTTCCCCCCGTTTCATTAAGCACTGCTATCGGAGTGCCGTTGCCGAACCCTGATATGCCTTCAGTAACGATTTTCCCGCAGTTTCTTATAATGACTCCGTCTGAAATATCGTAGTTGGCAATGCAGTCGCCAATGTTACTGATTATAACATCTGAGCCAATGGTACAGTTATGAAGCCTGGCATTCATAAGGCAGGATGGTGTAGTTACTCCTGCTTCATCCATGACCGAACCCTTCAGCGCTCCAATCTTTATCTCACCGGAGAAAATGACATTTCTGCAACGGGATGCATCAAAACCGTACAGGACCATGACTTTATTCCAGTCATCACCTGTGCAACCATTAGTGATCAGGATTTTGACTTCGCTGTCCCTGAGCTTACGGTATATTGACTTCGGACTCATATTCCTTATTATGGTAATATATCCAAATCAATTATTCTACAGTAACAGATTTTGCCAGGTTCCTTGGCTGGTCGACATTGCAGCCTCTGAGCACGGCAATATGATATGACAGAAGCTGGAGAGGAATGACAGCCAGCAGCCCTGAGAAAACGGTCATTGTTTCCGGGACTTCAAGCACATAGTCGGCCATTTTCCTTATTATTTCATCACCTTCAGTGACGATTGCGATCACTTTTCCTTTCCTTGCCTTTATTTCCTGGATATTGTTAATGATTTTATCGTACGTGTCGTCTTTTGTGGCGACAACCACTACCGGCATGTTATCATCAATAAGGGCAATGGGGCCGTGTTTCATTTCGGCAGCAGGATAACCTTCAGCATGAATGTAAGAGATCTCCTTCAGCTTCAGGGCTCCCTCGAGAGCTACAGGGAAAAGATATCCTCTTCCGAGGTAAAGGGCATTATGAGTATTTTTAAATCTTTTGGCCAGGGCAAAGGCCTGTTTATTGACCTTCAGTGTTTTCTCTATCTTAGAAGGGATAGAAACAAGTTCGGTAA
>Ga0187886_1003775_pt1 | contig 11181 bp, 12 predicted proteins | sample June2016WEW_20_1_FD_133001 | JGI IMG/M metagenome (GOLD analysis project Ga0187886, IMG submission 133001) | Peatland microbial communities from SPRUCE experiment site at the Marcell Experimental Forest, Minnesota, USA - June2016WEW_20_150 | ecosystem: Environmental > Terrestrial > Soil >...
ACCAATAACGGCGGGAGTTACAGGGTAACCAGCGATCCACCCGTTTTTCGGTTCAATGCCGACCGCACTCAACATGTTTTCCGCCTGGGCTTCGTCCTGAGTCTGCCCCATCTTCAACGCCTCGACCAGCTGAACCGCAAAAACACCCTCGGGGACCAACGGTTGTTCCACCGGTGGATTACGGACACTCATCGAGTCCGGCAGAGGCGCCGCAGGAGGCCCGCTGGTCTCTTCTTGCCCGTAAGCGGCGATGGGGAGAAGCACCCAAGCAGCAATAAGGGAGATGATTAAGAGGGTTCTTTTTTCCGCTTTCATCTTCTTGCGTCCTAAGTTAATTGTTGCAGGGCACTCCTACCCAGCCCCATCTTTCTACCAGAACGTTTTGCCATCTTCCAGAATACGGGTCCCATCGGTCTTGCCAATGCCGGTCGATCGGTCTCCATTCTCGGCATCTTGACTGCCCGGGAGGCGGAGGATTAACAGTCGATACGTCTGCATTATTCGAATAACCATGGGCTGCCGGACCAGGGGGAGCTGGCGCTGGGGCATAATATGGAGAGGAGCGGTACACCACAGGAGGAGGTGGAGCATAATACACAGGAGGTGCCACATAAACCGGTCTAGGCGCCAAGATTAAACCCGTAATTAAACCGGCTCCGAAGCCAAAGATTGCTCCGCCACCGTAAGCCCAGTGGGCTTCTGCAGCAACGGGCATGGAGACCAGGAGGACAATCAACAAACCGCTGAAAACTACTTTCGCCATCTTCATTTCTTCACCTCCCAATTCATTTAACGCACTAGACCAGCAGAGGTTGACATATAAATTACTTATTCCAAATATACTTTCTCTCTTAGACCCATTGGCAAGCCTTATTTCTATTCAAACTCCCTACCCAGAACCTTCAGCCTCTTTTCGACCTTCAGCCGGCTGGCTTCATCGTCTACGTCTTGCCAGAAAAGGTTTCCGATGTCCATTGCTTCCATGCGTTGAAGGCGGGCAAGTTCCCGGATTCCATCGGAGAGGCTTTCTTTTCCCTTAGAAATCGCTGTTTCCAGAGCGTCAAAGATTCCTTCGGTGCAGAGGAAAATCCCGGTATCAATGGCATTGTAATTCTTGATCTCTTTGCCGATGTCCGTTACCCGTCCATCCTGGACGGCTACTTTCGTCGCATCCGCCAGGTCTGGAATCCTTTCCGGATGAAAGTCCACTGCCAAACGGCAGTAGCCGAGGGGGAGGGGGGTGGCGAAAAGATCTTTCAGAATTTGGGTTTCAAAAAGATGGTCGGCCATGAGAAGCACAAACGGACCCGGGACATAACCTCTGGCCCGCAGTACAGACAGACCGTTTGGGCGCTCCCATTTTTCGTTCCGCAGGCATTGGATCTTTATACCCGGGGAAATTTCCTGACGAAGAAATTCCTCCAAGACCTCACCCCGATAACCCGTCACCACAGTAAAATGATCAATGCCCGCCCTCCGGGCGGTCTGCAGGGTTCGGCAGAGAAGCGGAACCCCGGCTACTGCGATTAGCGGTTTGGGACGGGAATCCGTGGCCGCCCCAAAACGCATCCCCCTTCCGGCAGCGATGATCAGAGCCTGACAGATATTCCTATCCATTCTCTCTGACTCCGGGCAATTCATTTCTTGGCCATCCCCCGCTTAATAATCGTCGAAATTTTCCATCGCGTCACCCGCACGCGAGACTTTTCGTTGGGATAAATTTACCACCCAGGAAGCAATATTGGCTTTGGTGAAGGGCAAGGGGAGACGGGCTAGCATCGAAGAATAGCGATAGAAGTCCTGGTACATTTTTCTTACCTTCTCCTCCAGCTCCTCGGGGGAATAATCCTTAGGTTGAATGTAACAAATGATGCCAGGCCATCGGCCAATGTGCTGAATATCGATGATCCGATTTTCCGCCTTCATCCGGTCATAAAGAGGAGTCCCCTTGTGCGGGGTTAAAATATTAAAGTAGGCCACAGGCACCTTATTTCGTTGCAAGAAGGCTAGAGTAGAGCGAAAAATATCTTTCTTTTCCGTATCCCAGCCAAAGATAAAATTCAGGGAATAACTAATCCCTCTCTTCCGTAAGTTCGTCAAAATCTCCTCATATTGCTGAACTTTATTGACTTTTTTATTCATTTCATCCAGGGTATCGGGGTCGATACTTTCTACCCCGATGTTCACGTGCAAGAGTCCGCTCCGTTGAGCCAGATCCATGAATTTCTTGTTGGTGCAAAGATAAGCGGACCAGAGGGAGGACCAGCGCACCTTCAGGGGAAGGAGGGCCTCCATGAGTTCCATGGCATGATCGATTTTCCCGGCAAAATTGCTATCCGCAAACAGAAGATTCCTGGCCTGGGTCGCCTTGATTTCCTCGATCACCTACTGGACCGGACGGTAACGATAGCGTTCACCGAGATAAAAACGCTCCGAGCAAAACTCACATTTAAAGGGACATCCCCGGGAGGACTGAACAGAAAAGGTCTTAAAGAAACCGTGCTTCCGAAGATCCAGGAGATCGTAACGGGGGAATGGCAGACCTTGGAGGTCTGGCAGGGGATCGACGCGATAGACTTTCTTGAGCCGCCTATTGGCCGCATCCTCAAGCATCGTCGGCCAAATATTTTCCCCTTCCCCAATTCCTACCGCGTCACAATGTTCTGCGGCTTCCTCGGAGTAGAAGTAGGTATGGGAGCCGCCCATAATCACCGGGATTCCCCTTCCTCTAAACCGGTCGGCAATTTCATAAGCCCGGAAAGAGTTAATGGTCCACGTCGTGATGGCCACGAAATCAACGGGGGCTTTGAAATCGACGTCCATCAATTGCTCGTCGATCAGCTCGACATCCCATCCTGGAGGGGTAAGGGCGGCCAGATAGGGTAAGGTCAGCGATACCAGAGTTCTCCTTCGGCTCTTATGAATTGTTAAATTGGATCGGGTTCGGTAATGGGATGGCTGAATGATGAAAAGTCTTTTGGCCATAAAAAATATTATACTACCCGTTCGGCTTTAAGAGCGTCCTGGGGGGTTCCGGAACGATTACTGGACGATCGCTCTCTTTTCATAGAAAGTTGTAATCCACAGAGTTGCGGCAAAGAGATAGGTCCCTACTGCGGCTCCCACGAGAAACCACTGAAGCCGCTGCACCAGGGCAAGGGCGAGGACAATATAGGCAAAATCCCGATTGCTCATCAAGGCCATGATCTTGATCGTTTTGGCCGATTGTCGGATTGCCTCGCGGCCTCGCCTTAAAATACACTGATATACGGCAACGCCGCATAGTCCGAATCCGCCTATCAAAATCCATAATATATGCAAATACCCGGAGTCGCCGGAATCACGATAAAGGCCCAAAGCAACCCCCACAAAAATCGCAATGTGGACAATGTTGTCCGTGATCACATCCAGACGATGGCCAAAAGGGGTCTCTCGCAGCTTCAAACGAGCGATCTCCCCATCCACTCCATCCACAATGATACAGAAGAGAAAGAGCAGGGACCCGACGAGCTGAGGCCAGTAACCACCCCAGGAAAAAAACAAGGCCCCAATCATTCCGATGCTGGCTCCCCCCAGAGTGATTTGATTGGGGGCTACGGGCGTTCGCACAAGGCTTCGGCTCATGAAGCGAGAGACCCGACGGCTCAAATGGCGCGCCAAGAAACCGTCGCTCCCCGCGGTCTGTAAAGCCAGGGCTTTCATCAGTTTATCCTCGGCGATCCTCGCCTGTTCCTCTCCTCCATCGAGAACGAACGGAAGCCCATCTGCTGCGCCCTGGACTGGCTGGGTCTTGTCCGGCAGGTGGAGGTTGGAGGAAGGAGACCACAGGTGCGAAAGGATGGACCCAAGGTAGGGAGGAGTGGCCAAGTAAAGTCTTTCCGTGCCTTTCTTTCCCTTTGCTTCCATAAAATAAAGATCGGAGTGACCCCCCGCCTCGATCAACCGGGCCAGAGTACCCCGGTCAATAACATGATTGGCTTTCAATGCCAGGACCCTTTGCTGATCAGGAAGGGCAAGCCATGTAGCTACCCGGCCCAGGGATGCCGGTTCCTCCACTGGGTGAAACCTTTCTGGCGGGACAAGGTCGGAAAGAACTGGCTGAAGGGCCTTTACCCGACCGATGATGTGTACCTCCCTAAGACCGAGCTGAAGAGTGAGGAGAGTGAGACGGCGAACCGCGGGAATGCCGAAGACCGCCCGCAGCCCCTTATCGTCGGGAGCGAGGATGATCGCTATTTTTCCGATAGGCCCCGCTCGCTGTTCCATGCCTATACCCGGGCCCTTCTTTAACCCCCAAAGAGATTCTTATAGATCAATGGAGAACCTTTCTTCTAAAAATTTCTACCATAATTTTGCAGCCGAAGGCCAGCAAAATAAACGCTCCTGCATCCACGGAGATCCTCGTCCTGAAAGTCCCGAGGGGAGGAGATCTATGAAATGAGATAACAAATGACTAAATTGGGGTCATCGCCGATTGTAAGAAATACTACTGGGGAAGGCGTGATCTTATTATAGATAAATCTGAGATGATAGAAGGTACCCGGAGGAGCAGTCTCTTTTTTCCACGGTGTAAGCAGCGGTGAATAAAAGGTGAAAAGCCTTTTCTCTTTCTTGTACAGCCCGTCCTGGGCCTGAGGAAGATTCGCCTCTATGCAAAATCAGGCTCCAAGAATCGATTTTGAATCTTGGATTCGATCGCTGCTTATTCGAAAGCGTACGGAACGAATTTCATAGCAATAGCAAAATACCATGCTATGAAGGCAACCCAAAAAATAAGAAAATAAAGTTTTGTTCTTTGCATTATTTCTGCTCCTCTAGTAATGTGCGAGCCTCGGAAAAACTTCTTATTCTTACTGCTTCCATTCCTTTGGATTTTCCAGGAGTTTAATCTTGAGCATTCCCTCTTCAGGCCGGGTAGACTCGTTCTCTCCGAGATGGTTTGAAAAGGTCTTCAGATAATTTAGCCGTTTTTTACCCCATCTTTCTCAATTTCTCCCTTGATCCGTGGGCTAAGCCCTTTCTTTAAATTTATCGGATCTTACTGCTTTTTTCTTTAATGGCTCAACCCCCAAAATCTAGTGGTTTTTGAAGCAAATGATCCTTTTTTGGGAAATTTAAGTTCGCCGATTCCAAGACCGATAGATTCTATAATGAAGGGAGATCCCTTGCCATGATCGTGGTAACCCGTCTAAATAATACGCCCCTGGTGATCAACCCGGATCTTATTGTTTTTATGGAAGAAACGCCCGATACCATCATCACTCTTGCGAACGGGGAGAAGATCGCCGTCCAAGAAAAAGTGAGTGAGCTAATCCGGCGAGTCATCAGTTTTCGGAGACGAATTTTTAATCCCGGGATTCCCATTGAATAGCCAAGATGGATAAAGCAACTCTCATCGGTCTGGTAATGGGCATCGGGGCTATAGTCGGCGGCCAGGTTTTGGAAGGGGGAAGCCTCCATTCCATCATCCAGGTTACGGCCGCGATCATTGTTTTTGGCGGAACCTTTGGCGCCGTATTTTTGAGTTACCCTTTCCAGAATGTACTGGGGGCTTTCCGGGATATTCGGATCATTGTCCGGGAACCTTTAAAAGACCCCCTGGCAATCATTTCCCAGATTACGAAGTATGCGAACAAAGCCCGGAAAGAAGGGATTTTATCTTTGGAGAAGGAGATCAAGAATATTCGAGACCCTTTTTTGATTAAAACCCTGACCATGGCCGTAGATGGAATCGAACCCAATACCATCCGCGAGGCTATGGGAACCGAGTTGGAGTATCGAGACGAACATGGCAAGGTGAACTCAAAAGTTTTCAAATCTGCGGGGGGGTATGCCCCGACGATCGGGATCCTGGGCGCCGTTTTGGGCCTAATCCATGTGATGGAAAACTTAAATGACCCGAGTAAGTTGGGAGCGGGGATCGCCGTCGCTTTCGTCGCTACGGTTTACGGGGTGGGATCCGCCAATTTATTGTTTTTGCCGATTGCTACTAAGATGGAAATGAGACACCGGCATGACATGATCATCAACGAAATGATCCTGGAGGGAGTGGTGTCGGTCTCTATGGGGGAGAATCCAAGGTTGATTGAAGAAAAGTTGAACTCGTTCATTTCGGAAATTGAAAAGAATAAACATCCAACCGCTCGTAAATGACTCGGTTCCAGGAATGATTCTTTCCGGCCCCCGGGATGAAGTCTCCCAGAATCGGAAGGCAAAAAGGTTTCGAGTTTCCTAAGAGCAGATCCTTTCCCAGCGGAAAAAGATGGCTAGAAAAAAGAAAAAAGAAGAAGAGCATGAAAACCTGGAACGATGGTTGGTTTCTTACGCCGATTTTATAACCCTTCTTTTTGCTTTTTTTGTTACCATGTACGCGATCTCCAGAGTGGACGAGCAAAAACTCGGTTCCGCAGTGGAATCTCTGCAGCGCGCCCTCGGTTCTCTCATTCCGGTCAGTATCACCCAGAGAGATGCGGGCGCATTTCCCACCAAACTCAGCCTCGGCAAGGCTGTAGTCGTCTCTGAGGAGCTGGCCAGCAAAGTCCTTGACGATCAAGGAGAGTTCGAAAAATTAGCGGAGGATATAAAAAGACAAGTGGAAGAGGCCAAGGGGGGCGTGGACACGTTCAAAGGAGGAATCGACAAGTCCAAGGGCGACCAACCTGGAGAGATCAAATTCTTGATCGATAGCAGGGGATTGGTGATCCGCGTTCCCGAAAGTTTCTTTTTTAATTCGGGACAAGCTTCCCTCCGGCCGGAGGTAATTCCCATTTTAAAGATATTGGGAAAATCCTTGGAAAAAATTCCCAATCATATTCGGATCGAAGGGCATACGGATAATGTGCCGATCCATACCCCTCAGTTCCCTTCCAACTGGGAACTCTCGACCGCCCGGGCCACCACGATCATTCGGTATCTCCTCTCCTACTATCGTTTCAAGCCTGACCGATTGTCCGCCACAGGATATGCCGAGTTTCATCCTATCGCCCCCAACACGACCCCGGAAGGAAGGCTGCAAAATCGCCGGGTGGATGTGGTGATTTTAAGCGCCAAGGCAGGGGAAACGGAGCCCCGACAAAAAGAGGCTTCAACCCAACGGAATCCTACTCAGTTCCCCCGACCCAATGACATAGGAAAGCCAACCGAAAAAGTCGTCTCCCCGGCCCGAGAAGAATAGGAGAAGGATGCCCCGTAAGGGGTCAAAAGCTCTCGAGAGATAAACAATCCTAACCCGGGATGTTTCCCGCCTTTACTGGTGCAGAAAGGTTTGAAGAGATCGGGTTTGATCTCTTCGGAAATCCCGCAACCCGTGTCCCGGACCATGACCTGGACTTGACCGTCCCGAACGAACGTCGCCACAAGCAGTTCTTTGGCGGGGGTTTGTTCCATGGCCTCGACGGCATTTTGAATCAAGTTCGAAAGCCCCTGGCTGAAATCGAGGTAATATCCCTTAAGCGGGGGCAATGGGCGTGAAAAAGATTTAACCGCTTGAATATGGTGTTTGAAAAATAGATTATGGTGCTGGAGGGCCAGTTCTTCCTCAAGCAGATCATTCAGGTAAATGGGCTGGGGGCCCTCCTGATCATCATGGGTCGCCTTTTCCATCAGAGTCTCCAAGATGGCCCTCATTTTATCCAACTGCTCCAGGCATTGGCCCGTCTTTACATTTGAGGATGGGCTTATTTTGTCCCCTTCCTTGAGCAAGGTTCCCTGAAGGAGTTCCAGCTGTACAGATAAGACCTGAAGGGAGCCATTCAGATTATGGATGATCCCCTTTACCAGTGAACCCAGGGTCGAATTTCGATAGCAGTCCAAAAAAGCAGAAAATAATTTTTCGGTCTGTGAGAGCAGGATGTAGTTTTCAGAGGAAAGAACCCTTTTTCCCATGAAAAATCCTCTTTGAACCAGGGAAGATAAAAAATGCTTAGATCGACTCTCCTGGCGGATGGTCGAATCTAAACCCTCTCCGTTAAATTTGTATATCACAACTGGAGCGATGGATCAAATGCAATTGTTCTTGTCCGAGGAAATTCAACTTCGCTCTCCCCTTGTGGGGAAAGGTCCCTCCGGCCACAGGGAAGAACAAAAAGGGTGACCCCTAATCGCTTAATTTCTTGACCAGCATCTTTTTAAACAAGAAAAATTCATTCTCGTCGATGGAACCCTCTCTCCTTAAACGGATGAGCCTTTCTAGATCGTGGACGGCTTTCTCCCGTACATCCTTCTTGCGCAAATCATAATCCGGGGGGATTTGCTTCAGGGTCACATCCATTTCCGAGAGGCTTGCTTCGGGGGAGGGCAAAGGAGGACCAAAAAGGTGGGCCAGGTTTTCATCCCAACTCTGGCGCAGATTTTTCATCTCGATCATGGTCTCCTGCAGTTTTTGCAGCAGCCGCTGATTTTCTCGCAAAAGAAAAATCTTTTCGCAGGCATTGTGGACCACAATCTTCAATTCGTCGATCTTGAAGGGCTTGCGAATATAATCATAGGCACCGCCTCGAATGGCGCGGATGGCGGTATCTAGAGAAGCATAACCCGTCATGATAATGACGATACTTTCTGGATGGTACCTTTTGGCTTCCTCCAGGACCTGGAGGCCATCCGCCCCGGACATCTTCAGGTCGGTAATCACGAGGTCAAAGGGGGAATGCTGTAAAGCCTGAATGGCCTCCTGGCCGTCTTTATAGACCTGGATGGCCCTCTGGGGATTTTGCAAAGTATCCTGCAGAATGTCCCTCAAAGAATCGTCATCTTCGGCGATCAGAATCCGGAAAATTTCCGGAGGAGGAGCAGCAGGGAGATTGGGAAAATTGGGCATTGGGAGATGAATTCGCCAAAAAAATTAATGGCGAAGGGATAAATTAAATATTTTCATTGAACAGAAAGCCCTCCGATTCTTTCATAGATTTGGCCAGGGCCAATAATTCCGAGGGTGGGATCTCGCGAATGATTTTGCCGGTCTTGCCGTCGATCACTTTCACCACCACAGTTTTGGTGTCCTGATCAATCGAAAAATTTAGCCTGAAATCCGTCCCTCCGATGTGTTCCTGGATCAGGCCGGAGACGTGGTCGAGGGTCTGTTGCGGATCGGACTCCTTTTTTTTCTGCTCCCGGGCGGGCCGAGGAGGTTGGGTTTCCCCAGGGGCCGCCCTTTTCAGGGGAGGTAAAAAAGGGGATATTTTTACGACCGGATCCATCGATTGGGCTCCCATTCCGATTACGGAGATCTCCACTTGTCTTATCGGAAAATCTACCGAGAAACTTAAAACCTCGGGAATCAACCGCGGACAATTTTTTCCCGGAAGGACTTTTTAGGGGGATGGGGGGGTCATATAAACAAGTTGGCCAACCGATGCACCCATGAACTTAAAGATGAGCCTTATTTTCTTTTGCGGAAGAAGAGCCGGAGGGGAGTTCCAGTAAACCCGTATCCTTCTCGCAAGCGGCGCATCAGGTAACGCTGGTAGGGTACGCCCACGCCCCTGGGTTCACTGGTGGAAAAGATGAAGGTGGGCGGGCGCTTCGTGACCTGGGAAATATAGTAAAGCTTCACCGACCGATTGCGGTAATGAGGGGGAGGATAGTTCTGGACGGCTTCCTGAAGCCATTTGTTGAGGTCGGAGGTGGGAATACGCTTCCGGTGCTCAGCTGCGACCTCCTCGATGGTAGAAAAGATCTTGGCCACTCGCTGCCCGGTAAGGGCGGAGATGAAAAGGATGGGCACATAGTCAAGGGTCTTCATCTCCTGGTGGATTCTTTCTTGATAACGCAGCAGGGTGGACGAATCCTTCTCTACCAGGTCCCATTTATTGACGACGAGGATGATTGCCCGGCCGCTTTCCGCGGCGAATTCGGCGATGCGGGCATCTTGCTCGGTGAAGCCCTCGAATCCGTCCAGGAGGATTAAGGCCACATCGCCGCGTTCCAGGCTTTTCAAGGCTTTGATCGCGGAGTACTTTTCCAGGCGCTTCGTGACTTTGCTCTTGCGGCGGATTCCGGCAGTATCCACAAAAACATACTTCCGGCCATCTCTGAGCAGGGGGGTATCGAGGGCGTCCCGAGTCGTGCCCGGCGAAGAATCAACGACCGCACGCGGCCGGCCGATGAGTTTGTTGAGCAGGGAGGATTTTCCCACGTTGGGGCGGCCCACCAGGGCAACCCGGATTTCTTCTTCCGCCCACTCTTCTCGGGGAGGGGCAGGGGGGAGAGATTTAAGTACCTCGTCCATCAAGTCGCCAACCCCTCGCCCATGTTCGGCCGAGATGGAGTACAGGGGGGCCACTCCCAACCGGTAGAAATCGTACACCCCCTCCTCTTGGCGTTCTCCATCAACCTTGTTGACCACGTAAAAGATGGGCTTGGTTATTTTCCGCAGATAGCCAGCGATTTCAATGTCTGCGGGCATGAGCCCTTCTTTTCCGTCCGTTAAGAAGAGGATTAGGTCGGCTTCCTGGATGGCCACTTCCGTCTGTTCGCGGATTTGCTGTGGGAGGCGTTCTTTGGCGGTCGGCTCGAACCCGCCGGTATCGATCAGAATAAAGGAGCGCTCATCCCAGGAAGTCTCGGCATAGTTGCGGTCGCGGGTTACCCCGGGCTCGTCTTCGACGATGGCCTTGCGCCTCCTGGCCAGGCGGTTAAAGAGGGTGGATTTACCAACATTCGGCCGCCCAATGATCGCAATGATTGGTTTCATCTAAATACCGTGAAAAGTAAGTAGTAGGTTGTGAGTTGTTACGGTTGAGGGTTCGGCGTCTTCTATATTATTTTTTTCAACTCACCCCTCGCGACTCACACCTTACAATCTTTCAAGAGAAATATCGATGGCCAGCTTTTCTCCCAGACGATTCAGTTCTTCCAAAAGGTCTGCCGGGGAGACTTCCACCGGGACTTGCAGCAGGATCTTCATGGTGAAGAGGGGGGTCCCGCTTTCGGGTGTGGGGCTGATTTTCGTATGCATATCTGCGATGTTGATCCCTTGGTGGGCGAGCAGCTGGGATACATGATAGACGATCCCCATGCGGTCCAGGCCGGTGGTGGAGAGTTCGTAGATCTCTGTGATCTCCCTGGGTTTGGGCAGACTCTCGGATTCCTCCACGGGCGCAAAGAAAATGGAGAGGCGTTTCTCCCACTCCAGCCTTTTACATCCCGTGGAAAGGCGATACTGAAATTCCTCGCCACTCCCTG
>Ga0187886_1003776_pt1 | contig 11178 bp, 9 predicted proteins | sample June2016WEW_20_1_FD_133001 | JGI IMG/M metagenome (GOLD analysis project Ga0187886, IMG submission 133001) | Peatland microbial communities from SPRUCE experiment site at the Marcell Experimental Forest, Minnesota, USA - June2016WEW_20_150 | ecosystem: Environmental > Terrestrial > Soil >...
GAAGGAACTTCCCAGCGCCCAGATCGTCATCCTGTCCGTACAAAACGAACCCGATTACATGCGGCGCGCCATGCTGGCCGGTGCGAGGGATTTTCTGCCCAAACCGCCTTCGGCCGACGAGTTGGTCAGCACAATTCGTAAAGTCGGTCAGCGGGCTCTGACGCAAGCGGTTATTGCGCCGGCCGTTCAAGGACCGGGAGCTCCCGTCAGCGCATCCACGGCGCATGGTGTTCATGGCAAAATCATCGTCGTATACAGTCCCCGGGGCGGCGTCGGCAGGACGATGGTTTCCACAAATCTGGCGCTCGCCCTGCAAACCGAAGATACTCCCACGATCATCGTCGATGCCGCACTTCAATTCGGCGATGTTGCGGCGTGTCTAAATCTGCAAACTCGGAACAGTCTCATCGACCTAGTTGATCAGGTGGGGGAACTGGACACCGAACTGGTGGACCGCATCTCGGTTCATCATCCCTCCGGCTTGAAAGTCATCGCCGCGCCGGCAAGACCTGAGCAGGCCGAGGCCGTCCAGGGCGCGCAAGTGAGCAAAGTCCTCCGTTTTCTGGCCACGATGTTCCATTACGTGGTAATCGACACCTCTTCAGCACTCAATGAATCCACGATCGGCGCCATCGATTCCAGCGATATTGTGGTCCTCATCGGCGCTCCGGACCTACCAACGATAAAGAACTTGCGCATGTTCTTCGAATTGAGCGAAGCGCTGAATCTGACACCGCAAAAGATCGTTCTCATCATGAACCGCATGGATAAGCGCTATGGGATCTCGGCCGAAAAGGTGGCGGATTTGTTGAAGCAGCCCATTCTGGCTCAGATTCCCCTCGACGACCGGGTGGTGCCACTCTCAACTAACAACGGCGAACCGTTGATTCTACAGGATCGAACCAAACCCGTGGCTCGTGCCATTCTGGAAATGGCCCAGGCCATAAAAACCCGCTTGGCGGAAATCGCGCATTCCAATCAAGAGGAGAAGAAACCGGCTGCGGTCGCTAAAGTCCGATGACACACCTTGCTGCAGAAAGGAAGATAAACCGTGTCACTCCTTAAGAGAATCGAGCAAGGACAATCTCAGACGCCTCAACAGGATGACCTCAGCGCGTCTCGGCTTGCCGAATTGCGATCCCGCCGCCCGGCATCCCAATCTATCGCCCAAGCCGGAACGCGCGACGCTTATTTCGATTTAAAAACCCGGGTCCAGAACAAATTATTAGGGGAACTGGATCCGTCGATGGACGTCAACCGAACCGCGGAAGTTCGCCGCACGATCGAAGAGCTTTTCGAGAATATCCTCGCCGAAGAGAGCATCGCACTCTCCCGCGCGGAAAAGAAGAGGCTCTTTGAGGCGATCGTCGCAGAGATCCTCGGTTTTGGCCCCCTGGAGCCCCTTTTGGCGGATGAGGGGATTACCGAAATCATGGTCAACGGCTCCAAGAACGTCTATATTGAGCGGAAGGGTAAAGTTGAGCGGGTCCCGGTGAGTTTCGAGAGCGACGAACACGTTATGCGGATTATCGACCGGATCGTCTCTCCTTTGGGCCGCCGTATCGACGAGTCGAGCCCATATGTCGACGCCCGGCTCCCGGACGGATCCCGCGTCAACGCGGTCATCCCGCCAATTTCACTTGTTGGCCCGGTGCTGACCATCCGTAAATTCGCCAAAATCCCCATCACCGTCGACGATCTGATCCGATTTGGGAGTATCACCGCTGAGGGCATCGAATTCCTAAAGGCATGTGTCTCATCCCGGCTGAACATCGTGATCTCCGGAGGTACCGGCTCGGGAAAAACTACGCTGCTTAACATCCTCTCCCAGTTCATTCCCGCTGACGAACGGATCATTACCATCGAGAACGCGGCGGAATTACAGCTCCGCCAGGATCACGTCGTCTCCCTGGAATCCCGGCCGCCCAATATCGAAGGGCGGGGGGAAGTGACCATTCGCGATCTCGTGGTCAACGCGTTGCGGATGCGCCCTGAAAGAATCGTCGTGGGAGAGGTGCGCGATGACGCCGCACTGGACATGCTGCAGGCGATGAACACCGGCCACGACGGTTCCATGACCACTTTGCACTCCAACAGCCCCCGCGATACGCTTTCCCGTCTGGAGACCATGGTCATGATGGCTGGAATGGACCTCCCATCAAGGGCCATCCGCGAGCAAATCGCCTCCGCCATCAATCTCATTGTTCATCAGGAAAGACTCCGGGACGGCACACGACATATCACCTACATCACCGAAGTGCAGGGTATGGAAGGCGATGTGATCACCATGACGGATTTATTCGTGTTCGAACAAACCGGCATTGAATCGGGGCGGGTTGTCGGACGCCTCCGGCCGACCGGTTTGCGCCCGAAGTTTATGGATAGAATTGAAGCTTCCGGGATTCACCTGCCCGCATCGGTGTTTGGCATCGGTGAACGGTTGCGCTATTAAATCCGGAGGAAAAAAATCATGTCCGTATCGCTGATTTCCATCATCTTCGTCGCCGTCGCCGTCGGCTTGCTTGTGTTTGCCTTCCTCGGCTCGGGGGAATCCTCCGTCGAAGAGAGGTTAAGCCGCTATACGGAACTCACCGCCCCAACCGATACGGAATCTACCAAGGAAGAAAAAGCCAAATCCTCCCCGCTCACCGATTATCTGGATAAGTCCTTTTCCCAATCAGACTGGTTCGAGGGCATCTCCAAGGATCTGGCGCAGGCTGATCTGAAATTGCGTCCCACGGAATATATTTTTCTGATCGTGATCGCCAGTGTGGGAACTGGAGTGCTGGCGGGATTTCTTTTCGGTAGCATCATTTTTGGATTGATCGGGGCGATCGGAGGGATTTTTATTCCCGGGATATATGTATCGCGGAAAAAAAATGGACGCCTGCACCAATTCGAAGCCCAATTGGCGGACATGCTGAACTTAAGCGTGAACAGCCTTCGGGCCGGCTATTCGGTCATCCAGGCCCTTGAGTCAGTCTCAAAGGAAATGCCGAACCCTACCAATGTTGAAATTCGCCGCGTGGTACAGGAAGTCCAAATCGGCCTGACATTGGACACGGCTCTGGAAAATCTCCTCCGTCGGATGAGCAGTCCGGATTTAAAGCTCATCGTCACCGCCATTAATATTCAGCGCGAGGTCGGCGGCAATCTGGCAGAAATTCTGGATACGATTTCTCACACCATCCGGGAACGGGTGAGGATCAAAGGTGAAATCCGGGTGCTTACCTCCCAACAGACCGTCACGGGATATTTGATCGGGTTTTTGCCCTTCGCTCTGGCCGGTTTTTTGTATCTCGATAACCGGAAATACATTATGAGATTCTTTGACCCAGACACGCGCACCTGCGGCATTCCGATGGTCGTGTGCGGGTTGTTGCTGATCTTCTCCGGTTTCTTCATCATCAGCAAAATTGTGTCAATCGAAGTATAAAGGGCAACCATGTTGATTTTCATTGTTATTGGCGTCGTCATTCTGGGGGCAGGGCTCCTGGTCTATGCAGCCATTCGGATGCCGAAGGATGAGACCCCGCTGGATTCCCGGCTTTCCGAATATGCAGGCCGCGATGTTCCAATCACCCTGGAAGAGATCGAATTGCAGCAGCCGTTCGCCGAACGGGTAATCCTCCCGCTGTTAAAAGGGGTCAGCGATTTCGTCATCCGGTTTACACCCGCCGCAAACATCCAGACGATCCAAGAAAAACTTAATATGGCGGGAAACCCCTGGGGAATGCAAGCCCCGGTCTATTGGTCACTGCAAATCATCTTTGCCGCTTTTTTCGGCGGACTGTTGCTTTTCCTTTTCGTTTTCGGATCATTGAAACTTCAGTGGTGGATGTCCCTTGGGCTGGTATTGCTGGGCGTGGTTTTCGGTTACTTTTTTCCGCGATTATATTTGGACAGCCGGATCAGCAGACGGCAGAATAACATCCGCAAGGCTATGCCGGACGCCCTGGATCTGCTCACCATTTGCGTGGAAGCAGGCTTGGGATTCGATTCCGCTATGTCGAAAGTGAACGAGGAATGGGAAAATGAATTAAGCACCGCGTTCGGGAGGGTGATCCAGGAAATCCGACTCGGCAAGCTGCGACGCGACGCGTTAAAGGACATGGCTGAGCGGGTTGGTCTTTCCGAAATGACGAGTTTCGTCGCTGCCGTAGTGCAATCTGAGCAATTGGGCGTCAGCATGTCCCGAGTGTTGCGCATCCAGGCCGATCAAATGCGTCTGCGCCGGCGGCAACGGGCCGAAGAAAAAGCCCGTCAGGCGCCGGTAATCATGATGCTCCCTCTGGTGTTTCTGATTTTTCCTTCGTTCCTCATCGTGCTCCTCGGCCCCGCGGGGTTGATTCTCTTCACCTCCCCTGTCGGGAAGATGTTCTTTGGCGGTGGAGGATAATGCGCGTCCTTCCATCCAAGCGCCGAGGCATCGTCGATTCTCAATCTTTCCATTTTCTGTATAGGTATTTTGTCGATCTTCTTTTTCCACCGCGTTGCGTGGAATGCCATTCCGTCGGCCGCTCCATTTGCGGGAAATGCTATCCCCTCATCGAATGGATCGGAGTTCCGATCTGCCCCGTTTGCGGCCAGCCGCTTGGAAAATCCGTCCGCCATACGTGCGTCGATCCTCATTTGCTCCAGTGGGTTCGATCCGCAGCCGTTTTTTCCGGACCCATGCGGCGTGCCATCCACGCGCTTAAATATTCTTCCGATCGTACCCTGGCTTCGTTTCTAGTGGACATTTCCTTTGCTCATTTTGCACCGGTTACTTTGGATTTCGACCGCATTGTTCCGGTCCCCTTGGGGCGGATTCGGGAACAGAAACGGGGCTATAATCAATCTGTGCTGCTTGCCGAAGCGTTATCTCTTAAGACGCGAATCCCGGTTGACACAAAGTGTCTGATCCGATCGCGCGAAACAAAATCCCAGGTTGGTTTATCCCATGACGAACGAAGACAAAATGTGGATCGGGCTTTTTCTGCAACATCCGTCACGGATCGAAAAGTCATTATAGTGGACGACGTTTGCACAACGGGGGCTACCCTGCAGAGCTGCGCCGCCTCCCTGATCGAGGCAGGAGCTCGATCGGTTGCCGGCTGGACGCTTGCCCGGGCGGTTCTTCCCGGGATGGATCTGCATTCCCAACTTGTCGGAGGTAAAGATGACCATCAGGATTCTTATCAACACATCGGAAATGGAAATGACACCTCATTTGAAAGAGTATGTGGAGAAGAAACTTCTTAAATTAAACCGTTTGCTGGATAATCTGGATGAGGCCAGGGTGGAATTAAAGTTCAACTCTTCGGTACGCAGCGCTTCCGACAAACACGTAGCGCAGCTGACCGTCCGCGGGAAAAACCTTCTCCTGCGGGCCGAAGAACGCAGCGAGGATATCTATACGTCCATCGACGTGGCGTTGGACAAATTACACCGCCAACTGGAAAAATTCAAGGGGAAGCATATGCATTTGCGCGAAGAGCATGCAGCGCTCGAAGCGGATGCTGATGTTTCCCGTCCGAAGGAGGAATCCTCCAACGCCCCCATCGTCCGCAGGAAATCCTTCCTATTGGAGCCGATGAACGAAAAAGAGGCCATGGAGCAGATGCAAATGCTGGGTCACGAAGAATTCTTTTTATTCCAGAATATACAAAGCGGAAAAATTAACGTTATCTACAAGCGAAGGGACGGATCCTATGGATTGTTGGAACCGGAAATTCGGTAGGAGGGATCGCTCCGGCCGCTAGCGGGCCGTTTGCAATCCCCATCGTTCACGAATGGCCCGCTCGATGGGGGCGAAGATCAAAAAATCCACCGTCAATCCAATCAGGACAATGATTAACATCACGGCGATCACCTGGCTCATATCATTGAGTTCTCTTCCCATGGTCAGCAAAAAACCGATGCCCAACCCGGCGTACAATAATTCGCCGGCCATTAGGGAACGCCAGGCAAACGACCAACCGAGTTTCATTCCTGAAATGATGGATGGCAAGGCCGCGGGCAAAATGACCCGGAAATATAATTGGAACCCCGCAGCTCCCATCGTTTTCGCCGCATGAAGAAACAGGGGTGGCGTATTGCGGATTCCATCCGCAGTGGCCAAGGATATCGATAGAACCGCCCCCATGATCACCACGAAGATGATGGCCTTATCCGATAACCCGAACCATAAAAGTGCCAAAGGCAACCAGCAAACACTGGGAAGAGCCTGCAAACCCAATAAGAGCGAGCCGATCGTTTTTTGGATGAGTTGAATTCTACCCAAGAGTACGCCGAGTGTAATCCCGAGCACGAGGGATATTCCATACCCGATGGCAATCCGGCGGAGGCTGACGGAAATAGCCAGCGGGTAACTGCCGTCGGCGAACCCATTCCATATCGAAAGAATCACTTTCCCCGGGGAGGGAAAAATATACGAGGGCCAGATTTGCAGAAGGGCCAATATCTCCCAGGCCGCCAACAGCAGGAGATAGAACCCGATTCTAAGCAGCCAGTTTTTCATGGTCGAGTTCCTTCTGTTGGGCGGCGAGAACCTCTTCGCGCAAATCAGAAAGCAATTCACGCACCGCTTCAATCAGCGCAAAGTCTTCGATATGGCGCGGGCGCGGTAATTCGCATCGAAAATCTCTTTTTAACCTTCCAGGTCTGGCGGATAGCAAGAGGACCCGATCCCCCAACACCAAGGCCTCACGCACATTATGAGTGACAAACAAGATGGTCTTACCGGTCTTAGCCCAGATTTCCTGCAACTCCGCATGCAACATGTCCCGGGTCTGGGCGTCCAACGCTGCAAACGGTTCGTCCATGAGCAGAATATCCGGCTCGATCGCCAGGGCGCGGGCCAGCGCCACGCGCTGTTTCATTCCTCCGGACAATTCATGCATATATGCTTTTCGAAAACTGCTCAAACCGACCATTCGAAGATATTCCCCGAGCTTCGGGGCCTGCTTTTTCCTCGGCATCCCGATGCAATCCAATCCAAAGGCGACATTATCCAGAACGTTGAGCCAAGGAAATAAAGCGGGTTCCTGAAAGATCTCCACACGGTCCCGTCCGGGTCCGGTTATTTCCTTCCCATCCATAAGAACCGTTCCAGAATCCGGTTTGTCCAACCCGGCGATGATATTTAATAGTGTGGTTTTTCCGCACCCCGACGGACCGAGGAGGCAAATGAATTCTCCCGCCTGAACGTCAAAGGATAAATCCTCCAACGCAATGGTGGATTCGCGGTGGCTGTGATGAAATGTCTTGTAAACAGACCTGACCGAGAGTTTCAAAATATCTCCCATGAGGTTGGCCGAGAGTATTTATTTGAATTTGTTATTGAGTTTGACCGAGCTGCAATTGCTTGGGATCCCAATATTATTTGGATGGGATCGGCGAAAGGAATCCATTCCATCCATCCCGCAAACGACGATAAGACGGTCGTTAAATCCAAAACCGCTTCCCATTCCGGCGGTTCGTATCCATATGTTCCAAGCCAGGAATCCCGCCAGGGAGACCATCGTCAGGAAACAAGAAACTCCGAAAAGATAAGCCATCTCGATATATTCCAGACTTTATTCCCTTTTATTTCAAGTATAATTATACCCCGAGCCGCGATTTTTAATATACCTCACGGGATAAATGCTTTATTCGATGAACTCGCAAGCCATTCTCCAGCGAATGAAGAAATTAAGGGTGGAAATTTTATATCACAGCCACCGATATTACGTTTTGGATTCCCCCGTCATTAGCGATTTGGAGTATGACGCACTCTTCCAGGAACTCCAGAAGCTGGAAGAAGAATATCCCCAATACCAATCCCCCGATTCCCCCACCCAGCGCATCGGCGGATTCGTCTCCGAGAAATTCCAACGCGTCTCGCATCCCCAGCCAATTCTCAGTCTGGCGAATGCTTTTTCCGCCGAAGATCTCCTCGCCTGGTATGAGCGGATTTCCCGTTTAAATCCCAAAGTCGGCCAATCCGCCTTTGTCGTCGAGCCGAAAATCGACGGGTTGACCGTGATTTTGCATTATCGGGACGGGATATTCGAACTTGGCGCCACGCGCGGGGACGGCACGCAAGGGGAAGATATCACTCCCAATCTCCGGACCGTGCGAACCCTGCCGCTCCGGATTCCCGTCGATCCTTCTTATTCCGGAATACTTCCCAATCGATTGGTCGTGCGGGGAGAGGCTTTCATCCGATTGAAGCCGTTTGAAGCGTTGAACGCCGAATTGGCGGGCAGGGGGGAGAAAATTTACGTCAACCCGCGGAATGCCGCCGCGGGCGCACTGCGCCAGTTGGATTCACGCCTCACCGCCCGCCGGCCGATCGATTTTTTGTGCTACGCAATCGTCATATGGGAGGGCGGGAGCAAACCGGCGACCCAATGGGAAACTCTCAACGTCCTTAAAACGCTTGGATTTCCCATAAGCCGCGACATACAAATGGCGAAAACCATCCAGGAGGCGACTCAGCTGTGCGGCGATTGGGAGCGCCGGAGGAATTCGCTGGATTATGAAGTGGACGGTGCGGTGATCAAACTGGACGATTTAACCCTGGCGGCTGAATTGGGGTACGTCGGAAAAGATCCGCGTGGGTCCATCGCCTATAAATTTACCGCCCGCGAAGTCAGCACCATCCTTCAGGATATCGGCGTTAACGTCGGCCGCACCGGAGTGCTGACGCCCTTCGCAATACTCGAACCCGTTCCGGTCGGGGGCGTCACCGTCAGCCGCGCAACCCTTCACAATTTCGATTTCATCCGCGAGCGGGATATTCGCGTCGGCGATACGATCATGATCAAACGGGCGGGAGACGTCATCCCCTATGTGATCGGACCGATTACCGACAAGCGCACCGGCGTGGAAAAAACCTATTCTCCTCCCTCCCGGTGTCCTTCCTGCCATGAGCCGGTGGAAAGGATTCCGGACGAAGTGGCGCTGTATTGCATCAATGCGTCCTGTCCGGATCAGCTCATCCGAAATCTGGAGCACTTCGCCTCCCGCTCGGCGATGGATATCGAGGGTTTGGGCATCCGCATCATAGAGCAGTTGGTCCAGGAAAAGCTAGTGAAGGATCTCGCGGATCCTTATCGGATGAAAAAAGAGGATTTGCTCCGTCTGGAGGGGTTTGCCGAGAAGAAAGCGGAAAACCTTCTTCGCGCGATTGATGATTCAAAATCCCGATCGCTCCCAAGATTCCTCGCGGGATTGGGCATTCACGGTGTAGGCGAAGTTCTGGCGGTGGATCTTGCCCGCCATTATCTTCGTCTGGATCGTTTCACTCACTTATCGCTTGAGGAATTACAAACCATTTCCGGGGTAGGACCGAATCTGGCGGAATCGATAATGGATTGGTTTTCCCGCAAACCCAACCGATTGCTACTGGAGAAATTTCATCATTTGGGTATCTGGCCGGAATATTCCTCATCGGAAACCGCGGGCGGCACTTTCGCGGGAAAACAATTCGTGGTGACCGGCACGTTGGAAAAATATTCCCGCGAAAAAATAAAAACCTTCATCCAGCAGCAGGGCGGTAAAGTGCAGGAGTCCGTCTCTGGGAAAACCGATTATCTGGTAGCCGGGGAGAATCCCGGTTCCAAATTGGAGAAAGCCAAGTCGTTGGGAATTCCGATCCTCAGCGAGCGGGACCTCGAAAGGTGGGCACAATCGAAGGAGAAACCCGCTTGACCGACCCCCGAATAATTTTAAAGCCCGGCAGGGAAAAATCAATCCGTCAACGACATCCTTGGATATTTTCGGGCGCAATCCAGGAAATCGTCGGATCGCCCGGAATGGGGGATACGGTCGACGTCTGCGGCCGGCAAGGCGGCTGGTTGGCCAGGGCGGGATACAGCCCCCATTCGCAAATCTCGGCCAGGATATGGACATGGCGCGAATCGGAAACCGTCGGCGAAGATTATTTCGTTCGGGCCATTTGCCAGGCCGCCCAATATCGTTCCGCTCTCAAAACGTATACCAACGGCATCCGACTGGTGAACGCGGAAAATGACGGGTTGCCCGGCTTGATCGTTGACACATACGACGGTTATTTGGTCGTTCAACTTCTATCGGCGGGAGCAGAGCATTGGCGAAAAGAAATACTTCGCGCAGTATCGCAGCTTCCGGGAGTAAAAGGCGTTTTCGAGCGATCTGACGTCGAGGTTCGGGATAAGGAAGGCCTTCCTCCAGCGCTAGGCGTTCTACTGGGGCAGGACCCGCCACAGCGGATCGTGATGGCCGAAGGTGATTGGAAATTCCTCGTGGACGTGCGCCAAGGCCATAAAACCGGGTTCTATTTGGATCAACGGGAGAATCGATCCGCCTTGGCCCGTTTGATATCCCAAAATCTCCGAGGAAAGGAAATATTAAACGTCTTTTCTTACACCGGCGCGTTTTCCGTGGTCGCCTATACCTCGGGCGCCGGATCTGTTCTAAATGTGGACTCTTCCGAAGCGGCGTTATCCTTCTTGCCGGAGCATCACTCGCTGAATGGAATTCCACCGGCCCAGGATGGTTTTCTGGCCGGCAATGCATTTGAAGTTCTTAGGGGCTTCCGCGACCAGGGCAGGTCCTTCGATATGATCATCGTAGATCCCCCCAAGCTGGCACAATCCCAACGAGGCTTAACCAAGGCCACCAGGGCGTACAAAGATATCAATTGGTTATCGATGCGCCTGCTCCGTCCGAACGGCTACCTCGCGTCTTTTTCCTGCTCCGGTTTAGTCGACGAGGATTTGTTTCAGAAGATCCTTTTTTCCGCGTCACTGGATGCCGGAAGGGATGTGCAAATAATCGAACGGCTTGGTCAGCCCATGGATCATCCCGTGCGGTTGTCGTTTCCCGAGGGAAAATATTTAAAGGGGTTTATTTGCCGGGTTGGTTAACTGGCGACGTGGGTAAGTTCTGCAAAAAAAAAGGAGCTGTATTCACTTCGAATACGGCTCCTTTTTTAGCCAATTTTCCGGTTCTCTACTTCGAAAAGAACGGAAAAAGGTGGAGATGGCGGGAATTGAACCCGCGTCCGAGAAGATTCGCTTTCAGATATCTACGGGTTTAGCCGGATTATTTCCTCTCGGCGGCCGGGTATTCATCCGGCGGAAAAGCCCAGCCAACCAAGCCGCTTGGGCCCGAAAGCCCTCTTTCGCGCATGTCGCGACGTCATGCGCGGCACTTTGGCTTTGTCGCGCC
>Ga0187886_1003777_pt1 | contig 11178 bp, 13 predicted proteins | sample June2016WEW_20_1_FD_133001 | JGI IMG/M metagenome (GOLD analysis project Ga0187886, IMG submission 133001) | Peatland microbial communities from SPRUCE experiment site at the Marcell Experimental Forest, Minnesota, USA - June2016WEW_20_150 | ecosystem: Environmental > Terrestrial > Soil >...
AGAAATAATTATTAATACCACAACTACAGCTAAACCTATAAGTATCTTTTTCATCTTCTAATAACCCTCCTTGTTTATATCCCGACTCGTAAGATGTGCTAAAATTTTCTTTTAAAATGTTAGCACACTCGTCGGGATAAATTCAGCCATCAAGCTTACGTTCACATCGTTGCGTAAGCTTGGGCTTCATTTAAAAACCTCCTCCTGCGCCACCGCCGCCACCACCGCCGCCGCCGAAGCCTCCAAATCCGCCACCCCCAAAACCTCCGCCACTGCTCCAGCCGCCGCCATAATAAGTACCACCGTAACTCGTAAATCCAAAAAATTTTCTGATAATCCAGATAAAGAAAAATACCAGTAAAAAGATATAGAAGAAAACTGAATCTGAAGATTGCTGTGCCTGCGCAGGCCTTATATCCTCTAGATTATTCATTGCGACATTATTTGCCTGCGCAATCACCCTGGCAACAGCTGATACACCGGCATACAACCCCTTATCGTATTCTCCTGTCTTAAAATACGGCACCATATAGCTGCGGCCGATTTCTCCGCAAAGCCCGTCAGGAAGAACGCCTTCTATGCCATAGCCGGTTTCAATACGCCAGCGCCTTTCTTTAACGGCCAGCAGTATTAAAACTCCGTTGTCTTTTCCCTTCTTGCCCGGTTTCCAGTTGTCAAGGAGCATGCGCGCATATTCTTTTTCATCATAAGGCGCGATAGAGGTGATGGTAGCAACCGCAATTTCGGCGCTTGTCTTTGCCTCCAGGTCCTGGATGACCGCCGTTATCTTCTGGCGATACTCAGGAGAAACCACATTGGCAAAATCATTGACCCAGCCCGAGGCCTGAGGGATATCGGCTGCCTCGGCAAAGAACGCGATAAGTAAAAATGCTACTGTAAGGCAGAAAGTACGCATGCGCCTATAAGTTATCCAGCAATGCTGCTACTTTCTCCAGGTCATTTACAAAACCGGAAAAAATGGTTTCTATCTCTTGACCTCTCAGTTTTACTTCCCTCTTCTTGGCCTGCAGTATCTTCTGCCATATCGATATATCAACGCTAAATTCACCGGAAATTTCCTTAAGAAGTTCTTCTTTTTTATATGCCGGTTTCTTTCCTTTAAGACGCAGGATATTACGCATGATATGCAGTATGGAAGTAAAAGATTTTAACAACAGTTGACGCAATGTCTCTTTATTCCGGTTTACAGTCATATACATATGCTTAAGGCTTAAGAGTTTCGCCTTTAACTCCCCTTCGCACTGGAACCTTAAGTTGCGCGTATCGACCTTTATATCTTTTAATACATCTTTGCCGTAAAGCACGGAATAATTCTCCTGCATATCCAGGAATTCTATCGGGAAAACATCTGTTGAACTGTTAATGTATTCTTCTGTCATAAATAAGGGCTTTATCAGGCGATATTTCGACATCAAGCCAAAGGCCTTCTTTATATCCTCTAATCCTGTATTCTTTAACACAATCAGCACATTTAAATTTGAATGCCTCTCTACAAACTCACCACTTGCAGCGCTGCCGTAAATAACCACCGACACGAGTTCCGTGCCGTATATATTATCTAACCCCTGGACAAAAGATTTTATTTTATTCTTGAGTTTGCCGCTTAAATTTATCCCTTCCATATTTTACCTCCGCCTATTTCTATCAATCCTTCTGACATTTTTTTCTTGTTAGAGAACGGCCCATAAGCGGCCCGTGAGTCAACGATAAAAGCCATATAGCGGCTATTACAGGTGGTATTTGCTACCACGAGGGTCGCGCCAGAACGTCCGATAAGCTTTCGCGCATCACGTATTAATTTATCCCTGCCGCATCCAGGTTCAAATTTAAACCCTACTACAAATAAACGCCTGTTTATCTTTTTTATTAAATCAATTATCTTTACCGTCGGCACTAGCTTAAGCGGCCACTCTTTCCTATCAGATGCTACTTTACGCGAATATATTTTTTGCGGCCGGTAATCGGATACTGCCGCCGCGTGAATCACGATATCGTATCTGCCGGTCTTTAACTCTCTTAGGATTTTCTCCCTTAACTCATCAAAAAACTTAAACCTTACCAGCTTTATTCCTTTTTTTATATACGGTAGAGCTACCGGACCCAGTAATAAAGTTACTTTTGAGCCCTGCCGCAAAAACTTTTCTGCAATTAATACGCCGGTTTCTCCGCTTGCGATATTACTGATTACCCTTACTTTATCTATAGGGACCCAGGTAGGGCCTGCGGTAATCAAAATACGTTTTCCCTGTAACAGCTGAGTCTTCAAATCCCAATCTCTTTCAATATGGCTTTTACGTCTGGCTTTACTACTTTAGGCGCCTTTATGCTCTTAATAGCCCTATCAGGGTCCTTTAAGCCGTGGCCGGTCAGAATACAAACTATTCGCGTTGTGCGTTGTGCGTTATGCGTTATGCGCTTGAAATATTTCTTCTTTGCCAATTTTAATAGCCCTGCTATTGAAGCGGCTGAAGCCGGCTCCACAAAGACACCTTCCTTTACAGCCAAAAGTTTATAGGCGCCAAGGATTTCTTTGTCGGTAACCGTATCAATTAAACCATCCGATTCATTACGTGCTTCTACCGCCGTTCTCCAGCTGGCCGGATTCCCAATCTTAATGGCAGTGGCAATGGTCCTGGGGTTTTTAATTATATGCCCCTTGACTATGGGTGCCGCACCCTCTGCCTGAAAGCCTAACATTTTAGGAAGTTTTGTGGATTTTTCTTTTGCTTTATATTCCTTATAGCCCTTCCAGTATGCGGTTATGTTTCCGGCATTACCTACCGGCATAACCTGGAAATCAGGCGCATCACCCAAGGCATCGCAGATTTCAAAACTTGCTGTTTTCTGCCCTTCTATGCGATAGGGATTTAAAGAATTTACCAGGGTAATGGGATATTTTCCGGTTATCTCTTTTACTATCTCTAGGGCATCGTCAAAATTTCCTTTTACCGCAAGGACCGTAGCGCCATGAATAAGCGCCTGGCTTAGTTTTCCCAGGGCTATAGCGCCTTCCGGAATAAGCACAAAACATTTTATGCCGGCTTTTGCCGCGTAGCTGGCTGCAGAAGCAGAGGTGTTTCCGGTAGAAGCGCACATTACAGCCGTTGCTTTTTCTTCGCAGGCCTTGGATATGGCCATCGTCATGCCTCTATCCTTAAAAGAACCTGTGGGATTAAGGCCTTCGTATTTAAGGTAAACCTCAAAATCTTCTCCTATTAAACTGCCAAGATATAAAGCGGGTATCAATGGTGTATTTCCTTCTTTCAGGGTAATAACCGGCGTCCAGTCACTGACCGGCAAATATTCCCTGTACTTTTCGATCACTCCATTATAACCATGAACGATGAACGATGAACTATGAACTATTTTCATACCTCTTCCATTCTTATTGCCACGGCTTTCTCCCGGATTGCAGCCATTTTATCTATCATCTGGAGTGCAGAACGCAAATCCCTCTCTTTTGCCTCATGAATAATCATGACAATGGGTACTGCCTGGGCCTTGCGTCTTTCTTTCTGGGTAACCGAAGCAATGCTTATATTGAATTTGGCCAGTATACCGGAAATTTTGGCCAATACACCGGGCTTATCCATAGCCATAAAGCGTATATAGTAACGGCTCTTAAAATTATCCCGCTCCCTTATTTTATGGACGGATTTATCCAATACAATATTTGATGTCGGCCTAAAAAGCCCTGCCTGTATATCCCTGGTTAAGTCCACCAGATCCGCAACCACTCCAGAAGCAGCGGATAGTTGCCCCGCTCCAGGCCCATAAAAAAGCAGGTCTCCGGCCAAGTCGCTGGATATATAGATGGCGTTAAATACTCCGTCTACCGAAGAAAGCAGGTGGTCGCGGGGTATAAGAGTAGGATGAACCCTGACCTCCAGCTCATTATCCTCTTTATTCGCTATCCCCAGGAGTTTTATCCGAAACCCTAATTCTTTAGCATAATTGATGTCTAATAAAGAAATGCGCGAAATCCCTTCGGTCAAAACTTCTTCCATCTTTACCAGCCTTCCGAAACATAGATAGGTAAGCAGGATTAATTTATGCGCTGAATCTACTCCTTCAATATCCAAAGACGGGTCTTTTTCCGCGAAGCCCTGTGCCTGCGCCTCCTTAAGGGCCCTGGAAAAATCACAATTATCCCTGGACATCTTGGACAATATAAAATTTGATGTCCCGTTTAAAATACCGAATATCCTGGAAAATCTGTTGGCTACAAGCCCCTCACGCAGGGATTTGATAATCGGTATCCCTGCCCCGACAGAAGCTTCAAAATAGATATTTTTGGCACGGTCATGGGCAAGGGCAAAAAGCTCCTGGCCGCTTTCAGCAAGAAGCGCCTTGTTTGCGGTAACAATGTGTTTTCCCTTTTTCAATGCCTCGATCAAATATTCCTTAGCGGGATGCATCCCCCCTATAAGTTCAACTACGATATCTATCTGGGGATCGTTTAAAATTTCTTTGACATCGCGGCCAAGGATATTCCTGTCAACGCGCACATCCCTCTTTACGCCAATCTCCTTATCGCAGATCCTCTTGACCTTTATATCAATGCCTACTTTCTGCATAAGAAAGTTTTTTCTTTCCGAGAGTATCTTCACGACCCCGGAGCCCACGGTCCCAAAACCGATAAGTCCTATATTAATGGATTTCATAAATTATCCTTTCTTAAGATAATAGTTCACAGTATCGCTGATAACCTTTTTTTTCTTATCCGTAGCGGTCCCGAAAAAGATCCTGGTATCGTATATGAGACCCTTGGCGACCTCCCGCGATTCTACCACGGTCCCGGCAAGTATAACCGGCGTAGGGTCAAAAGGCATGCGTATCTCCACAAGAAGGTTAGTCCCCGGATTGAACTTTTTGTTAGTGGTAATAAGCACCCCTCCCATGGATAAATTCTTTGTTTGCGTTATGTCTACGTTATCCGACTTATCCATTACGCGGTAAGCAACGATAAAGCGTCCAGAGATGCGAGGATGACGGCGTCTTTCCGGACCGGCATAAGCCATTTCACACCCTCCTTTGTTAATTCCTGTCGCACCAAGCGACCTAACTTTAGCGCGACTATCAGTAGTTTATAAAGATTTGGTCGGGGAGGTGGGACTTGAACCCACGACCTTTTGAACCCCATTCAAACGCGCTAGCCAAACTGCGCTACTCCCCGCTTTGCTATCTATCGAATACCTTAACTTGCTACTCTTGCCTCTTCTGACGGTTCATTAAATCCTTAACCGCGGCAAGTGCTGATTTATTTTTATAAAGAACAAGGTATACTTCTTTTGTTATCGGCATTTCTACTTTGTAACGCCGGCTAAGGGCATACGCGGACATGGTTGTCGGCACGCCTTCCGCGACCATCTGCATATGTTCCTGTATATGTTTTAAGGTCTTACCTTTACCGATCTCTTCTCCGATAAATCTATTGCGGCTGTAAAGGCTGATGCATGTGGTTACCAGGTCTCCTAATCCGGTTATGCCGCTAAAGGTGCTCTCCTTAGCGCCCATTGCTTTTCCAAGGCGCGTTATCTCTGCAAGCCCGCGCGATAATATCGCGGCCTTGGTATTTGTGCCGAATTTTAAGCCGTCTGAGATACCGCAGGCGATGGCGATTATATTCTTGAGGCTTCCCCCAAGCTCTGTGCCGATAACATCGTCATTAGTATAAATCCTTAACCGTTCGTTCATAAATATATTCTGTAGGTGCTTACGCACGCCTATATCCCTTGATGCCACGACAGCTACGGTAGGTACGCCTCCTGCCACCTCATGCGCGATAGTAGGCCCGGAAAGCACCCCCAGCTTAACTTTTCCTAATTCCTGATGAATAACTTCCGACATTCTTTTGAGAGAGCCTACTTCAATGCCTTTTACCACGCTCAAGAATATTGCGTTTTGGGGGTACGCTAATTTCTTAACTTTCTTCAAAACTCCCCGCAGATACTGGGAAGGTATGGCCAGGATTATTAAATCTTTGCCTTTAAGGGCTTCTTCCAGATTATGGGTAAGCTTTATTCCGACAGGAATGGTTATGCCAGGCAAGAATTTATCGTTAACATGTTTTTTACGCATCTGGGCTATGTAACCTGGAAAGGCCCCCCATATAGTTACTTTAAAGGCCTTGCGGTAAAGTAATATTGCCAGGGTTGTCCCCCATCCTCCGTCGCCTAAAACCGCTACCTCTATCTTCTTCATACTATTTCCCCGCGTCATCTAACAAAAAATGCACTTTTGGGTAAATGTGCGTCGCATTTGTCTCTTCGCGCGTGATAAACTGCACGCCGACATTATAACTTTCATCTTTGACCTCTATCCTTACCACCTTGCCGATGATTCCATTCTGGTAAATCAATACCCTCTTTTCGATCTCGGAACATATATCTAATGTCGTGCGGTCAAAAGAAAGCCATAGAATATCGTTCTTCCTTACCTTCTCCTTGATATTGCATAGCAATCCGCTTGGGCTTATATCCGCAGTATAACCTTCCAGGAGTTTTGAAATGGTCTGTTTCTTGCACACCTTAAGGCCAAGCGGCGCAGTGTAATCAAGCCTTAAAAATTCCCTTCTTTCTGATCCCGTGTATATCGCGTCCATTAGCCTATGGTCAAGTTATTCTTATTTGTTCTTAGTTTGGCTAAGTCCCAGGCATAGTCATAAAGATGCAGGCCCTTACTTGCCGCGACAATCTCTCCGTCTCCAACGCCTATCTCTTCGGCCATATATTGCTTTACCAATTGTAAACCACCAAGGTTTGAAGGAAACCCGCCCCATAAATCCCAGGAACGGAAATAAAGAATAAAATGCAATTTTCCGTAACGTATGCGGGTATCGATTATGCGCAGGCACGGCGGGTCAGTAAGTTTTATATCTCCGGGCATGCCGATCTCCATAGTCGCCTGATTGGTCCCCGGGCCTTTTTCTTTGTAAAGTTTTATCACTTCCTCAACCTGGTTTACATTTAAAGGCATTTCTTTTACCATTTCTTTGCCGTTGACATTTTCTTTCACTCTTATTTTCGGGTCAACTAACCTCTCCCCATAAGTGTAATCTTCGGTTTCGGTCTTGGCGCCGGTCATAAGATAACTTAAATATCCCTGTATATAATCCATGTCTGTCGGCGCCGGTATACTCATCCCTTCGGGGATAATCGGTATTATCTGATGGGCCGGTTTCTTTATCCTCACCGCCACAAAATCAAATTCCAGCCGCTTCTGGCCTTCATAACTGCCCCTAGTGATTGTATAAACATGGCCGTGTTCCAGAATCTGCGAAAGGCACTGGAACCATGCGTCATCAAGGTCAAAAGCGTCTATAAAAACCGGCTCTAAAAATTCTTTTTCCATAGATTTTCTTGGAGCGGGAGACGGGGTTCGAACCCGCGACGACTTGCTTGGAAGGCAAGTGTTCTACCACTGAACTACTCCCGCAATTTCAAATTACTCGTATAGCTTGTCCCGCTGTATCAACTTATTTTCGCCAGCGGGATCCCGCCCTTTATTACATAGCTTGGCGGGAGAAGGCTACTGCACTGCCGCTGTGCTATGCCCGCGCATTTTCGCCTCGTATAACTCGGCGTAAAATTTACCCGTTGCACCATAGGTTAGCAGCTATTGTTCCGCCTCGCCGAGCTCGGCGTAAAATTAAAACAATACGCCAGAGGCTGTTTTAATTTTAATGGGCAGGAGAGGATTCGGACCTCTGAAGCACAAGTGCAGCAGATTTACAGTCTGCCCCCTTTGGCCACTTGGGTACCTGCCCTATTTTGTTCATGGTTTATTGTTCTTGGTTCATAGTTGACAAGGCGTACCATGAACTATGAACTATCAACAATGAACTAATCCAAGCCGGTGAAGGGAATCGAACCCCCGACCCATCGCTCGCTTACTGCTCGCTCTTTAGGAGGGGGCAAGCCCCCTCCTAACGCTCCAAGACTTATTATATCAAGTGTTGCTGTTCTCCCCCAAACGCGGGGAAACTTTTTCCCCGCACCCCTTTCGGGTCGGGTGTTTACAAGCCGGTGAAGGGAATCGAACCCCCGACCCGCTGTTTACAAAACAGCTGCTCTACCAACTGAGCTACACCGGCGTCGTTCGCTAAAGCTTTTTCTATACTGTCAAGTAAACAGATGTTGCTTGTTGCTATATCTATTACTAATCTCGTTATCTATGGACGCTCACTCCTTAGGAGGGGGCAAGCCCCCTCCTAACGCTATTAGCTAATTTAAAGAATCTACGCTGTTCTCCCCCAAACGTGGGGGACATCTCTTTTCCCCCACACCCCCTTAGGTTTTTAACAACAACTCTTACTAAGCTCATCTATTATCCGCTTCGCGGATAGTTGTTAAAAACCTTGCCACTTGCTTCTACCATGAACTATGAACAAAGAACTATGAACTATGTTTGATCGCTTCGGGAATTTTAGCAATAATGTCGGACGCAATCAAGGAAATTTGCGTTTTTTCTTTAGCGGCTAAATCGCCCGCCAAGCCGTGGAGATAAACCGCGTATTTTGCCGCGCTAAATGCCTCCAGGCCCTGGCCCAGAAAAGCGCCAAGTATACCGCTTAAAACATCCCCGCTTCCTGCTGTCGCCATCCCGGGATTACCGGTCTTGTTTACGTATAAATTCCCTTTGTAATCCGCAACTACCGTATTATGCCCTTTTAAAACCAAGGTAACGCGATTTTCTTTCGCAAAGCTGACAGCAGCTTTCTCGCGATTATCCTGAATCAGATTTATGCCTACGCCTGTAAGACGCGCCATTTCACCGGGATGCGGAGTTAATAGCGTTGTGCGTCTTGCGTTGTGCGTCTTGCGTAAAATATTTAAATGACCGGAAAGCGCATTCAGGCCGTCGGCGTCAATTACAGTAGGCACGGTTGCACCGGCGATCAGCTTTCTCGTAAAGACCTGCGTTGTTTTCTCCCTTCCAACTCCCGGTCCGACCACAAGGATATCCGCATTTTTTAGAAAATCTCTGGCCTGATTATACGCTTTCTCACTAAAGAACCCCTGCTTTGTCTGCATAAGAGGTAAAAGCATTACCTCTGGCGCCTTTACTTTTATCAAAGACAAGGCTATCCCCTCTGGGACTGCAAGCGTTACAAGCCCGGCTCCGCTACGTAAGGCAGCTTCAGCACAGAGAAGCGCTGCCCCGGAAAATTTCAAAGAACCGGCTACGATAAAAAGATGGCCAAAGTCGCCTTTATGCGCATCTGGTTTTCTTTGTAATAACCGCGTTGGCAACCGCATAGGTCTTCACATGCGAAATGGAAACATACACATCTATTTTTTTTGTGCGGCCGTTCAATATCCTGCATACGGGCCTGCCTTCCTTATCATTTAATATTTCTACGTCCTGCCAGGTCAACTCCGAATCGCCAAGCGCCTTGAATATCGCTTCTTTCGCCGCAAACCTGCCTGCGAGATGTTGATAAAGGCTGCCTCTTTTCTTTGCGTTCTGCAGTTCTACCCTGGTAAACACCCGCCTTAAAAAAGCATCCCCCCATTTTTCTACTGCCTGGCGCATTCTCCTTACTTCCGTAATGTCAACTCCGGTGCCAAGTATCATTGGATCAGCCCCTTCATTTCGCTTACTGCCTTGGATAACCCCACGAGCACCGCGCGGCAGATAATGGAGTAACCTATATTCAACTCTTCAATCTCTTTTATCCCGGCAATTCTTGAAACATTATAATAATTCAGGCCGTGCCCGCCAAATACCTTTAATCCTTTTTTCTTTGCGTAAGAAGCTGCCTTTACAATCTGGGTAAAATATTTATCTTCTTCTTTCTGGATGCGGGCATCCGCATAACGGCCTGTGTGCAACTCAATCATCTTTGAGCCAGTTTTTGCTGCGGCATCGATCTGCTTTTTCTCAGGATCAATAAATAAACTTACCGCTATACCTCTACTACTCAACTTTCTGACTGTTTTTTTTACTTTGAGCAGGTTTCCCGCCGTATCCAATCCGCCTTCAGTAGTCAGCTCCTGCCTTTTTTCCGGCACCAGCGTCGCCCGGTCAGGTTTTATTTTACAGGCAATATCCACAATCCGAGGCGCGCAGGACATTTCTAAATTAAGCATGGTCCTTACTGCTTTCCTTAAAATATACACATCCCGCTCTTTTATGTGCCTGCGGTCTTCTCTCAAGTGCACGACTATCGAGTCAGCTCCGGAAGCCTCAGAGATAAGCGCGGCAAACAGCGGTTCGGGCTCAATGCCGTGGCGGACTTCCCTTAATGTCGCCACATGGTCTATATTGACGCCGAGCCTTGGCATATTAAAGATTGAACCTGGTTATCTGCTCTTTTACCAGAAACCAGATCAGTATCGCCAGAGCCAGAGAAATAATCTTAAGCAGGGGATGATGTAGAAAAAAGTTCTTAATACCTGAAACCGGATTACTTTTTTTGTTAGGCATTTTTACCCACCATAACTTCTTTTATCCGCGAAAGCAGTTCTTCGCGGCCAAGGTCCTTATAAAGCCGCCCTCCGTAAACCAGCGAAACATCCTGCCTTTCTTCGGAAACAACTACTATTATAGCGTCGGCCTCTTCGCTTAAACCGATTGCCGCCCGATGGCGCATCCCGAATATACGCTCAAGTTCATTACTCTGCGCGAGAGGAAAAAGGCAGCCGGCATAACTGATCCTGCCCTGTTGAATAATCAATCCGCCGTCATGTAAAGGATTATTCGGCGTAAAAATCGCCTGAATCAAATCCGAAGAAATCTCGGCTTCAATCTTTACCCCTGTTCCGACATAGGGATTCAAGGAATCACTATGCTCTATGGCAATAAGGGCGCCGTGTTTTTCTTTCACCAGCGACTCTGTTGCCCCGGCTATTTCCTTCAAGATACGATCCAGTTCCTCTTCTTTGAGGGCATTGCTGAAGAAATGCCTCTGTCCCAAACGCGCCAATCCTTGCCTGATTTCAGGATGGAAGATGATTAAAATTGCGATAACTGAAATTCCAAATAGCTTTGTCATCAACCAATTCAAGACGCTGAAATCAAATTTCTCAAAAACAATAAAAGCCAGGAAAAGAACCAGGATGCCTCGTAAAAGCTGTTTTGCGTGGGTGGTATCAAAGAAAAGCATAATCTGATACATAACAAACCAGAGGATAACTATCTCTAATGCCGGCT
>Ga0187886_1003778_pt1 | contig 11177 bp, 6 predicted proteins | sample June2016WEW_20_1_FD_133001 | JGI IMG/M metagenome (GOLD analysis project Ga0187886, IMG submission 133001) | Peatland microbial communities from SPRUCE experiment site at the Marcell Experimental Forest, Minnesota, USA - June2016WEW_20_150 | ecosystem: Environmental > Terrestrial > Soil >...
AGCCGGTGATCGTGGCCCCGTTGTCCGGCGGGGCCGACCAGCTGACGAGCACGGCCGAGTTGCCGGGCGTGGCGGTGACGCCGGTCGGGGTGCCGGGTGGCCCGAGGAGGTTGGCCGTAGCCGAAGCCACCGAGCTGGGCAGACCGGCCGTGTCGACGGCCCTGACCCAGTAGGTGTGGGGGCCGGTGACCCCCAGGATCGGCGGATCGGCGTAGGTGAGCGTCGACCTGTCGGTCTCGCCGATCTGCACTCCGTCGCGGAAGACCTGGTAGCCCGCCAGGCCAAGGTTGTCAGTGGACGCCGTCCAATCGAGCCGGGCACCTCCCGCCGCCAGGGCGGTGGCCGTCAGGGTCGCCGGCTGGGCAGGCGACTTCGTGTCGCCGATCGTCACCGATGCGCCCGATGGCCCAACCGAGTTGAGGGTGATGGTGAAGCCACCCATGGTGTCCGTCAGGGTCTGGCCGGGCTGGAGCGGCGCGTCCCAGTAGTTGCAGCCGGAACATACGTGACCGGACAACGTGCCTGTGGGCACGGTATCGACCAGGTAGCTCGTTCCGAACCCCGAGATCTGGTTCTCCGAGTAGCGGATCGAGATGCCGGTCGTCGCCGGCAGAGAATCGATGTTGAACTGGTCGAACGAGCTGCCGGCCAGAATCGACCGGAGTTCGATCGTCCAGGCTCCCGGGTAGCCGGGAGAGACGGGATTGGGCGCGACGATTCGAAGCTCCTTGAGGCCCGCCAGACCCGAGTACACGGGCACGATGTCGTACGTCCCGGTGGAAGTGACGGTCAGGGATTCGGAGGGATCGAGCCAGCCGAGCGATCTGAGCCGCTCGGCATCGAGCAGGGGGTGATCCGATGGGCCTGAGCCACCCATCGTCGAGTATCGATCCGCATACTCGAAGTAATAGCAGTCGTTGCGGCCGGTCAGGACCACCTGGTGCCCAGAGGCGTCGAAGCAACCCAGGCCATCCGAGTGGAAGAGCAGCATGTTGTGCTCGATCTCGTGGCTCGCGACCATCGTCGCAAAGGCGGGTTCGTCGGACGGGTATTTGCCGTAGTCGACCAGGATCTGCAGCCATCTGCCTGGCTGTTCGGCCTGGCCGATCCAGCTCGCGCCGCAGGGCGCCTTGGTCCACACGACGATGTGGTCGAAGCCGTACAGGCTGACGCCGTGAGCCGCGGCGGCCGCGATCGCCGCGTTGACGGTGTTCTCGAAGATGTTGGCGGCGCCGCCGTAGCACTGGGCGATGTTGAGTGCCCACGGTCCGTAGACCCACGTCGTGGTGGTCACGCGGCCTCGCGACGCAGTCTCGAAGTACTTCTTCACGGAGGCGCCGCTGCCAGCCATCGCGTCGGCGGCCTGGGCCGTGGTGACGGGACTGCCCGACAGGTCTGTGTAGTAGGCGATGATCACGAGGATCTTCATCGACGTGGCCGTGGCGGGGATCACCTCATCGGAGCCGCTCGCGGAGGAGCCGGGCACGGCGGCCGGGGCCACGACGCCGATCGCAGCCGCGTCAACGGCGACTCGTCCATCGGAGAGCGGCGTACCCGTCAGGGTCACCGTCGACCCGGCCTTGCGGCTGGCGTCGCCCGAAACGGCCAGACCCACCAGGCCGTCCTCGGTCGAGATCGAGTAGCTGGACGGCAGCTCATCCCAGGTGAGCGTGTCCGACTCGACGATGCTCAGAACTCCGGACAGGTGGACGGTGCCGGGTGAGCTCGCCATGGCCGGCCCGGGCGCGGCCAGGAAGACCAGCGCCGCCAGTGCCAGGATCCGCAGCCGCAGGTTCACAGTTACCACCCTTCATGAAGCCCGAGCGCCGGTTCGCGGTCTCCACGAACCCAGACAGTTGGTCGCCTGGCGCGCGCCACAGCGCGCCGCGTCATCTTCCGGGCCCGGAGGCGGACCCGCAATGGACAAATGGGGCTAGCCCCCTCTAGCTTAGACTGTCGGCGCAACAGGTGATCGACCGGCTACGGCTCTGAACGACGGGCCGGTCGACCGTGGGGGTGAGCACGCTCCCGCGACATCATCGACGCCCGCGTGGACGGGCAGGGGGAGGCAACCAGATGACATGCCATCGCCGGTTCCGCCATTCGACCGGGCTCGCCGTCGAGGGTCTGCTCATAGCTTTCGCGGCCGTCGGCTGCGGCTCTGCGGCCGCAACGCCTGCGCCAACCGCGACGCCAACTCCCACGGCAACGCCGAGCCCAACGCCGATTCCTGCTTCAGTCACGTTCATGCCGATCGCGTCGATGACCACGGCGCGCAGCGGCGAACGCGCGACCCTGCTGGTCGATGGTCGTGTGCTGATCACGGGAGGCGCCAATCCGGCCGCGCTCGCCTCGGCGGAGCTGTACGACCCGCATAGCCGCACGTTCACTGCGACCAATTCGATGACGACGGCCCGCTCTGGCCACACCGCCACGCTGCTGACGGACGGTCGGGTCCTGATCGTGGGCGGAAGCGACCTGGAGGGCCACTACCCGGCGTCGGCAGAGATGTACGACCCACAAACCAGTACGTTTGCGCAGAGTATTCCCGGGAACACCGCCCGCTCTGGCCACACCGCCACGCTGCTGACGGACGGTCGGGTCCTGATCGCAGGCGGGAAGAGTCCGGCCGGCAGCCTCGGCTCGGCGTTCCTGTACGACCCGCAGGCCAACGCCATCACGGCTGTCCCGGGGTCTACGCCCGACCCGGCTGGACCGAGCGCGCTGAAGAAGGCTCGCTACGGCCACACCGCCACGCTGCTCGCCGATGGTCGAGTTCTCATCGTTGGCGGGAACGGTGGGTCCGGGGCCCTCGTCGAGGCCGAGCTCTACGACCCGGCAACCGGAAAGTTCACGCTGACCGGGTCGATGAGCGCGGCCCGCATCGGCCACACCGCCACGCTGCTGCCCAACAACAAGGTCCTCATCGTGGGAGGGACCAACCTATCGGCGAGTCTCCCCTCGGCCGAGCTGTACGACCCGGCGACCGGCCAGTTCACCCCGACCGGGTCGATGAGCGCGGCCCGCACCGGCCACACCGCCACGCTCCTGCCCAACAATCAGGTCCTCATCGCGGGCGGGAACAGTCTGTCGGGGATTCTGGCCTCGGCCGAGCTGTATGACCCGAGCACCGGCACGTTCACGGTGGCCTCGTCGATGAGCGCGGCCCGGAGGAACGCGGCCGCCGCCCTCGTGCTCGGGAGCCAGGTCCTGATCGCCGGAGGAACCGGCGGTTCGACAGTTCTCTCCTCAGCAGAGCTGTACGGGAGCTGACCGCCCCGCGACGAGTCGCCCGGTCGCCCTCCAGACGTCCAGTCAGGCTGAACCCATCCGGCACGTGGCGCCTTCGACTACGACGACACGGCTGAGCCGACGGGCAATCACCGCGCGGCGGTCCGGCTTGCCGGCGTCCGAAGGAACGGGTTCCCGATCAGCGTCCGTGGTAGTCACCAGGTCCGTGGTGAAGCTTGGGTCGATCTGGCGTTAGACGGGCCCCGCCTCAGTCCCGTGACATGGTGGCAGACTCTCTGGCAAACCGATCCGATCAGATTGGACCCAGATCAGCGCCCGGTCGCGCCTCGGATTCTGCGCGGCCGTGGTGCCCTTGCGAAGGTCAGTCCGAGTGCGGGCCAGGCCGCGGCCGGTGCGGGCGCGGGCGCCGCCTAGGCGCCGATCTCCAGCAGCCCGTCCACCTCGGTGTAGTGAGACGTCCAAGTGTCGGTATGGATCACCGCGCCGGTCGAGTCCGTCACCGTGCGGGTCCTGGACGTATCGAAGCCGTCCGTCGGGTATTCGGCGCGGACCTTCTGACCCGGCGGCAGCGCGGTCGTATACACCGTGTGATCGCTGGCCCTTATGACGTTCGCCTTGAATTCTGGACTGAAGGTAGTAGTCCGGCCGGTCGGCAGGCTCCAGAGCTGGATCGTGATCGTGCTCGTGGACCCGTAGGTGGACGAGGCCACGATCACGATCGGGTTGGGCGTATCGTTGGTCCACTTCATGTCCCACGTGTCATGGCCGTCGGAGTACACGGTGGCATCGAGCCCGACCGGATAGCGGTAGATGTAGTAGTAGTGCGGGTGACGCTCGTCGATCTGGAGGCCGGCCCTCGCGGCCGCATTGAACATGGTCGTAGACGCCGAGCAGATTCCGCCCCCCATGGCGCCCGTGTGGTCGCTCCGGCCGTGCTGGATGACGCCGCCCAAGGTGTACCCGTGGGCGGTGTCGACCGGGCTCACGGCCTGCAGGAAACTGAACTGCTGGCCGGGGGCCACGATCTGACCGTTGAGGAGCCGCGCCGGCGTCCTGATGTTGGCGCCGTTCCCGTTGCTTATGTCCGGGTAGAAGACGGTCGTCCAGCTCCCGATGTTCACAAGGCCGCGCAGGAAATCGACTGTGAGAGTCGGCGAGATCGGAGACGTGGCGCCCATGATGGCGAACACCTGGTTCTGGCCCGCAGCCAGCCCGTCCAGGTATGCGGCAAGAGCCCGCGAGGTCGCGGCCGCGTCTAATCCGAGGCCCGCCTTGCCGCCGTTCACGCCGACTGGAGCACCCGTGCTGTCGAAGACGATCGTCGGCTCCACCGGCGCGATCCTGAACTGTTGGGCGAGATCCGCTAGATACGTTTGCATGCGACCGGGATCGGCGCGCGGCACGTACCTGCCATCGTCGTCGGTATCGAAGACGATCCAGCTGACAATCGCATCTGCCTTGATGGTGTAGGACTTCGTGGAGCTCGTCGTGTCGCTCGAGCCGGATGCCGGGGAGCTGACGGCGAATATCACCTTGACATCGACGAGCATCTTCTGGGCCGAGGCGATCGCGGCCTGGGCATCCGCCTCGGTGACGCGCGGCTCGAGCACCACCCAGGCGCCCCCCGCCTGGAAGCTCGCCGGCGCGTCCGGCTGCGTGAGGTGATCGACGATGGCGCTGGAGATCGCAGCCTCGTCGAGGCCGAAACCAGCGGCCGACGACGAATCGACGAACGTCCCGCCCTGAACCCATGCCTGCGCATCCCGGGGCGGCACGACATTGCCGGCCAGCTGATGGACGCGGGTTGCCACCGCGGTGGGGTCGATGCGGACGACGACAGGTACGGCCGGGCCGTTCAATGCGCCTCGGAGGATGTCGATGGCGTCGCCGATCGGGTTGCCTGTGTGCCCGGATGCCATCGCCAGATCGGCCATGGATTCGACATCCGGCGCGCGGCCGAGCTCCTCGTATGTGATCGTGGCCGCCCCAGTTGGCGTGGTGACGGTGACCTTGCCCTGGCCGAGGTAGGCGTAGCTGGTCTGAAGCTTGGTAATCACCTGGTCGCGACTCAAGCCGGACAGATCGACCGCGCCGACGTGGACGCCGGGGACGACGCGGTTCGCGTAGGTGCCGGAGACACTCGTGGCGACTGCCGTGAGCCCGGCCAGGCAGCCGACCGCTCCGACCGCGAACCCAACCGCGAACCCAACGGCCCGCCGGTGGTGCCGCGCGCCAGTCAGGGCCCACGCGAGCGGGTTGGGAAGCCGGGGCCGCTTGGGAAGCCGGAGCCGCCGCTTGGGGGAGGCATCGACAGTGTCGCTGACCGGCGAGGTCGAACCGGATTCGACGACAACGGCCACACCGACGGGCACGGCCGACTCGGATATGTCGGGCCGCGGCTCCACCCATTGGGCGGCGACCGCCGGCCCCAGTATCTGATCGACCAGGTCTATGTCTTCGGCTTGCATGTCCCGCCCGTTACTCTCGCCGATCGATGAATCGCGGCGAGATCACGCGCAACTTAGCACGCCCAAGCCCGATTGCCATTCCCATGCGCCTGCGAGGTCGTGGGTGAGTCGGGCGCGGGCCGCCGCGCCACCCTCGCCGACGTCTACGGCGTAGCCTCACGAACGAGGATGTCATCGCGGCCCCCGCAAGATCTCAAGGCCCGCTACCTCTGCACCTTCTACGCCGACCCGTCCATGACGCTGAACGACGATGCCTGTGACGTCTGGCGGCATGCCAACATCGCCCTCTCGATCGACACCGACCCCGGCACCCTGGGCGTCTACCGCGCCATGCTGGCGGGCCAGGCGACCGGGCGGGTCGGCACATAGTGGCGACACTGCGAAACCATCGTGGGTATCCGCGGGCGCAGACTGGTGAGGACCCCGAGCGTTGCGTGTCCAGTCATCGTGTCGTGCGAGGGGCCTCGCGGCCGTGCCCCGGACCGGCCAGCTCAGGCCGCTGCGTCGGAGGCCGAGGTTCGCTACATTGGCGCTGACGTGAAGCGCGGAGAGGAAGAAGAGAGCATGGACACCGAGATCATGGCCGAGTACAGGCGGCTCACGGGCGAGTTCAAGAGGAACCGTGAGGCTCTTGCAGGTCTCCTTGACCGGATCAAGCAGCCTGACGGCTCCTTGAAGCTAACGAAGGCGGCCGCGACCTCCTGGGACCGTCTCGACAAGGAGTACAACCGGGACCGGAGAGCACTGCGGAAGCTACTCGCCGGCAAGGCAGCGGCCGGCAAGCCAGCGGCCGGCAAGCCAGCGGCCGGCAAGGCAGCGGCCGGCAAGGCAGCGGCCGGCAAGCCAGCGGCAAGCTAGCCCACCTCAGGTCCGGCGGGCCTCGGCAGCAAACCGCCCAGACTGCGTGTCCCGTGCACGAAAGGGGAAGTGGAGCGGGAGACACGCGCCCGCCCCGACGGAATAGTCATCCGCATCGGGTTGAGGGAGCGACCCAGGTCACCAGATGCCGTTGATCACGAGCTGAGCACCCCAGGCCTTGAGCACGCCGGGGGTTTGGTAGCGGACCTGGTTCCAGCCATGCGGGTAGGACGACTTGACGGCGAGGTACCGGTAGCCATCGGTCTCGAGAATCTTCTCGAAGGCATCGGCTCCCGGTCCGTAGAACTCCTGACCGGCTTCGGCAATGATGATGAAGTACAGCTTGGATCGGTCCGGGCTCGGGATCTTGGATACAAGCAGTGCCGGTGAATGAGCGGCGATCGAGGCCTTGTCTCTCAGGAACGGCCGGGAGGAGTTCCACGAGCCAGAGCCGGCGGACCAGAAGTAGCCCGAGAAGGAGATCGAGACGCTGTAGACGTCGGGGTGCCGAAGCATCAGCATTGGAGCGCAGAAGCCGCCCTCGGACATGCCCATGATGGCCCTGGCCCGCGGATCCCGGATTGTCCTGTAGTTCTGGTCGACGTAGTTGACGACGGTGTTCGACATGTAGGACTCGAGCCGTTGCCTGCCGTCGACCATGTCGACGCATTCCGAGGGGCTGACCGGCGGGCTGCCCTCGTCGATGAAGACGGCTATCGCGGCGGGCATCGCCCCCGAGTCGATCAGGGTGTCGAGCGCAGACACCACGAACGTTCCGTGGTTCCACAAGACCAGACCCGTGGGCGCTTCGTACATCACCGGGTAGAGCCGTTGGCCTGCGGGGTCGTAGCCCGGAGGGGTGTAGACGTTGATGTCGATGGTTCCCCCGCGAGCCCAAGGCGCAGCCATGCTCACCAGCGTGACGTGTCCGCTGCCGGTCGGTCTCCAGGCGAGCCACGGCGTTGTGCCCGGTGCCGCCGTGGGCACGGGCGTTGGCGCGGCTGATTCGGAGGCCGCTGCGCTCGGAGTTGGGCTCGGGGAGGCGGGCTCCCCGGCGACCGGGCTCATGTCAGGGAGCGAGTTGTCGGGCACAAGACCCTGGCGCTGATTGTTGCCCCGGAGCATCAGGGAGTCGGGCGTGAAGTTCACCATGTCGCCAAAGGCCGGGACCGTGACCACGAGCAAGACCAGCACGAGCAGCGCCGCGATCGGGCGGCCGGCCAGCCGGAGGTTGGGCCGGCGCGTCCTGACCAGGTCCCGCGCGGCCACGCCCGAGGCCACCAGCCCGGGCCGCACCGCGGCCGCGAGCGTGGCCCCTGCCCAGGCTGAGATGAAGCCGATCACCGCCAGAGTGACGAGCGTCAGGATCCAGCCGCCCGGGTCGAAACCACCCGTGAGCCCGGTCGAATGGATGGCGTTCTGAGTCTCGGCCCCGAATGTCTCGGCGAACAGGGCTCCGAGCGAGCACGTGCCGAGCATCGCGGCGAAGCCAGTCCGATTGACGACCAGGGTCGCCGCGGCGGCCGCGGCGGCACCGATGATCAGGGCCGTGATCAGCTGGGCTCGATCCGGATCGAAGCCCATCAGCACCAGGGTCCTGTCAGTCGACTCTACGGTGCCGGAGAACGCTGACACCAGGACGACGAGGGCGGCCGTCGCGACACCGGCGGGGAGCCAGGCATACTTCTCGAACCGGGCACCCAGGTTGGGGGGGCCGACTCGCGGAACGGCGAATCTGGGAGGCCCGATCCTATGGCGGACGGCCCTCGGAAGCTCGCCTTCGGCGGGCGTGGCTTCGACAGGCGCGGCTTCGGCAGGCGAGCCTTTCGGGAGTGGGAACTTCATGGGGCGGCGACCTGCCTCGCAGCCTTCCGGCGGCCCGGAAGATGGATGGCGCCCGCGGTGTGGACACGCAGGAGGCCGACCACGAAACCGATCAGGTCGCGGCGGCGGCGAATGGCACCGAAGCGCGGGATCCAGTAGGGATCGAACTTGTTCTTGAAGCGGGCCAGACCGGTGACGTCATACCAGGGGTGAACGAACCTGCCTCCGTAGGCGAGCAGGCGCTCCTCGAACATCGCGCTCGAGGCGTCGAGGCCGCCAAGCGGCGCCAGACCGAGCGATAGCGTCCTTGCGCCGGCGGCCCGGAAGGCGATCGCAGCCTCGGCGATACAGGCTTCCACGGCGCCGGGCGGCCCGTTGGGGGCGCGGCGCATCAGGTCGAGAACCCAACCGCCGTCCACCCCGGTCTTGCGGAATGTGGTGTAGGCAATGGCTCGTCCGGTTGAGCTGACCGCCACGGAGATCGGCTGCCAGGTCAGCGTGGCCCGGTGGAACTGGCTGATGGTGAAACCCATCTGGGGGCCCACCGTCTTGCGCCACGCGGTGTCGATTGCCTCCAGATCGTCGATCAAGGCCGACTCCTCGGCCGGGATGCCGTGAGGGAACCAGCGGAAGACCACCCCGTCCTTGCGGCAGCGGGTGATCGTGTGGCGCAGGTTCGCTCGCCTCGAGCTGGTCGTGTCGAAGGTCGGAAGATCGATGAGAGCCTCCTCGCCCACCTTGAACAGCCGGAATCCCGCCCCGACCAGCATCGCCCGGCTGGCCGCGCTGGCCTGATAGACGATCGGCACGCGATCGAGCTTGTGGCAACGCTGCAGGAAGTCGCCGAACACCTTGGGCGCGGCTTCGGCCGGGCCGATGAGGTCGCCCAGCACGACAGCAGTCCGGCCGGCAAGACCATAGACAACGAGCCCGTCGGCGTCGGGCGGGGAGAAGACGAGCTTGTCCTCACCGAGCTGGAACGGCAGCAGCGCGCCACAACCGTACTTCTCGGCGATCGCACGGGCGTGCGCGCGCGTCGTGGGATCCGGCGGCGGCTCCGACACGCGGCTCAGCACGCCGACCGCGGCCAGGACGATGGGCAGGCGCGAGGCCAGGAGCAGGAGGCCCAGGATCGCGTCGCGGCTGGTCTGGTGGAGTACGCGATTGGCTGTGGCATCGCTCAGGCCAAGGGCATTGCCGAGGGCAGCCGTGACATCGCTCAGAACGGATAGCGGTTGGGGCCAGTCGCCTGTAGTGGCGATGATTAGCGACGTCTCGAGGCCCACGGCCACGCCTCCCACGATGACCAGCGCGACGATGAGCCGGCGCCAGCCGATGGCCGTCTCGACGACGTAGCGGCGCCTGTCGGCGAGCAGTACGGCCAGCAGGCCGCCGACGATGATCACCCCGAGCGGGTGGGACAGCACCTGGGCCTGGGCCAGCAGCGACACCGACAGGGTGGCCACGGCGAGCCACCACGCGACCGACTTGCCGCGCACCAGCCCGATGGTCAGGGCGCCAAGACCGAGCGCTGAGAGGACCGCGACCGAGGGGTCCGCGTCGGCCGGATCGACGGGCAGGATGCCGTCCAGAGAGTCGGCGACCGGGCGAAGGAATGTGAAGAAGTAGGCCAGGGCGGCCGCGGCGCTCACGGCCAGCAAGAACGCCGGAGCGGATGCCGAGACGTGACGGGCGATCCGAACCGTCGCGCGACCCCGGGTGAGGGCGTGGGCAGGCGAGGTTCCGGTCATGTCCGGCATCCTATGCACAGGCCATCAACGGACCGTTCGCGGCCACCGGCCCGAACGATCGAGTCATCACCACGATAGACGCAGCGCAGGGATCGAAGGTTCCGGCGTGGTGCCGTGCCACACCACATTCGCGCTGGCTGAGCCCTTGCGCACCCCAACTCGTTCCCCTCATCGTTTGCACCCTCCCAAGTGCGACCTCTACCCAGGTATCGGCTCCGACTCGAGGAGTCCGAAGCGGCCGGCGCTCGCCGGCTGTTCGAGATCCGCAAGTTTCGTGTCGGACAGCGCTCTGTTGAGACGGCCCCCGTGGCCGCCAGCAACAAATCCCATTCTGTCCTCGGCGGCCAACGTCCCGCTGTCGGCCTGCCGACTCGCACCGATATCAGCTTCCGGAGCCGATCCACACTCTATCAAGCCTTGGTGTCGCTCCGCTAGGCCCCCGTCGAAAGCGTCCCGCGTTCGGCGCTCGTCCAGCCGCTCAGGACGACGCCGGCCTCTGCCGGGCAACGATCATATGCAAGTCAGACTCCAACGTAGCAGACTAGCTTCGACTACTCCGACGCCGGGGAGACGATGGCGTGGCGCCCGTGACGGGAGCGAGCAACGGCCAGGGATGCGTATGATGCTGAGGCGGGGTGAGTTCCGGAGAGCACTGGGCGGTCAGGCCCGGCGAATGGGTGGAAGGGGAGTAGAGAACATGAAGCAGCGGCTGCTGTCCCTTCGAGCACTTCTTCGCCGGCGCCTTTCCATCGGCATACTGGCGGCCGCCCTGATGTTCGTCGCGGCGCTCATCTCCGGTTCGGTCGATCAGGTGAACCTGGCGCTGAAGGAGATCGGCTTCGACCCGGACCGGGCCCAGCTGATCGCGGCGCTTCTGGTGGGTGCCGTCGTGGCGGCCGTCTCGATCCTGGCCGGCAATCGCACCGACTGCGCGAGCGTCCTGGGATGCCTGGGCTCGGCGGCTTTGTTCGGTCCCACCTTCGTGCGTGAGACCCAATCGGCGGCGGCTTCGACCGGCGAGGCG
>Ga0187886_1003781_pt1 | contig 11171 bp, 8 predicted proteins | sample June2016WEW_20_1_FD_133001 | JGI IMG/M metagenome (GOLD analysis project Ga0187886, IMG submission 133001) | Peatland microbial communities from SPRUCE experiment site at the Marcell Experimental Forest, Minnesota, USA - June2016WEW_20_150 | ecosystem: Environmental > Terrestrial > Soil >...
AGGGCTTGACCGTGGTGCGGAGAACTTGGAATTTTTCCTCTATCCTATTCGGTAACACTGGTCTCTTGGTGATTTAAGCGGCGGGGGTACACCCGGTCCCATCCCGAACCCGGAAGTTAAGCCCGCCAGCGCCGATGCTACTTGGCCGGTAACGGCCCGGGAAAGTAGGTCATTGCCAAGAGACTTTTGTTTTAAACCGACGCCCCGCGAAGGGCGTTTTTCTTTTTTCCAGGCCGTGGTATTCTCTCCCCATGCGCATTTCCTCACGCCTCCGAAGCGATCTCCAGCCCAACGAGTTTTTCCAAGCCGTTGAACTTCGCCGCGCCGGATCCCGACCCCTGCTCGACCTGACGATTTCCAACTCCACCCAGGCCGGGTTGGAATATCCGCAGGAGGATATTAAAACGGCCCTGGCGGAGGCCGCCGGCCACAGCTATCAACCCGATCCGAAGGGTTTGCCCGCCGCCCGCAACGCCGTTGCGGAATATTATCAGGACCATGGGTATGGACCGGCCCCGGAATCAATCGTGCTGACCTCCGGAACCAGCGAAGCCTATGCATTTCTGTTCAAATTGTTATGTGACCCGGGTGAAGCGATTCTCTTTCCCAAGCCAAGCTATCCGCTGGTGGAATTGATCGCCGAATTGGAAGGCGTTACGGCGCGGCCGTACCCGCTTGCCGGAAAAGACCGGCGCTGGCACGTCGCTGACTTGTTCGAAAATCTGACTCCGGATACGCGCGCGTTGGTCGCCGTCTCGCCCAACAATCCGACCGGGAGCATGCTCACCGGGAAGGAACTCCGCGAGGTGAGCGGTTTTTGCGGTTCGCATGAACTCGCGCTGATCGTCGATGAGGTGTTCCTGGATTATCCGTCCCCGGAACGGAAAGGGGATGTCGTGTCAACCGTCGGCAATCCGGACGCGCTCACCTTTACCCTCGGCGGCCTCTCGAAATCCTGCGGCCTTCCGCAGATGAAATTGAGTTGGATCGCCGTGAGCGGGCCGCAGCCGGAAGCGCGGCAGGCGTTATCGAGATTGGAATTCATCGCCGACGCGTTTCTCTCGGTGGGTACGCCGGTGCAGCAGGCTGCTCCCGTCCTGATGGCGCTGGGGAAGCAAGTGCGCGAGCAGATCCGCCGGCGTATCAACGCGAATGACGCGCTCCTCCGGGAAATTCTGAGGGAATATCCGGAAGCGCCGATCGCACCCCGCGAGGGCGGATGGTATGCTGTAATCAACTTGCCCGCCGGGAGCGATGACGAGGAATTCGCACTAAATTTATTGGAAAACCGAAGTACACTGGTTCAACCGGGATTTCTTTATGATTATGACGATCCGGTTATCGTGGTCAGCCTGATCACTCCGGAAGCGGAATTCCGCGAAGGCGCGCAGAAGATCAGGGATGGTCTGCAGACATCCCGAAAATAACCGCACTGCCTGATTGCACTTCCGACGACGGAAAAAAATTCCCGTATCGATATCGCGCGACTTCAACGGAGTTGTTCCAGGTTCTGCGCCAGCAGGTCGAATCCCCCCTGCCAGAAATCTTCCTTGTCGATGCGAATCCCCGCCCGCGAAAGAATGCGCGACGGACTGGCCGATCCGCCCGCGGAGAGGATCCGCTGAAAGCGCGGGATGAAGGTGGATCCCTCCGTTTTGTATTGATGGAACAACGCCAGGACGAGCAGCTGGCCGAAGGCGTAGGCGTATACGTAAAAGGGAACTTCATAGAAGTGAGGGATGGCCACCCATTCCCAGCGGAATTCCTCGCTGACCTCGACCGCACCGCCGAATTGCTTTTCCAGGTTGGCGTAATATCGATTGCTCAGATCCTCAACCGAGGCGCCTTGACCGATCAGATCGTGCGCTTCCACTTCGAACAGCGCAAAGAACGCCTGCCGGATGATCGTGGCGTAGGCATCGTCCATCTGGCGGAAGAGCAGATCGCGGCGCACCGCGCCATCGTTTTCTTCTTTTAATAGGCTGTCCACCAGCAGCATTTCCGAAAAGGTGGACGCGGTCTCGGCCAGCGGCAAGCTGGGTTCGTAGGCCAGCAGGGGATTCTCCGAGGCCAGAAGCGAATGCACGGCGTGCCCCAACTCGTGGGCCAGCGTGGCCAGGTCGTATACGCGGCTTTGATAATTTGTCAGGACCCAGGGAGTGAGCGAGGGCAAGGGGCTCAAGCAAAACGCCCCGTCTCGTTTGCCGGGACGAACCCCGGCGTCCAAATGGTTTTCACGCAGCACCCTGCCGGCAAGATCCGCGAAAGAGGGATCGAACCGCGCGAGGCTTTCCCGCACGAGACTCCAGGCTTCGTTGAATTCGTACTTTTTTTCGGAGGCGGCGACGGGAGCGTAAATGTCGTAACGGCGCAGCCGCGGCAGTCCCAGGGTGCGCGCCTTTAGCGTAAAAAAGCGTTGGAAGACAGCGGCGTTGGATTGGCATACCTTCAACAGGAGGCGGACCACTTTATCGGGGAGGTCGTTGGCGAGATTTCGGGCCGCGATGGGGGTGGAAAACTTCCGCAAGCGGATATTCTCGCTGCGCCAATCGCGGACGAGTGTGGAATAGATTTGGCCCAGGATCGGCGCATCCTGGCCGTACACGCGGTAGAGCGATTGGTAGGCACCTTTGCGCAGATTGGCGTCCGCCGAGCGGGTATAGACCGTCAGTTCGCCCCGCGTAAGCGACTTCTTTTGACCATCCACATCCAATTCGAATTGATACCGGTTGGTGATGGAATTGTAGAGGTTGACCAGCGCATGGGATCCGGTGGCGTTCTTGAGATTGATGACCTTCTCTTCCCCTTCCGGGAGCGTATGGGGGCGGAAGCGCCGCATTTGTTCCAGGAAGTACCGGTATGGGCTGGAGCGCGCGAGCAGGCGCAGCGCAGCCGCCTTGGGCAGATCTTTCCACCAGGTCGAGAAAAACAACAAACGGTTTTCCAGTTCCGCCAATCGCTGCTCGGTATTGCCGTAGAACGTCATCGCAACGGGATCCTGAGTGTTCTCTGAAAAGAATAGTTCCGCAAACGAAGCTACGCGGCGCGCCAGCGCGCGAGTCAGCTCGAGTTCTTTCAAGAGCGCGAGAAACGCCGCGGGTGATATCCGCGGCGTGAGCCGGCGCCGTTGCTTTTCGAGCGCGGCCACGCGCTTGTTCAATTCTTTGAAGGCGCGCTGGATTTCCGGGCCGTCGGGGGACGGGAATAATTCCTTAAGAGACCATTTCGGGAGAGCGGAGCCTTTTTCCATGAGCTGCCTCTTTGAAAAATAAAATGACTACCACCAACCCAGCCCCCCACCTCTACTTTCCTCCCCCCTTCCCATTATGGGAAAGGGGAAGGAGATATTTTCTGCAATCTTGTTCCCGGTAGGAAATCGGGCGGAAGGTTAGGTTGGCTTTCGATTTCCTCCCGCCGTAATAATCCCATGACTCACGGAAAAAATTTTTACCATCCGGAAAGTGTCGTTACTTTTTATCCGATTTGCGGATTTGTTCCCGCAGCCGGTCGATGGAAACGCGTCGACCGGTGCGGCGGTCCAGCGCATACCAATGATCCCAGCCGTTGCAGGGCCCGCCGCGAAGCGCCCGGGCGATCTGGTGGATCGAACCGCGCTTGCCCTTCCAGGAAAGCGAACCGTCCGCGCAGATCCGAGCTTTCTCCTTCCCTTCTGCGCCGAAGCGCAGCGCGTCGCCCGCCGAGAGTAACCCCGCTTCCAGCAGCCGGCCGAAGGGAATACGCGCGCGCCGGCGGGGATCGGGGGTGGAATAATATTCCGGCGTCCGATCCACGGCGGGGATTGTTTCGATTCTATGGGTTGCAGCTTTGGCGTAGGAGGAATCTTTTTCGATACCGATCCAATGCCGGCCGAGCTGTTTGGCCACGGCGCCGGTTGTGCCGGTTCCGAAGAACGGATCCAGCACAAGCCCGCCGGGATTCGTGCTGGAAAGGATGACGCGGTACAAAAGCGACTCCGGTTTCTGGGTGGAATGCACTTTGCGGCCGTCCAGACGCAACCGTTCCTTCCCGGAACAGACGGGTAGAATCCAATCCGACCGCATCTGCAATTCCTCGTTAAGCGATTTCATCGCGTGGTGGTGGAAGGTGTACCGGGCGCCGCGTTCGCGGGCCGCCCACAGCAGCGTCTCGTGCGCGTTGGTGAAGCGCACGCCGCGGAAATTCGGCATCGGATTGGATTTAATCCATACGATTTCATTGAGGATCCAATAGCCGAGATCCTGCAAAATAGCGCCCACGCGATGGATGTTGTGATAGGTGCCGATCACCCACAGCGACCCGGTGGGTTTGAGCACCCGGCGGCAAGCTTCCAGCCACTCGCGCGTGAAGCGGTCGTACGCTTCGAAGGAATCGAACCGGTCCCATTCGTCGTCGACGCCGTCCACCCGCGAACTGTTGGGCCGGTAGAGTTCCTGCCGGAGTTGGAGGTTGTAGGGAGGATCGGCAAAAACCAGATCGACCGATCCGGCCGGGAAGGAGGGAAGAACCTCGCGGCAATCGCCGATAACTATTTGATCGTGGGGGATTTCCATGTTGATCCGATGATTATTCTACCCGAAATGCGATTGGGTGACGGAGTCCGAGCCGCGAAGGCGTTATTCCGGGAAGACTGAGACGTGGTGTAAAATACGAATGCGTTAGCGTGAATTCACTCGCGGGAGCACGTTAGGGACCGATTAAGGTTGCCGCATAAGAGAGTTCCTTGGGCTATTGACCATCGACCATGGACCATCGCCGATAGTTCCTAGGCGATTGTATGTAGACAACCGACGATCAACTATCGTCTATGGTCGATGGTCTATCGTCAAAAAAGTTCGCGAAAGGATCATTTTCGCAGATGGAAAATAAACCATCTCTCCAGCAAGAATCCCTTTTCGTCAACACGCTACGGTTCCTCGCCGCGGATATGGTCCAGACGGCGAATTCCGGCCATCCGGGCATGCCGATGGGCGCCGCGGCGATGGCGTATACGCTTTGGACCCGTGTGCTGCGGCACAACCCGTCCAACCCCCGGTGGGCCAACCGCGACCGGTTCGTGCTTTCGGCGGGGCACGGTTCGGCACTTCTGTACGGGCTGCTGCACCTGACGGGATACGATCTCCCGCTCGACGAAATAAAACGTTTCCGCCAGTGGGGCAGCCGGACTCCCGGACACCCGGAGGTGGGGTTGACGCCGGGCGTGGAAGCCACCACCGGTCCGCTCGGGCAGGGAATTTCCAACGCCGTGGGCATGGCCATTGCCGAAAATAATCTGGCGGCGCAATTCAACCGCACCGGTTTTCCGTTGGTGGAGCATTACACGTACGTGATCGCCGGCGACGGCGACATGTCGGAGGGGATTTCCTCCGAAGCGTGTTCCCTCGCGGGTCACCTCGGGCTCGGCCGCCTGGTCGTGCTCTACGACGACAATCGCGTCCTGCTTTCCGGTTCGACGGAATTGAGCTTTACGGAGGACGTCTCCGCGAGGTTCCGTGCCTACGGCTGGCAGACATATTCCGTGGAGGATGGCAACAATACGGCGGAGGTCGAACGGGCGCTTACCGCGGCGCGCGGGCAGAGTAGCAAGCCGTCCCTGATCCGCGTGCGGACGCATATCGGATACGGCGCGCCGCACAAGCAGGATTCTTCCGAGGCGCACGGTTCGCCGCTGGGGGTGGAGGAACTTCGCGCCGCCAAGCAGAATCTGGGCTGGCCGCAGGATCCGATGTTCCTTATTCCCGCGGAAGCTTTGGATTTCTACCGCCGGAGCGTGGCGGATGGGGCGCGGCTGGAGAAAGAATGGAACGGCCTTCTCCAGCGATATGAAAAAGAGTATCCCCAGGAGGCCAAAGAGTTCCGCCGCAGGATGGCGGGAACGCTTCCGGAAAAGTGGGAAGATCAATTGCCATCGTTCTCCCCCTCCGATGGGAGCCCGGCAACCCGCAAGACTTCCGAAACAGTGCTGCAAAAAATGGGCGCCGTCCTACCGGAGCTCATCGGCGGATCGGCGGATCTGGCGCCTTCCACTTTTGCCTGGTTGAAGACCGAAGGTAATTTTGAATCCCCGGACGACGGGAAAGGGAAGGTTGAAGGAGAAGTCGCAGGCGGATGGGGATATTCCGGCCGGACGATTCACTTCGGAGTGCGGGAACACGCGATGGGCGCCATCTGCAACGGGGTGGCGCTGCATGGCGGATTTATCCCGTTCGGCTCCACGTTCTTGGTGTTTTCGGATTACATGCGGGGCGCGATTCGGGTCGGGGCGCTCTCGCACCTGCCGTGCGTGTGGGTGTTCTCGCACGACAGCATCTTCCTGGGCGAGGACGGGCCGACCCATCAGCCGGTGGAGCATCTCGCAGCGTTGCGGGCGATCCCCAATCTGGTGGTGCTGCGCCCGGCGGACGCCAACGAAACCGTCGAATCCTGGCAGATCGCTTTAACCAGAAGAAACGGGCCAACGGCGCTGATCCTGACACGGCAAGGGGTTCCGGTGCTGGACCAGAAGGAAAATCAAAGCGCGCAGGGAACCCGAATGGGGGCTTACGTTTTATGGGAGGCACAGGGCGGTACACCCCGCGCAATTCTGATGGCCTCCGGATCGGAAGTCCATTTGATCCTCGAAGCGGCCAAAAAGCTGGCGCTGGAAGGAATTCCCGTTAGGGTGGTATCCTTTCCGTCGTGGGAGTTATTCGCCGCTCAGGACGACGCCCACCGGCAATGGGTACTCCCGGCGGCGATTCCGCTGCGGCTGGCCGTCGAAGCCGGAATCCGCCAGGGTTGGGAGCGGTGGATCGGCGAGCGGGGGGATATGCTGTCGATCGATCGGTATGGCGCTTCGGCGCCCATGGCTGTGCTGCAGGAAAAATTCGGTTTTACCGTGGAGGCCGTCGTGCAACGGACGAAAGACCTCCTTAACGGCGGATCCTCGCCCAAGATCCGAGTCCGCTAACGCTCCACTGGATAAAAGGAGATACCATGCCTTTCGATATCGGCGTACCGGAACTGCTGATCATTCTCTTCATCATCATCCTGATCTTCGGGGTGGGGCGGCTGGCGCCCATCGGCAAGGAAGTCGGGACTGCCATCCGAGAGCTTCGGAAGGGATTAAGCGGGGACGAAGAACCCAAAGAACCTAAGAAGCCGGATGAGGAGAAGAAACCCAAGGAGTAGAGCGTATTTAATTTGGCCAATAGAACGACTGGGGGAGAAGCGCCTTGCTGCCACGGGGATGAATCAATTTTATATGAAGCCGCTCCGGCGGCTTTTTGTTTACGGACTTTCTATTGCCTCAGCCGATAAACCGCTTGAGAACAACGCCCACGATAAAGGCGACGGAGGCCGCGAGGCCTCCCACGGCGAGCATTTCCAATCCGTTGCGCAACGGGTTGCCATGCGTCACAATGACCTTGGCGGAACCCAAAATAAAGAGCGCCGCTCCCGACATGCCTAGAGAGACAAAAAATGCCGTCGCGGGAGGGATCGGCACAACCAACCCGGCCAGGTAGACCAGCAGCGGAATCGCCCCGGCCAGGACAAATGCGGAGTAAGTAGCCAGCCCCGATCGGAGCGGCGTGCGCTCGTCGGGCAGCAATCTCAACTCGTCCACCATCATCGCATCCACCCAGCGCCGGGGATCGCGGCTTCGAATTTCCATAAGCCTACGCGCTTCCTCGTCTGAATATCCCTGTTTGCGGTAGATCTCGATCAGTTCCCGTTTTTCCCCGTCCGGAAAGTGCTCCACTTCCCAGGCTTCGCGGGATTTTTCCTTCTCGTAATATTCGCGTTCGCTGCGGAGGGAGAGGAAACTGCCGAGGGCCATGGAAAAACCGTCGGCCAAGAGGTTGGCCAGGCCCATGATCATTACCACATTCAATCCCAACTTGGCGCCGGCCACGCCGCTCACCACCGCGAAACTGGTCATGATGCCGTCCAGGCCGCCCAGCACCATGTCGCCGATGTATTGCGATCCGGCACCGCCGTGTTCCTCCGCGGCGGCCCGGGCGATGGCTTCCGGCGTATGCGCAAGTGCGGAAGCGGATACATCGCCGCGGTCGAAGGAAAGACGGGCGAGCGAAAGTCGATTGACGACGGGTTTCTTCTTGGTGACCATCCATTCCTCGCTGCAAGGTGAAGGGCAAAAAATCAATAGACAGGATTTATAGGATTGACAGGATTAGATTTTTATTTTCATCCGCCCTTGTTCTTTCCGTGTAATCCGTTTTCCTTCCGTGAAATCCGTGTACTGTTTTTTTTTTTTTCAGCGGCCGCGGTTTAATTCGCAAACCGGATATTGAGGACGTCGCCGTCGCGGACGGGATACTCCTTACCTTCCAGGCGGAGTTTCCCTTTGGTGCGCGCTTCGGCCAGACCCCCGAGGGCTGTAAGGTCGTCGTAGTGCACCACCTCGGCGCGGATGAAACCTTTTTGCATGTCCGTGTGGATTGCGCCTGCGGCTTCGGGCGCAAGTGCGCCACGGCGCACCGTCCATGCCCTTACCTCGTCCTCGCCGACGGTGAAGAACGATAGCAGCCCGAGCAGGTCGTACGACAGGCGGATCACGCGGTTCAACCCCGGCTCGGCGATTCCATATTCGGAGAGGAAGGTGCGCATTTCCTCCTCCGGCATCTGCGCGATTTCCATTTCGAGTTTACCCTGAATGCCCGCCGTCCCGTAACCCCGGCGGGCGGAGTCCGGATTCGATTCGCGGAGGGGGGTTTCCTTCTGGCTTTCACCGAGGTTCCATAAAATCAGCATTGGTTTGCGGGTAAGCAAGCCGTGTCCGGAGAGCCCGCGCTCTTCATCCGGCGAGAGATTCATCTCCCGCAGGGGTTTATCCGCCTGCAGGTGAGCGTGCAATTTTTCGAAGAGTTCGATATCCTTCTGGGCCTGAGCTTTATCTTTGGCGGCGCCCTTGCGCAGATCGTCCTGGAGCCGTTCGAGCTTCCGTTCGACGGTGATCAGATCGTTGATCAGCAATTCGCCGTCCATCGCGGCGGCGTCGCGCGCAGGATCAATCAAACCGAGCGGATGAGGCACGGTGGAATCCTCGAACACCCGGACGACGTGGAGCAGGCCGTCCATCTGCCGCAATTCGGCCAGGAGCGAGCCTTTCAGCTCGCCGCGAGTCGTGGGGTTGCTTTCGATCCCGGCGATGTCGGAGTACGTCACCTGGGCATAGATGGTCTTGCGGGGATGGAACAGGGCCGAGAGCGCGTCCACGCGCGGATCCGGAACCGGGACGACGGCGGTGTGCACTTCGAAGCGGCCTCCGCCGATCATCGTGCCGGTGGGGGCGTGGCCGCGGGTGAGCGCGTTGAAGACGGTTGTTTTTCCGGATTGCGGAAGCCCGATGATTCCGAGTCGCATAAAAATTATTCCCGTGATCGTGATATCTGGAGATATCCAGAAACGTAAACTGCCGTAAGATTTTCCGCGCCCATCAGCAACTTTGTTCGGTTCCGATCTTTATCGAAAAGATTATAGCATGCAGCCGGCCGCCCAAGCCGCCGCGCTTGTCGTTCCGACGGAAACATATGGATTGGGCGGAATGATCGTCGACCGGACTTCGGGTAGAATGGGAACGGATGACCAAGAATTCCATGGAAGAAATTCGTATCTTCACCACAGGGAACAAACCATTCAGAAGGCTCCGCCCCAATCCGGGAACATGGACCGGAAGTGCGTTGCGGGTTGCTTTCTCGGCGGCAGCCATCGCGCTGGCGGGTACGGGATGCGGCAACCTGACCTTGGAAACGCCCCCCGATAAAATTTCGACAACAACTTCGACGGATAATTTCACGAACGGTCCACCTCCCGCCCGCAGCGAGGTTCCCATGAACCGCAACCATCGTCTCGTCGGGTACTACGCATCCTGGAATGTTTACGAACGGGCCGTGTTCCTCACCAGGATTCAGACGGACAGGATCACCCACATCAATTACGCTTTTTCCAATATCAGCCCGGAGGGAAAGTGCGTGCTGGGCGACGTGGATGCCGACACCCAGCGATTCTACGGCGTAGGCAACAGCATCGATGGAACGCCGGATACGATCGACGGCGCGCGGGGGGCCTTCCACCAGTTGGTGCTCCTGAAGCAGAAAAATCCGAATTTAAAGGTGCTGATTTCCGTCGGGGGATGGACGTGGTCGGAACACTTTTCCGATGCGGCGCTCTCGGAGGAATCCCGCCTGGAGTTCGTAAAGTCCTGCCTCGACTTGTATCTGGTCCGGTACGGGGACGCCTTCGACGGGGTGGATATCGACTGGGAATTTCCGGTGAGCGGGGGGCTGAAGCCCGGACGCCCGGAGGATAAACACAACTTCACGCTGCTGCTGGAAGAATTCCGCCGCCAGATGGACGCACTGCAACAAACCACGGGACGGAAATATCTGCTGACCATCGCGGGTCCCGCATCGCCGGAAGCGATGGGGCGCATCGAGCTGAGCGAGATTCACAAGGAGCTGGATTGGATCAACCTCATGACCTACGACTTTCACGTCGCGGCCGAGCCGGCAACCGGATTCTTATCGCCGCTGTATGGGTCGCCGCGGGATCCGGATCCGAATTCCAAGAATTTCCTGAACGACAACGCCGCCGTGCGCGGATACCTCGCCACCGGCGTGCCCGCGAAGAAAATCGTGCTGGGCATTCCGTTCTACGGCCGTGCCTGGCAGGGCGCCACCGGCGACGGGTTGTTTGCGCCGGCCGCGGGACCCGCACGCGCCAAGTATGAATCCGGCTACATGGATTATGCGGAACTAGTAAACGGACCGCTGCAAAACTATCAACGCCAATGGGACGGTGACGCGAAAGTGCCCTGGCTGTTCGACCCGGCCAGCGGCACCTTCATCACCTATGACGACGCCGAATCCATACAGTGGAAAGTTAAGTACATTCAAGAAAACGGTCTGGGCGGCGGGATGATCTGGGAACTGGGATTGGACGGAGGAAAACTTCTCGCGCCGCTGGCAGATTCCCTTTTCCGGTAGAATCCGTTTATTGGACCGCTTCTTTCGGTGCAACGTGCATTTTATTCCCGGCGGTATTGACCGGCCGAAAGCGCTCGACTATACTCGGACGGGATTGCCGAAGTGGCGGAACAGGCAGACGCGCACGACTCAAAATCGTGTCCCGCTCGGCGGGATGAGGGTTCGATTCCCTCCTTCGGCACAGGA
>Ga0187886_1003782_pt1 | contig 11170 bp, 8 predicted proteins | sample June2016WEW_20_1_FD_133001 | JGI IMG/M metagenome (GOLD analysis project Ga0187886, IMG submission 133001) | Peatland microbial communities from SPRUCE experiment site at the Marcell Experimental Forest, Minnesota, USA - June2016WEW_20_150 | ecosystem: Environmental > Terrestrial > Soil >...
CCCGCCGCGCTCGGCCGCCGTCGAAGACCGGAGCGCCGGACCCTGCGCTGACTGCCCGCCGCCCGCGCCGCCCGCGCGCTGGTCAGTCCGGCCACCAAAGGTGCGCTCGACGGCCTGCTGCATGTTCCGCCGCTGCGTTTGGAAGGGCACTTGCTCGACCCGCGCCGGCTGCCGGCGTGTGTAGAACTGCCGTTCCTGAGTCACCCGCGGAACCGCTGGAGAGACCCGGCGGTCGCTATACCGAAGGCTCTCAGTAACTGGGGCCACAGGCGCCCCTCCGCGCAGAAGGGAGCTGTTTTGCACCAGGGCCTCCCTGACGCGGACCGGCGCTCCGGCGCGCCCGCGGGCGAAGGCATCGCTATCCACCGCGGTCACGCCGTTGGCCACCCGCGAGTTGCGGTAAATGTTGGTGATGTTGACGTTGTTGACAATGTCGTTGCCGTTGAACCCGCCACGGGCCCCGTACCCGTGCCGCCCGTACCACGGCTGGTAACGTTCGTAGGGCGCCAGCGGCACCCAACCGATCGAGCCGAGGCCCATCCCGAAGCGGCCCCCACCGTGGCCGATGCCCACAAAGGCCACCAGGCCCGGCCGCCAGTAGTGGTGACCATACCTGGGTCCCGGGAACCAGCACCAGCCATATCCCCCGCCCCAGAACCAGCGTCCATAGTGGTATGGCGCCCAGCCCCAGGGGTCGTAGCTCATCCAACTCCAGCCGTACCAGTCAATCCAGGACCAGTGGCCGTAACGGTAGGGCGCCCAGTCCACGCCGACTCCGTACGGGCTCCAGACCATGCCATAGGGCTCAACTGAGACCCACTGGCCGTAGTCGTCCAGGTCCTCGGCGCCGTAAATGTCGTGGTTCACGTACTCATAGGACTGCGCGTGCTCGATGCGGCCGTCGCGCTCCTCGTTCCAGAGGTCCCACTGATCCCGATCAATGGCCTGCACGATCTGGTACTCGGGATCGGAAATGCTCCCCCGCACCAGTAAGGTCTTGCCGGAGCGAACGTGCTCGACGCCGCGCGGCGTCGAGGCATCGACTTCACCCGAGCGCACCGTGACCTCGGACTGCCCATCCTCGCGAACCGTGATGCGGTACGTGCCGGGCTTGGTGGGACGAATGGAGACGTTGGGCGTGTCGACCTCCATCTCCCCGTTCGTGTCGCGCGCCACCCGCAGTGTCACCATCCCACGCGCCAGTTGCACCTGGTAGCGGTTGTTCTCCAGATCCGACAGGCGAATCTCGGTGTCCGGGGCCATCCGCACGAAAGTCGCCCAGTCGAATTGCACTTCGGCGCGCGAGTTAGCCGCGGTGAGAACGCGGTCATTCATGACTAGCGGTGCGTTGCTGGCGGCCGCCACCCAGTCGCCCGAGTCGCCGCGCCGCACCGAGACGTCGCCATTAATAAGGCTGATGCGTGCCACCCCGCGGCCCGGCCCCTCATCGTCATCCTGCGCCCAGGCCAGACCCGCTACCACGATTCCGATCACCAGCAACTTCACCAGCGCCCGTCTCATGGCAGTCCTCCTACTACTCCACGCTGATACGGGCACTCGGGGTTCCAAACAGCAAGGCGTTGATAATACGAAGCTTATCAGCAGGCGACGAGTCTCGCAGGTGGCCGAAAACCACCACCGCGCTGGAATTGAGCCATAGCGCCGAATCAAAACGAAAAGATGATGTATTCTGCGTTATACATTGAAACCTCGATAGTTACAGCAGACAGCTATCAGCTTCCAGCTACCAGCTACCAGCGATCACCTGGCCGCGGGCTCGCCGCTGGCGCGGGCCGTTGGCTGGCTCTGAGAGAAAAGGGGCAGATTGTTACGGTCCCCGGTTTTACACTATAGGTCAGGCCCATGAGCGACACCGGACGCTTTCCTGGCAGACCGCCTTCCCTGCCCGAAGTACACGCCAGTGTCGGCACGTCTCAGGTCTCGATCTGGCGCCGGATGTTCGCCTTCGCCGGCCCAGCCTACCTGGTCAGCGTGGGCTACATGGACCCCGGCAACTGGGCCACGGACCTGGAGGGCGGCGCCCGCTTCGGCTACCAGTTGCTCTGGGTCCTGGTGATGTCCAACCTGATGGCCATCGTGCTCCAGACGCTCTCGGCGCGGCTGGGCATCGCCGGCCAGCGCGACCTGGCGCAGGCCTGCCGCGAGGCCTACCCTCGACCGGTCAGTTTGACCCTGTGGGTGCTGTGCGAGATCGCCATCGCGGCCTGCGACCTGGCCGAGGTCCTAGGGGCTGCCATCGGCTTGAACCTGCTGTTCGGCATCCCGGTGCTGGCGGGCGTGCTCGTGACCTCGCTCGACATTCTGCTGCTGCTTTGGCTGACGCGCTTCGGGATTCGCATCATCGAAGGTTTCGTGCTGAGCCTGATCGCGGTCATGGCGGTCTGCTTCCTGCTGGAGATCCTTCTGGCGAAGCCCAGCGTCGCGGCGGTGGCCAGCGGCCTGATCCCCCGGTTGGGCGGCCACGAGGGCCTCTATGTGGCCATCGGCATCCTGGGGGCCACGGTGATGCCGCACAACCTTTACCTGCACTCGGCACTGGTGCAGACGCGGCGCATCGGCGCGGGCGACCGGGAGAAGCGCTCCGCCTGCCGGTTCAACCTGATTGACTCGCTGGTGGCCTTGAATGGGGCCATGCTCGTCAACGCGGCCATCCTGGTGGTGGCGGGGGCCGTGTTCTTCGAGCAGCGCATCCGTGTCACCCAGATCGCGCAGGCCTACCAGATGCTCACGCCGCTGCTCGGAACCACGCTGGCCGCGGTCCTGTTTGCGGTGGCCCTGCTCTGCTCCGGCCAGTCCTCGACGATGACCGGCACCATGGCCGGCCAGATCGTCATGGAGGGGTTCCTCGCCATTCGCATGCGGCCGTGGCTGCGGCGGCTGCTCACCCGCGGCCTGGCAATCGTGCCCGCGGCCATCGTGGTTTACCTGGCGGGCGAGCACGGCATGTTCCGGCTGCTCATTCTCAGCCAGGTGATCCTGAGCATGCAGTTGCCCTTCGCGGTCGTCCCCCTGATTCACTTCACCAGCGACCGCAGGCGGATGGGCGCCTTCGCCAGCCGTGGCTGGCTGCAGGCCCTGGCGTGGCTCATCGCGGCCATCATCATCGCGCTCAACGCCCGGCTGGTGTATCTCACGCTGGCCGAGTGGCTGGCAACGGCCGGAGCATATCGCGACCTGGTGATGATGCTGGTCGAGCCGGTGGTGATAGGCTTGCTGGTACTGCTGGCCTGGATGATCTTCGAACCCTGGCTGCCGCGCTGGCTCCGGCACAAAGGCCGGGCGGCGATTGCCTGGCCGGAGGCCGCCCCGGCGGGCGTCCGGCCGCTTCACTACCACACCATTCTGGTGCCCCTCGACCACAGCGAGCGCGACCGGGCGGCGGTAGCGCACGCGGCGGCGCTGGCGCGGGCCTACCGCTCCAGGATTTACTTGCTGCACGTGGAAGAAGGGGTTACGAGCCAGATCTACGGGGCGGAGGCCTCCACGGCCGAGGTCGAGGCCGGCGCCACCTACCTGGGGGAGATCCTGGCCGGGCTGCGCGCCCAGGGCATCGAGGTGGAGGTGGCCGTGGCGCACTCCGGCGACCCCAAGACCGAGATCGTCCGCTTCGCCCAGCAGCTCAAGCCGGACCTGCTCATCATGGGGGCGCATGGGCATAAGGGCTTGCAAGACATCGTGTTCGGGCAGACAATTAATACAGTACGTCATGCCGTGGACGTTCCCCTGCTGATTGTGCGGGACCAGGGGGCAGCCGAGGAATCCTGAGCTTGGCTTTCAGGCAGGGTGCCCGCCGGCGGGCGATTGTGTCCCAACGGTTGTGTCGGCCCAACACGATCCCGGCCGGCGCAGCCGGCCGGGATCGTTGATTCCACAGGGCTGACCCACTGGCAGGCGAACTGCTTAACAGAAGCTGGCTACTACCATGAGGCGTGGCATCGTTACCCTACTAGCGACACTGCTGCTGGGCATCGGGCTCCAGGCCGCCACCCTGGAGAGCCTGAGCCTGGACGACATGATCCAGAAGTCCACGGCCATCGTGCGCGGGCGGGTGACCACCTCGTACGCCACCCGGCAGGGCTCGCTGATTTACACCCACTACCGGGTCGAGGTCTCGGGCCGCTGGAAGGGAGCCGAGGCCGCGGTAATGGATATCGTGGTCCCCGGCGGCAGCCTGGGCGCGCTCCGGCAGACCTTCTCCGGCGCCCCCAAGCTGGCGCCAGGCTCCGACTACCTTCTGTTCCTGTGGAGAGGGCCGAGCGGCCTGAACCACGTCATCGGGCTTTCGCAGGGCGTCTTCGACGTCCAGCGCGACGCCAGCGGCGAGGCGGTCGCATTTCGGCCAGGCACCTCCGAGCTGATGCTCGACGCGGCCGGCCAGACGGTCCGTGACCAGGCTATACGCTTCCGGCTGAAGGACTTCCGGGCACGGGTGACGCGGACACTGACGCCAGGAGGCACGCGGTGACGAGGCCCCGGCGGAGCATCTTGCGGCTCGCCGCCATCACGGTGGCGATGGCGGTCTTCGCCGCCAGCGCCTCGGCCTACTACCACTTCGTCCACTATGCGGGCCGCACCGGACCGTTCGTCCCCATTCTCGAGAAGTTCGACCTCAGCGCCCAGATCCACAACACGGTCTACTATTACGTCGAGCCCGGCGGGCCCACCAAGGTGTATGAGGGCGACAGCTTTACGGCGGCCCTCAGCCAATTGCGGCTGGCCGGGGAGACCTGGAACAGCGTCGGGACTTCGGCCCTGCGGGTGGCTTATGGAGGGCTCTTCGAGCCGGAGACGCCGGAAACCACGCCACGCATCGAGGTCAGTTTCGCCGAGATGCCGCCCGGCCTCCTGGCCATGGGCGGGCCGACCGCGCGCGCGGAAGTGAAGGAAGGACCGGGCGGTCCATTCATTCCCATCGTCGAGTCGGTCCTAATACTGAGCACCGACATTTCGCCGCAGCCCACTTACAGCTCCGGCTTCTTCCTAACGGCGGTGCATGAACTCGGGCACGCGCTGGGGCTTCAGCACACTTTCACCTCGAGTGTGATGTCAACCGATGTCACCCGGGCGAGCACTAAGGCCAGCCCGCTCGGAGCCGACGATGTCGCCGCGATTTCCCTGCTCTATCCGACTCCGGAATTCACGAACGCTTACGGCAGCATCTCCGGGCGGGTGACGCTCTCGGGCGAGGGCGTTCACCTGGCCTCGGTGGTGGCGTTGACGAACACGGGGCAGGCAGTGAGCGCGCTCACGGACCCAGATGGCGCCTTCCGCATCGACGGTTTGCGGCCCAGCAGCTACGTAGTGTACGCGCATGCGCTGCCGCCGCCGGCGCAATCGGGCCTCGGTCCGGCAGACATCGTTCTGCCGGTGGATGCCAACGGCGACCCGATTCCGGCTGGCGGAGTGTTCCAGACCGTCTTTTACCCCGGCACGCGGAACTGGGGGGAGGCCACGTTCGTGACGGTCAAGGCGGCCGAGACGACCCCCGACGTCAGCTTCGCGGTGGAGCCACGCGGCCCTCTCGCGCTCTATGACGTCACCACCTACAGCTTTCCCGGTGCGGTGACTGTCAAGCCGGCTTACCTCAGCCTGAACCAGCCCTCCCGGTTCTTGCTGGTGGCCTGGGGCGTCGGCCTGATGGCGGGCACCGAGCCGCGTCCTGGCCTGGACGTGAGTGTGCTGGGCGGCACAGGCGTCATGATACCGCCGGACGGTGTACGCGCCTACACCTACGATCCGCGCTTCCTGGAGGTGGACTTCCGCTTCCTGCTGTTTGCGGGCCCTGGGCCGCGCCACCTGGTCTTCACGACCGACGACGAGTTGTACATCTTGCCTTCGGCCTTAACGCTGGTCGGACAGCGGCCGCCATCGATTGCTTCGGTTACGCCGGGCCAGGATGCCAACGGTGACCCGGTCGTGACGGTCAGCGGCTCGAATTTCAACCCCGACACGCGCATCTTGTTCGACGGTGAGGCCGCCACGGTGCTGAGCCGGGATCCGGAGGCCGGCGCCATCGTCGTGGCACCGCCACCGGCGCCGCTGAATTACGTAGCCCGCATCGTCGCGCTAAGCGACGATGGGCAGAGCTCCCTGTTCGCGGATGCGGCCCCGGCGACCTATACTTACGACCACGGTCCGACCGAGGCGCCCGTGATCGCGCTGTCGGCGAACACGCTGAGCGCAGGCGTCGAGGCGATGATCGAGATAAGCGCGACCAATGTGACGTTCGTCCCGGGCCAGACCCGGGTGGGCTTCGGCTCTAGCGATGTCGTCGTCAAGGACCTCTGGGTGGTCAGCCCGACGCTGGCCCGGGCCAATGTCTATGTGATGCCGAACGCCCCGCAAGCGCTCACACTGGTTAGCGCGGTCTCGGGATTCCAGATGGCTTCCCTGCCCTCCGGCTTCCAAGTTCAGGCGCCGGCGGGCAGCCCAACGCTCAATTCCGACGTTGTCAACGCTACGATCGCCCAGGCGCCCATCTACCCGGGCGCCACCGCCATCATGACGGTAGCGAACCTTCCGGCCGAGGTAACGGCGGCGTCCTTGACGCTGACCCTTAACGATCGCCCGGCCCAGATCGTCTCACTTGAGAACAACAACCTGACCTTCCAGGTCCCGGAGGATCTCCCGCCCGGCCCCGCGATTGTGCGGTTGCAGGCCGGAGACGTTCCCATCCCGCCCGTGTTCGTCCGGATCGATACGGCGCCGCCGGTGATCGTCGCCATTGTCGACGGCGACACCGTGGTTGACGTGACGCACCCGGCGCGCCCCGGCCACCGCCTCGTGGTGGTGGCTTCCCACGCCGGCGAGGCTGGCGCGGAGGTGGCAGCGGAGCGCGTCAAGCTGACCATCGGCGGAATCGATCATCGGATCGCCTCGGCCGCGCAGCCCGTGGCCGAGCATGCGGAGCTGCACCAATTCGAGACGGCCCTTTCGTCGCTGCTCGAGCCTGGCGTCGAGATCCCCGTGGTTATCTCGGTTGATGGCCGGTCCTCGCAGCCGGTGATGATCGCCGTAACCGAGCCGGGCGAATAGGGCGCCCTCAGGTCAGCGTTCGTGGATCTCCGCGAGCAGCCGCTCGGCCTCTGCCGCCGGGTCTTCCGCGCGCGTGATCTGCCGGCCGATGATCAGGTAGTCCGCCCCGTCGCGCAACGCTTCAGAGGGAGTCGCGACCCGCTTCTGATCGCCCTTCCCCACTCCGGCCGAGCGCACGCCCGGTGTCACTAGGATGGCGCCCGGGCCGGCAATCTGGCGCACCGTCCGCGCCTCCAGCGGCGAGCAGACAATCCCGTCGATGCCGCACTCGATGGCCTTCCTGACCCTCAACGCCACCAGATCAGTGAGGGGGCAGGCATAGCCCAGGTCGGTCAGATCGTCCTGGTCGAAGCTGGTGAGCACGGTCACGGCGAGCAGCTTTAAGGTTGAATCGCCCCGGCCCTCCACCGCGGCCCGCATCACGCTCCCACTACCGTGGACGGTGGTGAAACGGACGCCGGCGGAAGAGATTTGGGCCACGGCGCGCTTGACCGTCTCTGGAATGTCGTAGAGCTTGAGGTCCAGGAACACATTATTCCCGAGGCCGGCTAGCTCGCGCACGAATTCCATGCCCGCGGCGGCGTAGAGTTCCATCCCCACCTTATAAAACGAGATGCGGTCACCGAGCCGGTCGACCAAGGCGCGCGCCTGGTCCACGGACTCAAAATCAAGTGCGACGATGAGCGGGTTCATAGGATTCGGATGAGCTTTTCCGCGCGCTCGAGCACGCGGCCAATCCGGCAGGCGCCGGCAACCCGGGCCAGGAGCGCCTCCGCCGCGCTCTCGGGGAGCGCAATGAGCAGGCCACCGGAGGTCTGCGGATCGTACAGCAGGTCGTCGAGTTCCGCGGGAAGCGTGCGGATGGCTTCGACGGCGCAGGAAGCGAATTCGCGGTTGTTCTTGAGCCCGCCCGGGACGGCGCCGCGCCGCGCGTAGTTGAGAGCGCCGGGCAGAAGCCCGACCTGGGCAACCTCGATCGCGAGCGTGACGCCGCTGGCCAGGGCCAGCTCGCGCCCGTGCCCGATCAGGCCGAAGCCGGTCACGTCCGTGCAGGCGTGTACGCCGCAGGCCAGCATGGCTTCGGCCGCTTCCCGGTTCAAGGCAAGCATGGAGCGGATGGACGCCTCGACGTCGCCCGCCTCGGCGATGCCGCGCTTGAGCGCCGTTGAGATGACGCCCGTGCCAATGCGCTTGGTGAGCACCAGTGCGTCGCCGGGGCGGGCGCCGGAATTCCGCACCACCCGCCCCGGGTCGATCACCCCGGTAACGGCGTACCCGAACTTGATCTCGTCGTCGGCTACGCTGTGCCCGCCGATGACCGCGCAGCCGGCCTCGAGCATCTTCTCCGCGCCGCCCTGGAGGATCTCCACCAGGTCGTCCAGGTCGCCCTCGCCCGGGTAAGCGACGATGGCGAGTGAGCAGACGGGCCGCCCGCCCATGGCGTACACGTCGCTCAGCGCGTTGGCGGCGGCGATGGCGCCGAAGGTGCGCGCATCGTCCACGATGGGAGTGAAGAAGTCCACCGTCTCGACCAAGGCACACTCCGGCGTAAGCTTGTAGACGCCGGCATCGTCGGCCGTCTCAAACCCTACCAACACGTTCTCATTGGCCACGCACGGGACGCGGCTGAGCACTTGGTCCAAAACCTTTGGACTCAGTTTAGACGCTCAACCCGCAGCCTTGACGTGCGCCGTCAGTTTCTTCGCCGACACTGCTCCCAGTGTAATTCGTGGATGCCCTGGCGCGCGGGAGGGATTGCGGGCGGCCGGGTTGGACACGGGGCCGCTCCTGCGGAGAAGGCGCCATGCTGCGCGGCTAGCGCCGCGTCAGCCGCTGTCCGACGCGGCCGTCGGCAGCCCGCGGTGCGGTGGCCAGTCAGGCTCGCCTAGCACGTCTCCGGACGGTTGATCGGGCTGTGGGTTCCGGTACCGCTCCGCTTCGGCCCTGACAGAGCCCAGCCGCAGTCGATCTGCACTTGCGCGTTTATCGGTCCCTATGCGCGGTTCAGCTCATTTACCGCCCACTGCCCACCTCAGGCCGTGCTGTCTGCGACTCCGTGCTCGGGCTTGCGGTTCTGGCGAAAGGTGTGGCTTCGCTGGTGCCACCGGCGACTCCAGTCTCGAGAGTGGTTTGCGGAGTCCGGGTGTTTCTGCTCGCTGCTGATGATGGTCCCGCCGCCCCTTCAAGCGGGACCGGACCGCCCTCCACGCCGAGTTCCAGAGCGTGTCGCCGGACCCGTCCACGGTCTTCGGGAGGAATCTGCAGCACAGCTTGTTTTTGTGTATGTCATTGCACAGTAAAGACTTATCATCCAGATTAGCTTCGGACTCTGGCGAAATCGAGGCGATGGGGGCTTGTTTTGTGTTAAGTCATAGCTTAACATAGTGGGGGTGAGGGATGGAACGTGTCACGGCGTACAGGGGCCAGGTATTCACCATCGCCTTCGCCCGGTTGAAGAGCGGGCAGTCCCCAGGTGCCGAGTTCTATGACGCGCTCTCGCTAGAAGACAAGGCGAAACTCGACAACCTTTTCCGGTTGCTTGCCGACCATGGCCGCATTGCCAACGACGAGAAGTCCGGCGTGCTGGATAAGGGCCTCTTCGAGTTCAAGTCCTTCCAAATTCGGATGCCCTACGCCTATGCCAGTGAGCGCGGCCTCATCCTCATCACACACGGCTTCTACAAGAAGAAAGACAAGGCGCCGAAAGAAGAGATAGGGCGCGCCCGGAGGATTCTCAAGGAGGACCAAGAGTAAACGGGCCCCGGTTTCTCAGGGAGAAGGGAATATGAAGACACGGCATGAGATCTTGATGGAAGACCCGGAATACCGGAGACTCTATGCCAAAGAAGGTCTGGTTGCGGACGCTGCGGAACTTGTGGCGGGGTTGCTGAAGAAGCAGAAGACGAATAAGGCGCAGTTGGCGCGCCAACTCGGGAAGTCCCGAGCCTGGGTGACGCAGCTTCTGAGCGGCAAGGCCAACATGACCATCCGCACGTTCGCTGAAGTTGTCTACGCGCTCGGCGCTGAGGTGAAACTGAGCGCGCAACCGCAGATGGCCCACCAGGACCAAACGACATTGCTTCAGCAGTGGGCTGATCCATTCGAGATGCCATGCAGGAGCGGCCCTTGGAAGGTTGCGTCGGAGATCCAGTTCGCGTTCAGCGATCTTAACCTCTCCGTCTGGGCAAAGCAGAAACATGTCGAAGGGCTGGAACGACGGGAATACGCGGCATGAATTCGATTACGATTGAGCAGACACAAGAAGAGATGGCGCTGGCCTTCGAGGTCCAGCGCAACGCTGCGATCTGCGCTGTTCGCCTTTCCCGCAGCAAGATGGCCAGTCAGCCGGTCGACGAGGTTCTGAGGGGACCGGTTGTCATCACGGTGACGGTGAAGTCTCGGACTGTCGAGGCCCCCAAGGGGAAGCTGCGGGTGGAAGTCGATTTCCGCATAGCGGGCGAGATGGTGGCGCAGCCGGCAGAGAGTAAGAAGCCCGCACAAAGGGAGACGGTAATCAGCCTTGAGTGCACCTATGCGGTGGACTACGAGCTTCGGGAAGGGTTTGAGCCGTCGGCTGAGCTGGTGAAGGCGTTCAAGGACGGAAACGTGATTTTCAACTGCTGGCCCTACTTCCGCGAGTACCTTCAGGAAAGCGTCCAGCGAATGGGATTGCCGCCTCTGACTGTGCCCTTCCTGCGAGTGCAACCCAAGCCGCCCAAAGCGACGAAGAAGGACGCCGAGAAGCCGAAGACCAAGTAGGTGCGAATTCTTTCACGACCGCGCAACGCCGCGGTCGCGTGTCGCCTACCGTCCCGCCGCTGCGCCGCAGGGCGCGTTCCCGCGGTCAGCGCCCGACCGTCTGCTTCCGCGCGCGGCTCGGTCAACGACGTCCGGCTTCTAGACGGGCCGTGACCGTTAGGGAGCGGAGCTTTTCGCTCTCACAGACGCAAACTGCTCCGCTCGCTGACGCGCGCGGCTCTGCCAGGGGCTGGCACCTCAGAGCACGTCGGCGAAGCCGCGCTTGAGGTGGCGGAAGAACAGCCCGCCCGCGACGAAAGCGACCACGCCGAAGGCGGCGATCGTCGCCAGCTCGCCCGGGCGCGGCCAGCGCGCC
>Ga0187886_1003783_pt1 | contig 11167 bp, 8 predicted proteins | sample June2016WEW_20_1_FD_133001 | JGI IMG/M metagenome (GOLD analysis project Ga0187886, IMG submission 133001) | Peatland microbial communities from SPRUCE experiment site at the Marcell Experimental Forest, Minnesota, USA - June2016WEW_20_150 | ecosystem: Environmental > Terrestrial > Soil >...
CTTCGAACGGACTAGAAAATGCTCTGAGATTTGGCTGCATTCCAATGATGCTAGCTGGATAACTGCCTCAGATCAGAGGCAATGTTTTTTGACCAAACAACTTTCTGAGACAGGCTCCCTCCCTTGTTTTTCTAATCTTTGATAAATTAGAATCGGATACGTTCGCATAGCACTCTTGGATATCCGTTGCCCACTCCTGAAGCTATCTTACTTGTAACAACGAGGTAAGAAGTGGTATCACTATTGGGGACAGGTCATGGGGAGAGAGTTGACTTTGTCATAAAAAGGGTATATCATTTGCGGAACATATATTCAGATTCAGGTTATATATAGCCTTTGGATTTGTGGAATTAATTACGCGGAAAAAGAAAATAGTGATAAAAAACATATATCAGGGAGGCCATTTATGCATGAATTCATATGATTTACAGGTTCTTAATAAATCGCTCACGGGACTAATAAGGAGGTTGAAGTGAAATGAAGCATTTTTTTGTAGCATTAGTCGTTGTGGTTTTACTGGCAGGTATCTTATTGGGTAGTTGTGGTAAAACTACACCAACGCCTACCCCTACTCCTACTCCCACCCCTAGCCCAACTCCTACCCCCACCCCTATCCCTACTCCTACCCCTACCCCTATCCCTACTCCTACCCCTACCCCTACTCCCACCCCAACGCCGACCGGGCAGCCCAAGTACGGTGGCACTCTGCGTATCATTACTCCGTGGGACTTCTCGGTTCTCGGCTACCCTCCACAGTCAGCCGGCCGGGGTACGTTCTACTGGTACTGTGTAATGGAAAGACTGGCGATATACGCCCCGGACGTCTGGAAGAACCGTGACTACCAGGGTGTCCTGGCCACAGATTGGAAATATGAAAACGATATGAAGACCTGGACCTTCCACCTGAGGAAGGGTGTTAAGTTCCAGGACGGCACCCCCTGGAATGCCGCGGCGGCGAAATGGAACGCTGACCTCTGGGTAAAAGAAAAGTCTTCGCCGACATTTAACGACCTAGCCTCAGTAGAAACGCCGGACGACTATACCATAATATATAATTTCAAATCGCCGAAATCCACCTTTATGGTAGATGTTGCCACCGGCGTCTATTTCATCTCCCCCACGGCCTATGAAAAGAACGGCGGTAAAGACTGGGCAATGACTCATCCCGTCGGCACGGGCCCCTTCCAGTTCGTCGACGCTTTGCAGGGTGGTTATGTGAAATTCAAGAGGTTCGATGATTACTGGCAAGGCAAGCCATATCTTGACGCCGTAGAATTTCACGTCGTTCCGGATCCTACGGTTTGCGTGGCGGCGATGCAAAAGGGCGAGGCGGATATGTATGTTTACGCCGAGCTTAAACAAGCGATGGATCTGGAGAAAGACCCCAGCTTTTACGTTAGATATTGCCAGCATCATACCCCCGAAGGCATATGGTTCGAAGCTCAAGACCCGAACTCAGTCTTCTATGACAAGAGGGTACGCCAAGCTGTGGATTATGCTATCGACCGCGAGGCGATTGTCAAAGCGATGTCATTTGGCAACCCCGCTGTCGCAGTCATGTATCAGGGACCTATCCCCGGAGACGCGGCTTACCGGGAGGGCTGGGGAAGAAAGTATGATGTCGCCAAAGCTAAACAGCTTCTGGCGGATGCGGGTAAATCCGCCGGTTTCGAGACTACGATCTGGGTTGCCTCCCAAACCCCGCGGTGGAGCGACCTTGCCCTTATGGTTCAATCCTACCTGGCGGCAGTGAACATCAAAGTGAAGATTGAATCCATTTCGCCAGGCAAGTACATGCAGTTACTATTGTTCGGCTGGCCGACAGGTACATTGTTTATTTCAGGCCTTCCGAACGAACCGATATCCGAGTACGTGGCCATGCGCGACTACCGGCCTCTGAACCCCCCGGGAGTACCAAAGTGGAACTACAGCACGGTTACCACGCCGGAAATGAAAACTCTGTATAATGTATTATTTAATGCTACTACCCCTGAGGCGGCTATAAAGGCGTATGTAGACCTATCGCACCAGGCCATGGACGACGCAATAGGGGTTTACATCGCGGACTGGCCCGATACCGCTGCATTTGGTAAATATGTCCATAGCGACTGGATAGAATACAGCACCAAGGTCTGGAACGCGAATACAACCTGGATGGATGCGCACTGAACAACTGAATTGAGAACCGCAGATTCCCCCCGGGTTATTCCCCGGGGGGAATCTGGCTGGGTGAGAAAGTAACTATCTCTCTTTATAGTCAGTCTAGACTTATAGACACTATATGAAGGGTTTGATATACTCCTGAGATATAACTAATCCCGGAAGAGGTATACGTGACCACTTATCTTATCAGGCGTCTGATACAGGCCGTATTTGTACTTCTCTTATTGACCTTTATCGTTTACGGCGTGATGCGTTTTGTGCCCGGAGACCCGCTATTAATGTATTTAAGCGCGACCGACATCCAATCGCTTTCCCCGGAGAGACTGGCAGCAGCCAGGCACGAATTGGGCTTGGATAGGAATCTGGTAGAGCAGTATGGCTTCTGGCTGAATAATGTTCTCCATGGCGACCTGGGAAAATCATTTGTCTACAAAGTGCCTGTCCTCAAACTTATTGAACAACGGCTGCCCGTAACCGTATACCTCGGTATAATATCGTTCATCGTCAGTTCTGTTCTCGGTATTGGGCTTGGGATAATCGCAGCGGTAAGACGTGGTAAATGGGCCGATCTGGTGGCCACCCTGGCGGCGAATACGGCCATCACCATACCCATCTTCTGGCTGGGTATTATTTTGATACTTATACTCGGTCTCCGTCTCAATATGCTTCCTGTCATGGGCTACACTTCACCTTTTAAGGATTTCTGGTTGAGCACCAGACAGCTTATAATGCCGGTAATCTGTCTCATGGTCGGCAGTATGGGATCAAACGCACGCCTGACACGTACAAGCATGCTGGAGGTCATACGACAGGACTATATACGTACCGCCTGGTCAAAGGGGTTAGAAGAGAGAGCTATCATCATGAAACATGCCCTGAAAAATAGCCTTATTCCCGTGATTACGGTAATGGGCTTGCAGGTCCGTTTTATCTTTGGCGGGGCGGTACTCGTCGAGCAGGTCTTTGCTATTCCCGGCATGGGCAGATTGCTGGTAGATGCTACTTTCGGTAAGGACTATCTGGTGGTTCAGGGTGCCGTGTTTCTCATCGGTATCATTGTCGTACTCACCAACCTGGTCGTTGATTTCTCCTATGGCTGGCTCGATCCCAGGGTAAGGTACGGTTAATGGAGCGAAAAGGATGGCAAAGCGGCGTACTCACGAGGCAAAATTTATAGAGGCCAGACCTATCGAGTCCAGTTGGGGACGTTTTTTCAGGGTGTTCTTCGGACGTAAGGTAGTCTTATTCGGGCTTATCGTCATAGTACTATATGTTCTGGTAGCCATCTTTGCCAGTTGGTTAGCCCCTTATGATTATAAATTAATTAATCTTAACGCTGTGCTGGCTCCACCATCACATGCCCATCTTCTGGGTACTGACGCGGCAGGTAGAGATACATTGAGTCGGCTAATCTACGGTGTCAGACCAACGTTGATCGTCGGTGTTACCACAATATTTATTGCGGCAGTCAGCGGTACAATTTTAGGACTGGTGGCTGGCTACTTCGGTGGCTGGGTACAGACCATCATCATGAGATGTGTAGATGCCCTTATGGGGTTCCCGATGTTATTGTTGGCTCTCGTCATTGCGGCAGTTCTCGGCGGGGGTATAAGAAATGTCATTATTGCTCTTGGCATCTCCAGTATACCTACTTTCGCCAGGGTAATGTGCGGTCAGACTCTTACCCTCAAGGAAAATGATTATATCCTGGCTGGACGGTCGTTAGGTTTTACTAATTTGCACCTGATGTGGAGTCATATTGTGCCGAACTCGTTTCCGCCACTGGTAATACTGGCTACCATGAACATAGGTATGGTGATTTTAATGGAAGCCAGCCTTAGTTTCCTCGGTATCGGAATTCAGGTACCGGAAGCAGCCTGGGGCTCTATGGTGAGTGTGGGGTATAAATATCTAACGACCGAACCTGCGCTTTCAGTGGCACCTGGCATAGCCATTATGCTGATCGTATTTTCCCTGAATATGGTGGGAGATGGTTTACGAGACGCGCTTGATCCCAGACTCAGGGGTACCCTATGACGATAGAGATAGAGAGGTAGTACCTTGGCTCTACTTACTGTCGAGAATTTAAAGACGTATTTCTACACGGATTTCGGCCTGGTAAAGGCCGTGGATGGTGTTTCCTACGAAATTAACGAGGGGGAGATAATTGGTATCGTTGGCGAAAGCGGATGTGGCAAATCAGTATCCCAGCTATCAACGTTACAGTTAATAACGAGCCCACCAGGAAGGATAGTAGATGGCCGGGTTATCTTCGAAGGGAAGAACCTGCTGGAATTCCCTGCCAACGGACCAGTAATGCGCCATACCCGAGGCGGGAAAATAGCAATGATCTTTCAGGAGCCGATGACCTCTCTTAACCCAACCCTGAGTGTCTTTGAGCAACTTGGCGAGATGTTGGCCCTCCACCTTAGCATGGACAGGGAAGCACAAAGAAAACGAGCGATTGAACTACTGAAGCAGGTGGGTATTCCAGATGCCGAACGCCGCATTGATGACTATCCTCATCAGTTCAGTGGCGGTATGCGTCAGAGAGTAATGATAGCTATGGCACTCTCCTGTAATCCCAAGATACTCATCGCCGACGAGCCAACCACTGCTGTCGATGTCACCACTCAGGCACAGCTATTACTCCTTATGCAGAATATGGTCAAACAATATAATACTTCACTTATTATCGTGACTCACAATCTTGGGGTTGTGGCCCGGTATGCAGAAAGGATATATGTTATGTATGCCGGGCGTATTGTTGAATCAGGTAACTGTGATGATATATTTAACCACCCCAAACATCCCTATACTATTGGCCTGCTCAAATGTGTGCCAAGGTTAGATGAGGCAGCAGATAGAAGACTTGTACCTATAGAGGGATTGCCGCCTAATCTGGTTAATATGCCTCCCACATGCGCTTTTTTGCCACGTTGTCCCTATAGTATTGATAAATGCCGGGAGGAGCCGTGGCCTCCGCTTAGGCCTGTAAAGGGACAGTATATTTCGTGTTACGTTGATACCCCACAATAATGCCGAAGGATAATGGGCTGGAGTGATTAATGGATGATACGCTTTTGATCGTCAAGGGTTTGAAAATGTATTTCCCGGTAACCAGAGGATTATTCCGGCATAAAGTCGCCGAAGTGAAGGCAGTTGATGATGTCAGCTTCCATGTAAAGACCGGCGAGACTCTGGGACTAGTCGGGGAGACCGGCTGTGGTAAAACTACCACCGGTCGTTGTATCCTACGGTTGTACCGACCTACCGCAGGGCAGATCATTTTCGAAGGTTACGATATCTCTTATGTTCACGAAAGTAAGATAAGGTCGATACGCCGCAAGATGCCACTTATCTTCCAGGATCCTTATAGTTCTTTAGACCCTCGTCAAAGCGCAGGAAGCATTGTCGGTGAACCAATCAAGTTTCATGGACTGGTTAAGAACAAGAAAGAATTAAAGGAGAGAGTGGCAAGTCTTTTCCGCATGGTCGGGTTGGACCCCGATATGATAAACCGAGTGCCTCATGAATTCAGTGGCGGACAGAGACAGCGCATCGGGATAGCACGCGCGCTGGCTTGTGAGCCATCCATGATAGTATGTGACGAGCCCATTTCGGCTCTGGATGTTTCCATTCAGTCACAAATAATTAACCTGCTGGAAGATCTACAAAAAGAGTTCAAAGGGCTGACCTATATTTTCATCGCGCATGACCTTTCGGTAGTGCGGCATATCAGCGACCGTGTAGCTGTTATGTATCTTGGCCGAATAGTTGAGCTTACTGAATCTAAGAAACTCTATGATAATCCGCTACATCCCTATACGCAGGCGCTGATTTCAGCCGTGCCGATACCCGACCGCGCTATCGAGAAGCATCGGAAACAGATTATTCTGAAGGGAGAGGTACCCAGCCCGCTTAACCCACCTCCTGGCTGTCATTTCCATCCTCGATGTCAGATTGCGGAACCAGAATGCAGCCAGATTATTCCACCGTTGGTCGACGTAGGCGACGGACACCAAGTCGCCTGTATCAGGGTCAAAACACTAATTTAAAACATACGATTTTACCCTGTCCCCACAGTTATACCGCTTCTTGTGTTAGATGATTAAACCTAAAGACAAAAGTAGTCAAGCCTTATACTCAAGGAGCCTATGTGTAAAACGTCATAATGCGTGATAACAAAAAAACAGGAAGTCAGTGATAGGGAAAATAGGATGAGTTGTAAAATATTTCGTGGTTAGTCTGAAGGAGCAACAATGAAGCTTTGTCGGGTTTAACTAAGGTTTCATCAAGTTCACGACCGAATCCCTATTACTTAGCCTTTTCTATATAATCCGGCAAGTCCATAACCTTCCCGTGGACTTAGTAAAAGTAATAACCACAATTGTCAGGAGGCACTTCCCTATATAAAGCATTGGTTCAAATTCAGCAAGATGGGGCCATTCGGAACAGTTCTCCAACTATTGTTTGAGAAAAAGCAATTTGTCCCAGACCTGTATTAACCTTGAAAAGCCCTCTAATCCCTTTTCCATGCTTGCTTTGAATAGATAAAGACCCCCACGGTTAGGAATCCAATCGAGATCAATAAAGTCGATATAACCTGGCCTATCGTTAATGGGTTATATCCTGCCGCACTCTCACCTAGTAACAGATAGATAGACGAAGACAGGGACGATGATATCGGGTAAATGTGTGCAAACGTTTGTAAAGATGACGGTAAAATATCATAGGGGATGAAAATACCCGAAATAAAGGCGGTGACCAGGGTTATCGCCAATCCAGTGAAAAACGTTGCCAGAACCAGCTTGGTATAAGATCCAATGACGAGCCCTATACCAGCTGCCGAGATAATCGCGAGCAATAGAAATCCAATCGTTTCTATGTAGTTTGCGATAGTACCGCTGAAACGCGCACCATAGGCCAATCCAACCGCAATAATCAATATTGCTGCCACAAGAGAGAGAAGGGCCGCGGCCATCATGCGCCCCAAGAAATCGCGCCAGGGATTGATTGGCATGGATTTGAGTTTCGTTAGGAGGCCTGTTTCGCGGTCCCGTGTGATGGAGCCTGCGAGATTGAGTATCCCAGCCAACATCAAGGAAAAGGCAATCATGGAAATTGTGAGCACACCTTTGGCTACTGGCAGGTCGGATGCAGACACACTCGTGTTAACCGAGACACCGGTAATGAGCAGAAGAAATATAGGCATCAAAACTGTGAAGATGGTGATAGCCCGGATTCTCATGAAGCATTTAATGGTTTTAGTAAAGGTGCCGAAGACCTGTCTCATTGGATTTGGACCTCCTGCATCGGCTGCTCTGTCAACTTAAAAAATACATCCTCTAGCGTAGGCTTTGCCACCTCGGTTCGGTTCACTGTAATACCTGCTTGATTAAGCGCTTTGATGACCTCCGGCAGAACCTGACCGCCATCGCGGGAATAAATACGATAGCCATTTTGCAACTGAGCAACTTTTTGCCCGTCACTGAAAGCCTTTAGAATTGCTTCACAATCACTGCTCTGGGTTGGAGTTTCGATGGTAATGGATTCTTCCGGAGCGTATTGCGTACGCAGCGTTGCCGGAGTTCCTTCGGCGATTATTTTGCCCTTATGTATGAGCCCGACCCTTGAAGCCGATTCGGCGTCACTCCCAAGGTGGGTAATGAGGAGGATACTTGTTTGGTCGTGTTTGATATTTCTGAGCAGCGTAAAGAAATCTCGTCGGGCAGCCGGGTCTAGTCCTGTGGTCGGCTCGTCTAGGATAAGAACACGCACACCTGGGAATTGTGCGGTAGCCAATTCAAGCCGCTTCTTCATACCGCCGGAATAATGGGAAAATTGCTTATCGGCGTCCTTTGTGAGCCCGACCTTCTCAAGCATCTGGTTTACTAGCCCCCGAGCATCCCGTCCGCCAATTCCCAGGATGCTGGCAAAATAAAGGAGGTTTTCTCTCCCCGAGAGTTGGGGCACCGAAAAATTTTCCTGCGGGATATAGGCAATCATCTCCCGAGCCTGCTCAGGCTTCTTCCCGTGGATTTCTAGTATTCCGCTATCAAATTTAGTGACTGAAGCCATTATCGAAGATAGCGTACTTTTACCAGAACCATTAGGCCCCATGAGGGCATAGAACTCCCCCTCTTCAACAATGAGGTTTATGCCATCCAATACTTTTTGATCGCCATAGCTCTTCTTGAGATTTTGAACGAAAACGGAGTGCACGGCTCCCTCCTTCAACGCGACCGGACAAATATATACTGACTGGATAATGGCCTGATTTGTTCACTATTTTGAGCAGTATTTTCTATCCTTCTTGCCTATCTCATCCATTTCATTAGGTTTGATTATATCTTCTCCTTTGCTCCAAGTCAAAATCCCAGTGGCTTGTTCTAAATCGGTTTCCTCCAATCCGTAGCATCTCTTAACATCTGCCGAGCAGACGCGTTTTGCGTTGTAGTTCGTCTTGCAGCAACTCCCGGTTTCATAGTCTAATGATTGAATGTGATGGCTCTTTGTTAATATGTGAGGACGAATTCGGGTAGCTGTAAGGCGTAAGTGGCGTCCTAAAGCTGTTCATTAATCTTATGTTTGGCTTTTAGGTTCTCCTGATATATTGGTCCTAATCAAATCCGTTACCATCATGAAACCTTTCCTGTGGTAATATAGAGTGGTACCTTCGAGTTTTCAGGTTGCCAGGTTTCGAGTTGGAAGGAAAAAGGAGGTAAATATGGGCGATACTTCAAGTGCTGACCTCGTGGTAATTGGTTCAGGTGTTTCAGGCCTGTCTGCGGCGTTAACTGCAGTGCAAGGGGGCGCCAAGGTCATCGTCTTTGAAAAACAGCGCTCTCTCGGCGGTACCTCCAACTTTTTCCATGGTATCTTCGCCGCCGAAAGCGATATGCAGCGGGCAAGGTTCATTACCTATAGCCGTGACGAAGCCTTTAAAAATATCATGGAGTATAGTCACTGGCGGGCGAACCCGCGCCTAGTCAGGGTGATTGTCAATGAGTCTGCGGCGACTATTACCTGGCTGCAAAGGCAAGGCGTTGAGTTTATTGATGCAATAAATAATTTACTTGATGCGCCCCGAACATACCATGTTGTAAAAGGGGCAGGAGAGGCGGTAGTGAAAACGCTGGTTACCAGGATTAAGGAAAATGGTGTCACTATCAAACTCTCCGCGCCGGTCAAGAGAATCCTCAAACAGGGAGACCTCATCAACGGCGTCATCCTGGAAGAGGACGGAGAGGAAATTAAGGTAAGCGCTAAGGTTATCGTCGTTGCCAGCGGAGGGTACGCCAATAATAAAGAATGGATCAAGAAATACGCGGGGCTTGACCTGGATATCAACCTGGTCCCGGTCGGCAACGTTGATAAAACGGGAGACGGCATCCGCATGGCTTTTGAGGTAGGCGCCGATAATGAAGGACTTGGCGTCCTCGAGCTGTTTCGTGTTGGTCCGATGGGGCTCGAATTTGCCATGAAGTCGCCCGTTGAGTATGTGGTAGTCCAACCCGACCTCTGGGTTAATAATCAAGGAGAGAGATTTTGCGATGAAAGTATCGGATTTTATGAGACTTCCGTCGGAAATGCCAGCGCCCGGCAAGGTGGGGGCAGTACTTACAGCATTTTTGATACCTCAACGGTAAAGCGGCTGATGGAAAACGGAATTGATAAATCTCACGGCATAGATTTTCCTCCGGGCTCACGAGTCCTTGATCTGGACCGAGACCTGGCTGCGACTCTCGAAAATCGGAGCACGGAGGTTTTTAAAGCCAGCTCAATCCAGGAACTGGCTGAGAAGATAAGGGTCGACCCGGTGAGATTGCAGGAAACCGTTGACGAATACAACGGGTTCTGCGAGAAAGGTCACGATGAGCTTTTTACCAAAGCCACGAAATACCTCAGGCCTATTTATGGACCGCAGTTCTATGCTGTCAGGGCGCGGACTGTTTTCCTGGGTACGCTCGGAGGAATAAAGATAAACCAGAAAACCGAGGTCATCGATAAAAAAGACAGGGTTATACCCGGACTGTATGCCGTCGGATTTGATGCCGGGGGAATGTACGGAGATAGTTACTGCATCAAGGATGCTTCAGGATTAAGCGCCGGCTTTGCGATTAATTCTGGCCGCATTGCTGGCAGGAATGCCTTAGAGTATCTAGGAAAATAGACGGGGCTCCTGCTGATATTCGAAGATTTTATCGCGGTTGGTAATCTACACCAGCCTCTCTTGAAATTGACATTTATAAAGCTATGGAATATATTATTCAAAAATTATATTATATAATATTTAGATAGTTATTCTCATAAATGGTATAACTTGGGCGTGCCGGCATTAATTTTCAGTACCGTTTTGGGTATTTCGGCGGGAGTGCTCCAGTATACACTCGGCGGAAAAGGTTATCCTCTGGCGTGAATCCAATAGAATGAGACATTCCGGGATATAGTATGATACTATCGAGGAAGAAAAAGGAGTGAAACCTTGAAGCGATTAGCGGTTGATACCGGCGGAACTTTTACCGATATCGTCTACATCGATGACGACACCATGCAGATAATAGTGGATAAAGTACCCACGACGCCCTCCGACCTTGGCAAGGGAGTCCTGGAAGCAATTAGAAAGAGTAAAATAGACATATCCGGAGTGGCGTTGTTTATCCACGGAACAACTGCCGGACTGAATACCATCGCACAACGGACGGGCGCCAGGGTGGGTTTAATAACTACCAAGGGTTTTACCGATATTCTGGAGATGACCCGCAGCAGCCGAAAAGATGTGTATAACTATTTGTGGAAAAAACCTAAACCACTGGTGCCCAGATACCTGCGGTGGGGAGTCAGCGAACGGACCAGCTATAAGGGCGAAATATTGGAAAGACTCGATGAACAAGAGGTGAAGGAAATTGTAAATAACCTGAGAGGGGACGGAGTCGAGGCTATTGCCGTCTGCCTGCTGCATTCTTACGCCAATCCGGAAAACGAACAAAGGATAGGTGAA
>Ga0187886_1003785_pt1 | contig 11160 bp, 10 predicted proteins | sample June2016WEW_20_1_FD_133001 | JGI IMG/M metagenome (GOLD analysis project Ga0187886, IMG submission 133001) | Peatland microbial communities from SPRUCE experiment site at the Marcell Experimental Forest, Minnesota, USA - June2016WEW_20_150 | ecosystem: Environmental > Terrestrial > Soil >...
AATACTCCTGCGTTCCCGTCTTCGCGGTTCCGACCGTGAGGTGTGCAGACGCCAACGCGGTAATAAGGAAAAGACCTACTAACACAGTAAAAAGCTTTTTCATTCTGCCTCCTTTAGATTTTATATCCTAGTCTTTATTTTCTGGGAAGTCTAGGAATCATAGCTTCACCGTTCGAGTATGCCGGTTCGGGGCACTCGTCCGCGGCGATGGCCGGAGGTTTTCATAAACTTTCCAGGCGCCTTCATGCTTCCTTAAGATGTAAACTTGGGTATTCGTCTCTCGATAAGGATAGTCCCACGTCTGTTGGTAATTATCCCACCAGCGGAGATACCAGTACTCGGTGGTATGAACGACGCATTCTTCACGACCGATGCGGTGAATCTTAATCCGCAACAATCGCTTCGTTGAAGGATTAAGCGGGTTATTGATCACCCTACCACGCAGCTTATGGCGTTGCAGAAGAGTCATGATTTCTTTCATAGCCGGACTTTGCGGACAGAACCACTGCGCCAGTTCCTCTTGATTGATTTCCGGTATAGCGGCGTAAGCCCGAAATTCGGCGTCGATGCATTCGGTAACGACCCGCTCGAGGTAGGATTTCAGATTCGCCGCTTCCGTCGGCAATGTCGGCACCGAATCCCCGGCGACATTTCTGATCAGCAGACAATAACCCGCTAATTCCGGATAACAATCGTTCGGCGAAAGCCCATAAACGCCAAGATGTGATTTGTGAACCAGGGCAGGGGCATATTTTATTTGCTTGCCCGGCCGTAAGAAAAACCACCTCAGCCTATCCTCGACCTCAAATTTCAATTGCGCCGCTCGCACCTTCGAAATTGAATCGAATTCGGATTCCGCCGCCGAACCGATAAGCTGCTCGAAGCAGGAGCGGAAAAACCGCCATTGCGCGGCGTTTGGTTTGCTCACCAGTAGCTTGGTGGCCATTAGTTCGGCGAGAAACGCGCGCAAATCTTCGCACTGTTCTTGGATTTCTTCCAGGGACATGTATTCCATGGCTCAAATCCAATCGCAAAATCCAATTGGAGTATAACTTACTGATAATACTAAAACATTCGTGACATTAAGTTGTGAATGGCCCATATTTAAAGTGTGGACAGCAAGTCAAGCATCACTGGCAGAAGATTAACCAAAGGAAAAGGAGAAGTCAAATGCCAAAGTGCTTCATGACGGGAATGGAAATTCGGTTGGAGGATGCATTTATCCTCGATCGGAGCGAGGCGTTCAGGGCGATGAGAGAGTTGCGCGGCAAGCTGAAAGCCTTGGAGAGGCTTGTCGTAGAACTGGGGGAGTTGGAAAAGGTGGAGTTGCCGGATAAGAGAACGGGCAAGACTTTCACCAGGTTTGATTCGCGCATGGTATGCCTCAGCGTGGCCCAGGCGCTGTCGGCTATATGGTCAGAGAAGAAGCTGTTCATCCGCTGGTCGGAATGGAAGGCGCAGCGCAAAGAGACCATCCAGAACTTGAAACATCCTGCGGGCGGCAATGGAAACGGGCAGAAAACAACCCACGAGGAGAGCGGAAATGGCGCCGATGTCTAATTCGCTGGCGATTTATGGCTACGCGCCGACAGCCGCCGATTTAGCCCTGCGCAAGGTGCTGAAGTTTCGGGACTGCCAGGGGCCGCTGATCATCATCGATTACAAGGGCAGAGGCGCGGCGGTCCTGGACAAAACCAATATGAAGAATCTGAACCATCGCCCCGTTATTTGGTACGACCTCGCCGACCGTCTCCATCCGATCTACCTTTTTCATCTCGAGCGCTCGGAACATTTCCGCCCGCTGATGCAGGACATGCTACGAAAACTCAGAATCGCGAAGTCAGCACAAATCTCCGATAAAACCTTGGAGTGGGCGGCGGAGGCATCTTACCAGATGAGCAACAACGGTGCGGTCACCCTGGGCGCGATGTTGAAAACGCTGGCCAGCCCCTCGACCCGTCGTTGGTTTCTCGATACGCAACCGGACCCGGCCGAGCTTAATCATCTGATCGAACTGCTGCAGTGGGCGCTGCGTTACCCGCTCGTTTACGCCATTTCCGAGGGAACGAATCGTTGTGACCTGATTGAAAATCTAAAGGAACCTTGCACGACGTGGATCGAGGCCCATGCCGAATACTTCGAAAAGACCGAGAGAAGCATTGTGATGACGCTGGTGGAGACGGCGGTCGAAGATGCGCTAAGAGTGCTGCAAAAGCAAAAAACGAAACCCTCTACCGCCGAGATGGTCACGATTGTGCACCTTTTCCCCTCGGGGTTCTTGCATACACGCATCCCGAATTGGATTACGGAAACGTCACCCTGGACGCGACATATCGCTGTGCATTCCGTGGAATACGCGCGGCCGCCGGACGCCCTGGCGATTGATTGGTCAAAAGCAGCGGCGCAAGTCTGGATCATTGGCGGGTTGAAGGCCTTGAGCGCCAAGGAACATCAGAAATGGTTGGGAAGCGACGAAATCCAGCGGATTAACGACCTAGCCGAAAATTTCATGATGGTTCGCAATACCGCCGATCAGCGTGTACTGGTGGTGAAAATAGCGTCGAGCCGGATTGAAATCCAGGAAGCGCACCGGCAACGCTATCGGACCGTGAAGAATTTTAAGCCGACGACCGTCCGCCAATTCTCCACAGCGATTTCACTCCCCGACGAGGCGAAATCCGACGACCAGGCGTTATATGAAAAGCTCTGCTCTGTCGAAGTGCTTCGCGTTGGCTGGTTCAAGGTTTCCGGCAGCAGGAAGGATTCACACGGCATCGACAACATAACCGTCGGTATGTTCGGGGACAACCTCGAAGCTGAACTGAAAAAACTCTCCGATGAATTGCTCTCGCGCACGTATCGTGGTCGGCCGCTGCGTCGGGTGAACATTCCAAAACCGGACGGTGGAATGCGGCCTCTGGGCATTGCCTGCGTCCGAGATCGAGTCGTGCAGAGCGCCTGTCTGTTCTTGCTGGATCAGGTGTTCGATCCGACTTTCAGCTATTTCAGTTTCGGCTACCGTTATCGCCGCAGTGCTCATCATGCGATTGCTCTGACCCGCAGTTTAATCAAGGCCGGTGGGAGTTGGGCGGTGATCGCCGACATAAAAAAGTGCTTCGATAATCTCGACCACGATGTGTTGATCAATCAGGTCGCCTCGAAAATCTGCGACCAGGCGATCCTTGACCTGATCCAGCAATGGCTGACCGTGGAGGTGCTCGATTTTTCCGAGTTCATCCCTAATGACGTCGGTGTGCCGCAGGGGGAATCGCTATCCCCATTTTTGTCCAATGTCTACCTCGATCCGCTCGACAAGCACTTCGAGCGCATGGGGGTACGATTCGTGCGCTACGCCGACGACATTACAATCATCACCGGCAGCGAAGATGAAGCGGTCAAAGTTCTGAAGATGATGAGCGATTTTTTGAACAATCCGCTCCACCTGCAGTTGATGCCGGCGAAAACCAATTATGTGGCGGTAAAGGATGGTTTCGGGTTTCTGGGGTTCACGCTCTATCATGACGGAATCGAAATTCAGGCGAAAAAACTGGATAGAGTGGTCGAAGCAATACGCGACCAGATGAAAATCGTCGCGGCCGGCGAGTCGACGCTTCAGCAGCGCGTGGAGGCGTTGAGTCGGATCAATGCCGTTGTGCGAGGGTTCCGCAACTACTTCTTCTTGTCCGGCGAAGCGAAAATATCCGAGCAGCTCAATTATCTCGATGGACGTTGTGAACAGATGGCCCATCATTACCTGCCCGTCCAGATCCGTGACGATCCCGCCTGGGTCTGCCGCGAGCGGTTTTATTCTCCCGGCATATATCAAATAGAGGGGGACACCACGGTGACCAACCAGTTGAATGCCGTAACCGGCGGCTACGGCAGAAAAGGAAAGGATAGAGCCTTCGCCCCTTGGGGCGACGGTGACGAAGACGGCGCAAATAGCCCCCCGGTCAAACAATCGCTCACCGTTTCCGAAAACGACGAGGAAGAAGGTGAGGTCAAAAGCCGCTTGCGCGAGACGATCATCGATCAGGACGCGCGGCTTTATGTTCTCACCCATGGGAGCTATATCGCCATGGAGGGTGAGGAGATTGTCGTCAAAAAGAAAAAGTTCGAAATCTTCAGGCGACCGCTCGCTGACCTCGGCATGCTATACCTGCAAGGGATGGCGATGAATATTTCCGTCAGCCTTCAACTGAAACTGGCGGAGTTGGACATTCCGGTGGTCTTCTCCCCGCCGACGGGGGGGCCCTTAGCCGTTCTGAATCCGATCCAAACCACGAAGTCTTATTTACGCGGCCAGCAGGTTTTAAGACGAGACGATCCGGATGTCGTGACGGCGGGGTTGAAAATGTTATCTGCTAAGGTGGGAAATCAAGCCGCCGTCCTCCGCTATTTCGCTAAGTACCGTAAAACCGCAGCGCCGGAGATCGGTGAATCCTTCAGCGCGGCGGCAGAAGGAATCACCGAAATGGCTGACAAAATCGACGAAATCGATCCGATGAGCGCCACCGCCAGGACGCTCGGTATGGGCTTTGAGGGACGGGCTGCTTCTCTTTATTGGAAGAGCCTCTCAAAACTGGCGCCGGCGGAACTATCTTTTGATAGGCGCATTACCTTTCGTGCTAACGATATCGTCAATCAATGCCTAAATTATGTTTACGGTATTTTGTATGGAGAGGTCTGGCGGGTGCTTCTCAAGGTCGGTCTCGATCCATATTTCGGTTTCATCCACGGTTCGGAAAGAAACCAGGGAAGCCTGGTGTTCGATTTGATAGAGGAATTTCGCGCTCCATTCGGCGACCGGCTGATCTTCGGTATGTTCGGCCGCGGCTTCAAGCCGAAGATCGGATCGCATGGTTTCCTTAGGACCACTTTCAAACGTCAACTAGCCTTGGGTTTCTCGAAGCGGTGGGCGAAAAAGATCGCCTGGCGTTCGAAGACGATTTCGCCGGCTGAAATCATCGAGCAACAGGCGGTCGATCTGGTGAAGCTGGTCAAGCGCGAAGGAGGCTATCACCCTTATCGCATGAGGTGGTGACTATGATGAAAAAGGTTTTTATCATGTTTGTTTTTTGGGCGATTTTTTCGCGAGCTGAAGGCTCGTCCCTTGACTTCCGCCGCGGAGGCTCGTCCCTTGGCTGCCCTCCGTCCCGTGATTCCGGTCAAGCATTTGCCGGGGCCGGGTTTTTTATTTTTAGGTCGTCGCCTTTATCACGGATTATGCCGCTGTGGACCGGATCATCGACGGCGGCCGGGGGCCCCGGGCTTTACCCGGGGGTCCACTTCCGCCGTACTCGCCCGTGGATAAAAGCCATGGGCGAGTGGCGAGCCGAAGGCTCGTCCCTTGACCACCTCAAACTGACGTTCGTGACCGAGAAGCCGCCACCGTCGCGAGTTTTGACCGAGGTCGCCCTGATGGCGGCCGAGGAGCGGGCGGAGTATTTTTGAGGTCAGTGATTTCATGAGAGGGGAGAGGTTTTGCATCTTATAGGCGATTTTCTGGTCGACCGCGACGGCCTGGGCCGCGGCCGGACGATCTCTTTCGCCGCCATCTTTGTGTTCTGACTTCGATCCGTAGCCGGGATTATCCTCTTCATGCGATGGGCGGTATTGATTCCGAGCTTTTTAGGAAGGAATGTCGCGGAGCGCTAAAAAGCAAATTCTTTCCCTATCCCTTAAGTTATCAAGCGCCGCTTCAGATTCCGGACCCCTTAAAAAAGTGGCCGGAATCAACCGGAATCGGTGGCCGCTTTGAACCGGAATGGGTGTCCGGATTGAAACGGAATCACTGTCCGCTTTCAACCGGAATATACAAGGTGGGAGAAGACCGAATCATCACCAGCCTTCCTAATAAAAGTGAAGCCATGACGGCGAAAACAAGCCACATGATGAAGGACGAAGAAAGGTAGGAATAATTCTAATAGTCGGCTGTCGCTCGCATTTCCTTTACAAATATTCCCCAATACCTGATTCCGGTTGAAGAGCGGACTTCCTTAAAGGAAGCGGAGAGGATCGGGTATCCGGAAGCTCAAATACAGATCCCGGTTTTTTTCTTTATGACCAGGATCCCCCCAGATATTGGTTAATCCGTATCCATACCCGACCTCCATCTTAGCTACATGAAAAATTTGAACCCCGGCACAGATCAATATCCCTCCTTCAAAGCGGGACAAATCCCACCACCCCGTTCCGACCTTATGTTTGACGCCGTCTGACTGCGCTCCACCCATCGAGAGGGCTCCATATGGTCCGAATAGGCCGTAAACGTTGGTAATCCAAGATCCTTTAATTGGGAAGGCCAACTTCAAGAGAAGAGGGAGCTCGAGATAATAAAGTTCCCGCCATGAGCCATCATTGAACCCGCGTCCCTTCATGATGATGTTCAATTCAGGCTGAATACTAAGTGTATCGCTAATGCGGAAAAGATCGACAAAGACACCGAGGCCCAGCATCAGCTTGGTCTCCATATTCGCATTTGCGGAAGGAGAATTGCCATACTCCGTAGATGCCCAGTTAATAATGACTTTTAAACCACTTTTGATTTCACGCTCGTCCGCTCTGACGATGGATAAAAAACAAAATATGACTAGCAGCACGCAAATTCGTTTCATGATTCCTCCCTAGCGCGGTTTGGATTTTCATATATACTTTTCGCGAAAGCGGAGTCACCCCGCTTTTTATGTTTTTCCATTGTGAAGCACTCTTAGTAAATCATCGAGAATGCTTAGAAAACAGAAGAATTTCCAACCTCAATTCAATAGAATAGTTTCGAAATCCGTAGTCATTTGTACCGGAGTTAAAGACCTCATTCAGCCCCGTAATATACCTTAATTCAAATGAACCGCCGGACAAATCCAAGCCGATACCTAAAATATAACCATAGTCACGATCGCTCAGGTTATCAATCTTCTTGGAATCCGAATCGGATTCCGTATCGATGGTGACCTCGGTCGTAAGTTTCCCGGAGGTCGTGTACTGAACAAATGCTCCCGCACAGGCATATACACCACTCTTCATTTCAATGAACTTGAGGATCAACGGAATCTGGTAGTAATTCACATTGAATCGCTGGACGATTGAATAATCATTTCCGGAAATCTTTCCGCTTCCGGCGATGCGCAATCCCTGATTCATAAGATTCAACTCCGATTGAATACTCATCCACGAGAAGGGTCGATAACAAAGAAAAAGGCCGACTTCGTATCCATCCCGCAAAGACCGGGAATAATTCGGAGACAACCCAATATAATTCGTTAGCATTTCAAGATTCCGAATGAACTCATCAATCCTGCCCCGCCATCCCGATAAATTGAAACCCAGGGATATCCCGCAATTCATTTTCCGGATGGAGGTCTCCTTCGGGGTGACGTCCGTCTCTTGGAATCGCGCAATAACGACGCTCGGAGTTCGAAACGTAGGGTTTAGAAGCCATGCATCTGAACGCCTTTTTTGAGTTCCCGCGAACCCAGCCTCATTTTCACCGATATTCGGCATCTTGGCCCTATGACCGAGATTTAGCGTGAACGTCGATTGGGGAAAGACCGAGGGCGTTATCATAAAAAAAAAGAACAAAGCCAATCCGCTTCCAAGAACTTGTCGAGTCTCCATATCGCTTCCTCTCCACAGCCTTTTGTTCAATTCCTTCAAACGAACTCAAATATTTATCTAAAACCGGATTGTAGCTAATACGACCGTTGTTATTGAATGAAAAATGAATAGATAAGAATAGCCAATCCCCCAACGATACAAACGATGTGCGCGCCGCGAGCACCTTCGTTTTCTTTTCGATTGATGTCCGCCCAGATCCCGGTCTCAGATTTTGGCTCCCAGGTCAGCGTCGCGACGATTCCCCCCACGAAGACGAAAAGCCCGATAAGAGTCGTAGCGGTCTTTGCTGTCGTCCAATTCGATGACATAAAGATTTCCGGGGAAGACTTCAGAGTGGAAAAAGACAGCGGCGCGATCGGATTATCCTTTAGGAAATCGAATCTATATGAATAAGGTTGGTCAAGCCGGAATTTGTTCCTCTGGACGACCGGTGTCTGAGGAGATGCGGAAGATATAACTGAGGATAAAGCAGCCAGGGAGAAGGATCGGATCTGTTCATCGAGTGGAGTCGTAACAAAAAAATTGCCAACTTCCAATGCAGAATCGCTTCTCGGATACCGAGTTGATGGCGGAGCTTCACTGAATGAAAAATGAAAATCGACGCATATGAGACCGACCATGAGAAATGGAAATAAAAATATTTTAGCGGACGCGAACCTTTTGGAGGATAATCGAATAAGACGCGATTTTGGTATTATCATCGTTCCCACCCTGATGGCCGTCTTTTTTCAAATTAACTTAAAAATGAGACATTGTCAAATGTTGTAGATGATGTGTGAACAAGGTTGTGTGTGAGCCGGTTCAGTGGAGAAGATCGAACTCGAAATCACGACCGCGATGAAAGCCATAGCGTCAGGCCGATTAATTTTTTTCGCTTTTCAAAGCGTCTGATAATTTAGGATCCTGAGAGATATTATGGAGCCAATCCAATATTGCTTCATTCAACGCCCCGATAATATAGTAATCCCTTGTTCTAATATCAGAATCAGCATATCCGGCTTTGGTGACTGTGCCTGTACAGGTTTTAGTAAACAGGACGCTACGGTCTTGCCCTTTATAAAGCGAAAGGTCTACAACAATCAGGGCTTTCACTTTGCTGGTAAAGGGAATGTGTTCGATTGAAAACTCTTTTACGATTCCTTGAGCAAAGAAATCGCAAGGTTCATTCTCGCCAACGATACTATGATTGTTTCTTTTGAACTCATTAGCAAGAGCTTGAGAAAGAAATTGGGGGATGTTTGGGATATTCATGATTACGAACGAAGACAATCCAGTATGTTCTAGTCTGCTTAGGCCTTTGAATGTAATTACGCTTATGCGTCTCGGCGAGATAGAGCTAAGCGGGCTTTCTTCTGAAAGGATTGGATTCGGATTTAAAGCGATTCCATCCCCCATCTCGCCTCCTAATGCGGATTCTAAAATCATCTGCATACATCCTTGCAAAAAGAGGACAAGAAAGACCAAAATGGCGATCATACAGAATTTTTTCATTTGTCTCCCCTTTTGTTTAACTGATAGGAAAATTAATTTTGTCTATGATGTAATTTTAAGGAAAATTTTTTGAAATTGCAATTGCCGGCAGTAATTCTTTTTGGAGATGTAGTAAAAAAGAATTTTTTATAAAGGCATGCGTATTCCGACGGATCGGCGGCGGCCGTCGCTTCTGATCGGGTTTTTAACGCCCCGGATCGCGTCGATCCGGAAAATTCTCTGAAACATCGAGGGGATGGTTCCCCGTGAACCATCCCCTTTTTTGTTTTTTTGGGGGAATTTCCTGCCGAATTGCGCAGCGGCTTGAGCTCTGGCTTTGCTCGAAATCAGAAGTTGATTCCGATCGAAGTCGGCGATGTATTTCATTTCGGCCTCATCTAAAAGCTTTTTCCATTGCTGAGCGGATGGAGTTTTCCTTCAGCGAAATATAACGATTAATTGAAGAAAGGCTTTTATGCCCCATGGCATTTGAAACCAGAACCGCGTCTTTTGTGGCTCGATAAAGACGAGGGGCGAATCCGGCGCGGAAAGAATGCAGCGTAAACTTTGGCCGCAAGCCGGCAGCCTTTTTCCAGTGTTCGAAGCGCAGGAAGGATTCTTCTCTCCGGATAGCATCGAACAATCCGGTCACCTTGTGGAGAGGAAGGTCTCCGATTAATTCCTCGAGCAACTCGAGTTTCTTGGAATAGCTCTCCAATGTTGAGCCCGCTCTCCCCGATCCCTTCAAGCTACGGATGAAGTCTCGGGAAGCGGCAGATAATTTCCGGTGATTCAGCCTAGTCTTTATTTTATAAGAAGTGTAGGAATAAAAAAAATCGGGAAGGGTCCACCAGGATCCTTCCCGATTCATCAGGTGTTGTGTTCGATCTTGTTCAGCTGCTCGTAGATTACTTCTCCCACCACGCTACGCCGGCATTCATCTGTTTTTCGAGATCGATTTCAGTGTAGCCGCCATTCATAATCTGCAGCTCTGTCCCGAAGGTCGTAGGCGCAGGAGCCCAGATGGTGAAAACCACTCTGCCTTTCCAAGCTCCCGATGCGGCCAGCGTCAGAGCGGGCGCGAGCCCATTAAGGGTAGCCGCCTCATCGGCTCTAATGCTCAGATGTCCCTGGGCCGGAATTACTCCGACCGGAATGAGAAGGTGGGCGGCATCTGTGTGGGTTCCATCATCCAGCCAGATCTCCGCAAAGACCTGTGCGTCCGGCGTTCCGAGTGCGGCATGATTGGCAAACCGGAAGGCGGAGTATTGGCCGTCCAACGTCGCCGTGGTGAACCAGACCGACCGGAAAACCGTGCCGTTCGTATCCCACGTCCAGCCCGTCGTTGCGCCGTACAGAGATCTTCCATAGAAGCCTCTGCCGATGGGGTCGGGGAGGAAAGCGCAAGCGTCGCTGAGGACTCTGTTGTTCAGGGCCGTGGTTCCATTCACAACAATCACGGCCGAGCCCGCGGTGCCGAAGGTGGCTGTGGTCGCGGGGACATTAACGAGAACTGAGCTGGCTCCCGGCGTCTTCGTCGTGGCGTAGAACTTAGCGTAGGAAATTCCGGTCATATCGCCGGTGACGGTGTGCGTGAAGTAATCAGTAACCGTGACTCCGCCCGCGGTTCCCGTCCAATAATCCCGGGTGGCGTCTTGCTGTGTGATTATGTTGTTGGCGGAGCCGGCGCCGGAATGATAGATCTGCGCAAGGGTGAAGCCTTTTCTCTGCAGATTAACGTCGATCGTGCTGGTGACGGCCGTGAGAGTGGACGTAAATTCGTAAAAACAGGTGAAGAACGTCGTGCTCGTAGGCGTGCCGTCAAAGACAACCAAATTATTGACTCCGTCGATGACGTCGACATTGAGCTTGTGCGCAGTTCCGGCAGCGCTGGCTGCGGGAGGAATGGGAGTGATAACATTGATGAGACCCGGAGTGGTGCCCGGGGCGGTCACCGTGGTGAGAAACCACGTATTACCTGGGTTCATGAACGGCGTATAGGCGTCGGTTATGCGGAATGTCATAGTCTCTGCGCCTGCGCCGCCCAGAACCTGGCCCCATTCGTTCGTGCCGTTG
>Ga0187886_1003786_pt1 | contig 11158 bp, 14 predicted proteins | sample June2016WEW_20_1_FD_133001 | JGI IMG/M metagenome (GOLD analysis project Ga0187886, IMG submission 133001) | Peatland microbial communities from SPRUCE experiment site at the Marcell Experimental Forest, Minnesota, USA - June2016WEW_20_150 | ecosystem: Environmental > Terrestrial > Soil >...
CGTTTTTTTCTACCTTTAGGGTAAAAAAATCGACATAGTTTCTGTGGCTCTTACTGGCCTAACTTAAGTTTCCCTAAGCTAGTCCCGAGCTTACGCTCGGCACCCTGCTTTCTGCTGCCTGGACTTTCCTCTACGCACAAGCTTTAGGCTCGTGTGCAGCGATCATCCTGCCTCTAAAGTAGGTCATTATACCATAAAAGAGGTGCTTTATTCTCTCACGAGGTACTTTTTAGCTAAAATTTGAAGAGTAATTACAACAGGGACAGAAATTATTGCCCCCACTATTCCTGCCAACCGGGCTCCAACCGCCAAAGAAATTAAAGTAACAAGCGGGGAAACCCCTGCCGACTTTTCCATAATTTTTGGCACTAAAATATAACCTTCCAATTGATGAATTAAAAATGTTAACGCGACCACCCCGGCTCCCGTTAGGGGAGAAATTCCAATTCCGATAAGGACCGATGGGACTGCAGAAATAATTGGCCCAAGAAAAGGAACAATCTCTAGTATTCCCCCTAAAATTGCCAGGGGCAGTGCATAAGGAATACCAATCAGACGAAGCCCAACATAAGTTGCAAGTCCTATCGCAAACATCAAAATAAGCTCCCCCCTTGCCCATCCCCCTAATTTTTTCTCAAGGGTATCAATAACGCCTCCAAATTCTTTTTTCTTTTCTTCTCCAAAAAATACCCCCAACTGATCCTCCAATTTATCTCTGGAAACCAGCATATAAAAGGCAAACACCAAAACTGCCAAGATTGCGACGACATTATTTACTATTGAAAAAGTAAACTGAAAAATGGCTCCCGAAGCTAATCCTACATTATTTACAAAGGCATTAATTACCTCCGAACTAATCGTCGGGGTAATTCCAATATTAGCCAAATAATTAGGGAGAGCATTTACAAAACTTGTGGTCTGATCAATTACAGTTGGTACTATTAGAGAAACCGTGCCGGCCAAAAACCCTATTACTAAAATATAAGTAACCAGAACCGAAAGCGGTCTTGGAACTTTATATTTTGACAGGGTCGAAACCATGGGACCTAAAATCGTCATTAGAAGGAGCGCTACAAAAAGTTCAAGGATAAGATCCCGTAATATAAAAATCAGTCCCAACGAAAGAAGCAATAAAACCGCAAACACTATTGTCTTGTGAGAAACCTCAATTTTCCTAAGCATGCTTAACTATATACCATTTTTTGACCAAGTTTTCCACCTTTTTTTGATATTCCGGTTCCCTAATATCAAACCAGTTTATTCTTCCGTCGCGTCTCCACCAAACCATTTGACGTTTGGCGTACTTCCTTTCTTCTTTTTTCCACTCGGAAAGTGCAGCTTCTTTATCTACCGCCCCTTCCGCAAAATCTCTCCACTGCCTATATCCCAGCGACATCATAGATTGATCGTTCCAATCAACCCCAGAATCAATCAACTTTTTAACCTCTTCTTCAAAACCTTCATCCATTCTCTCATCCACCCGTTTTTCAATTCTCTCATCCAAAAAAACGGATGGGGCGGTGAGTCCTACAAAAAGAGTATCGAAACTCTTCTTATTTTGGGATAAACCCTTTTTTGAGTTATCAAGAGTCCACATGGCAACCTCGATTGCACGAATAAGTCTCCTGGGATTTTTTTTATCTGAAGAATTCATAGACCCTGCCTTAAATGAATCTATTTGAGACAGATGTTCATAAAGTTGATTGCTATCCATTTTCTCAAGATTCCTGCGGAGTTTCCTATTTTGGGGAACATTAATCGTTGGAATTCCATCAACCACACCTCTTATGTAAAGCCCGGTCCCCCCGACTAAAATTGGAAGTTTTCCGCGTCTCTCTATATCTGAAATAACTTTTTGGGCAAATTTTAAATATTTGGAAACACTAAATTCGTCTTTTGGTGAAACCAAATCATAACCCCAAATTTTTATGCCCTCTCCCCATACCTTTCCTGTACCGATATCCATATTTTTATAAGCCTGGCGCGAGTCGGCAGAAACTATTTCTCCATTAATTTTTTTTGCAAGCAAAATTCCAAGAGAAGTTTTTCCTGTTGCCGTTGGGCCGCAAATTACAAGAAGTTTGTTCATTTTTAATTTAGCTACTGGCGCTAGTGTACTTTGTTAACGCGTAATTCCAAAATCTCAAAGAAATAAAAATTGAGATTATTCCAACAACAAAAGCAGAAACAACTCCCCACGGTGCAACAACTCCCATCGCAGCCTTTGCGGGAAGGGTTACCATAACTCCGACAGGAATTAAATAAGTCAAAAACATTTGGAGTGGCTGTTTATAAATATCAACGGGGAGCCTCCCAAGACTCACTATATCCCTATAAATCATTGTCACATGATCAATCTCCATGGTAATTATTGCCAAGGAGAGAATAAGTATATGAAACGCCGCTGCAATCAAGAATCCATTCAGAAGAAGCGCTAAGTACAGAACTATTCCGAGTAAATTCGGCTTAAGCAAAACCCCAAAATATATCGTCGCAATTATAAGAGGGGGAATTGTAATTAAATCAATAACGTCTGCCCCACCCAAAAGAACTCTAAAAAGTGAATTTATCGGCTTAACAAGAACAAAATCAAAATCTCCGTTTACTATCATCGGCCTAAACCTATAAACCTCGCGGAACAAAAATTGAGAGATGACGTCAACAACACTAAATGTCAGAAAGAAGAATATTACCTGCGTCCCGGAATATCCAGCTAGGGTGCCAGCGCCTTTAAGAATAAAGAAAAGAAACAAAAAGAAGAACATAAACCGCAGGATTTTTCCGACCAAAAAAACCGATAGCGAAAGCCTTTGGGAAAGAACCATAACAAATGAGTTTTTACTCATTATCCACCAGATTTTTAAATATTTTTTAATCATCATATGTCCTCACCGCCCCGTTGATTCATAAGCTTTTATTCCTTTTTGCCAAATAAAATTCATCGCAAACCAAAGTATTCCGCACCAGGCCGAAGCAATTATGAGTCCTCCTAATATTGCTTGACCGGTAATATTTCCTAAATAAACCTGGACCGGAAAATAAATTAAGTAAGGAAAGGGTGTTGCCATCACAATATATTGAAAGGTGGTTGGAAGAATATTAATCGGAAAAAGAGCCCCCGATAAGGCTTCCACAACTACAATCGTAATTAAAAAGTGGCCCCCCCAAGATAGTTCCGGCGCCCAAAAAGTTAAAGAACTTACAAGAATTAATATGAAGAAGTAAATGAAAACCGCCAAAACAATGCTGACAAAAAATAAAAACAAGGTTAATAGATTAATCTGAAAATAAAATGGTGGTTGAAGAATTATAAAAAGCAATACAAATTCGACTGCAGCAAAAATTAAATTTAAAGCTTTACTGGAAATGTCCCTTGTAAACCAATATTTAAAATAAGTCATTGGTTTAAGTAAATAGTTGGAGAGATCCCCCTGTGCGATATCGCTTGATATATCAGCTGCCCTAGCTGACATAACCAAGGCGCGAACAATCATTATTCCAAAAACGTAAGTTAGAATTTTACTCCTGTCATATCCAAAAACAACTGTTTGGGGATTGGCAAAAATAGTACTCCAAAGGAAAAATGTTAAAAAAATCTGGAAAACATTCCGTACTCTCCACATGACAAAATTTAACTTATACGCAAATTCTTCCTGAAAAGAAATTTTAAAAACCTGAAGATATTTTTTCATCTTGCGAGTTCACCGCGGAAAACCTTACGTATAATATCCTCTATCGGAACTTCTTCTATTGTAAGGTCCTCCACCGGAAAGTTTTGTAGAAGCTCGGAGGCGGCAACTGCTGTTGCTTCCCTCGGTACCGCAATAATAACTTCAGGAAAGGAAAGTTTCTTAACTTTTCCGATATTTTCAAGTCCCTTCAAATTTTCCCCACCGGCGAGTCTCGCTTTAATAATTTTCTCCTTAGCAAATTTACTTACCAATTCTTCCAGTGCTCCATCAAATAAAAGAGCCCCTTCATCGATAACTATTACCCTGCGTGCCAAATCCGTTAAATCATCCATATTGTGAGAGGTTAAAATTATGGTTGCCCCAAACTCAGTGTTATAGTCATAAATAAAATCCCGCATCTTTTGTTGAGCGATAAGATCCAGTCCAATCGTCGGTTCATCGAGAAACAAAACCTTTGGCTTATGAAGAAGGGCAGCAGTTAATTCCATTCTCATACGCTGTCCGAGAGAGAGCTTCCTGACGGGAGTATTAATAAACTTGCCAATTTCCAAGAGATCGACAAGCTCTTTAAGATTTTCATTATAAACCCTTGTCGGAATTTCATAAATTGCGCGGTTAAGCTCAAATGTTTCAATTGCCGGAAGGTCCCACCAAAGCTGGTTTTTCTGTCCCATCACAAGAGCTATTTGTTTAAGAAGCTCTGGTTTTCTTTCCCAAGGGTCATACTCCAAAACCTCCACAAAACCACTTGAGGGGTAAAGAAGTCCGGATAGAGTTTTAAGAGTTGTAGTTTTCCCGGCGCCATTGGGGCCTATAAAACCGACAAGTTCACCAGGTTGAATCGTAAATGAAATTCCTTTTAGTGCGTGTATAGTTTTTTTCTTTGGAGAAAGGAGAGATTTAATTGCACCGGATAAGCCTGGTTCTTTTTGACTTACTTCAAAATCTTTAACCAACCGATCCACTATAATAGCCTTGTCCACACTTGTAGTATACAACAACTTTACCTGCTGACTTGCCTCTTAAGTTTCTTTCCTGGAGTAAATTTTGGAGCTCTGTGATTTTTAATTGTAACCATTTTATCGGTCTTGGGAATCTTTACGGTTTTACCCTTCATAGAAATTACTCTGAAGGTTCCGAAACCCGAAAGAACAACTTTTTCACCTTTGGAAAGAACTCTACCGACTTCGTCCAAGAAAACTTCGATTGCTTCCTCCGCAGCTTTTTTTGTAAGATGCGCTTTTCTTGCGACTTGATCAACCAGTTCAGGTTTTGTCATTCTGCGAAGAAGCATAAATGAATGTAGGGAAAATGTCAAGCTTTCGGGCTTTTAAAATCCATAGTACGATAATGAAGTGTTTCCAATTCTTATTCTTGGCAAATCAAAGCGCTGTTTCTTACAAAGAGTACTTCCCGAAATTGTTGTAAATGCAACTTTGTATCCTAATGAGTTCAAATAATTTTCCGCTTGAGAAGTTTCAAGCCCAAAAGGATAGGCAAAAACTTTTGGGTTATCTAGTCCGTGGTCATTCAATTGTGTATCCGCGGTAGAAATTTCCGTTTCCATTGTAGAGGTAGAGACTTGAACATTTTTATGGGACCAGGTGTGATTTGCAAAAAGAACAGAACTAGTCATTCCCGAGATTTCATCCCAGGTAAGATAGTCAGGATTCTGGACGAGTCCTGTAGGAACAAACATTGTTGCAGATAATCCCAGTCCGCTTAAGATTGGATAAGCATCCGTATAAAAATCCTGATACCCGTCATCAAAAGTTATAAGAACACTTTTTACCGGAAGGGGTATTTCGGTATCAAAAAAATTAATTAAATCGTTCATCGTAACCGTGTTATAGCCCTTACTTTTTAAGTACTGCATCTGACTTTGAAAGATGTCCGTATAGACTGTTAAATTTGTTTGCTTGTCGGCAGTTGCCGCGTCACGTGACTGAATATGGTGGTACATAAGAACTGGAAGGTGAACGCAAGGACCATACAGGACGTTCATTTCGGCAAAAGTTAATGGTCGTGGCGTTGGAGACGGCGTTGGAGAAAGTGTAGGTGTCGGAATGAGTTTATTCAATTCTCCAAATTTATCTTTACTACCATTTTGGACTACTCTGAAGGACGACTTTTGAATCAAAAAAAATACTCCAATGAGAACAAATATCAATAAAACTAAATCAAGAAGAAGAAACTTTCGTTTATTTTGCCGAAGTAGTCTCCGTAGCTCTGACTTCGCGGATAACTGAAACTTTAATTTGTCCTGCATATGAAGCTTCATTTTCAAGTTTCCTTGCTATATCATGAGCCAAAACTGTTAATTTGTCATCGTCTACCTCATCCGGATTAACTATTACACGCACATCGCGCCCTGCCTGGAAAGCGTAGACAACATCAACTCCGGGAAATCCTTTAGCAATTTCCTCAATATTGCTCATTCTCTTAACATAATCTTCATGTGGCTCGTACCTGGCGCCGGGCCTACTTCCGGAAATAGCATCCGCCATCCAAACTATTACGGATTCGTTAGAGGAAAATTGTTTGTCTTCGTGATGCTCCGCAACACAGGCAATAACCTCTTTGGGAAGTCCGTATTTTTTAAGAAGATTTACTCCAAGTTCCACATGACTTCCCTCCTCATCGGTTACAATTTTACCTACATCGTGAAGCAAGCACCCAAGCCGGACTACGTCGGTATTAGCACCCATCTCTTGCGCTATAGCCACTCCCATTTTTGTTTCTTCAATTGTATGAATTCCAAGGTTTTGTCCATAGGAAGTTCTAAATCTGAAGCGCCCGATAAGTCTCATCAGTTCAACCGGCAAGTTGTAAACCCCACATTCGTGACAAATTTTTTTGCCTTCCTCAAGAAGCACTTCTTCCATATTAACCTTAACCTGCCTTATTACTTCCTCGATTCTTGAGGGTTGAATTCTGGCATCTTTAATAAGAATTTCAAGAGCGCGTTTTGCAATTTCGCGCCTTACGGCATCAAAAGAAGAAAGTCTGATCTCATTTGTTTCATCAATTTCTATTTCAACTCCGGCTTCTCTTTCGAAAGTACGGATGTTCCTGCCCCCCGCACCAATAATTCTTCCTTTTGCGTCTTCGTTGGGAACGGTAACGGAAGAAACCGTGTACTCGGCAACATAGCCTGTCGCGCCGTGCTTCATGGCGTCAAGGAGAATTTCCTTGGCCTTCTCGCTGGCTTCCTCTTTAATTTTTTCTTCGGCTGCTCTAATTTTTTTGGCAATCTCACCCGTAAGCTCTCTTTGAACTTCATCAAGAAGGACGCGTTTTGCCTCATCCTTAGTCATATTGGATATTTTCTCCAACTTTTTAATATCATCGTTTGTCATAATTTTGAGGCCAAAGAAAAGGGGGTTATTTAACCCCGATGGAAGAAGAAGCTGATTTTAATGCTCTTTTTACCATATTCTTTGACTCTAGTGCCTATTCTATCATTTTTGACACTACATTTTCAATAACGTCCCAGGAGAAGCCTTTTCCTGCTAAATACTGAGACATTTTTTGCTTTGCTTTCCTCGGTCCCAAACTTTTCCATTTATAGGCTTTTTTCTCCAGAAGTTCCTTAGCCATCTTTTCTTCATCAACAACCTCTTCTCCTAAAACCTCATCAATTATTCCCTTGTCGATTCCCTTAATTCTTAGCTCTTGGATAAGAATTCTTTTCGGCTTGGGTTTAAAGTTTGCCCTTTGTTCCACCCACCATTTTGCAAATTTTGCGTCATCCAAAAGCTCCAAATGCTTAAGTTTTTCGAACAATTTTTCATGCATGCTTTCGTGAACTTTTTTCCGTCTGAAGTAATTTGTAACTTCTTTTTCCGATCGGGGGCGGACCATGGCAAAACGGAGCAATTTGTCTAAAGTCTTTTGGTACTCTGCCTTTTTGACAATGTCCTCGATTTCTTCTTCCGTTAATTCCTGATCAACCTTCAAATGAAGTAAAACAAAGTTATCAAGGTCAATCCCAAACCCAAATTTGTCATCAAGATAAACATTTACCCGATTTTTGTTCTTCTGCTGCTTGATTCCCGTAATAACAGGCATACGGCATTATAACATTGACAAAAAACTTCGCCGATGATATAAAAGCGGACTTATGTTGATGCTAAATTATCTCGGCCCAGCCTTTTATCCACACAATGGACCCCCGGGTCCAGAAAGAGAGGGATGCAACCCCTGCCCTATAAATTCCTTTTCGAAAATGGAAATCGGGGCCAGACTGGCTGGAACAGACATTTGTCAAGATGAACATTTTTGCGGAAAAAGCGTAGAAGAAATTCGAGTAGATTGTTTAAGAATTTGGGCCAGACTTTACGTGATATCAAGAGGGATTGGAAACGAACCTTTTTATCCCAAAAGTGATGGATGCAAACTAAGTGATGAGTGCAAACTAGTCGATAAATCCATTTCAATATTGGGAAGTGGGGAATATCTTACTCTTTATGAGGAGGGCCAACGCGGGCGTTTTTTTACATTAAATACGTGGAAAAGAGTTATTAGGGAAATATATCACTCCCCAGAAGAAGTTTCTGACGATGAAGCAATAATTTATGTCCGAAACTTTACCCAAGAATTGGGAAGCATGTTTGATAATTGTCCCAAACACCCTTAATCTTCCTTTTCTTCCCCAATTTCTTTCGGAAGTTTTTTACCTGAAGCAACCATTTCGCGGATTTTCTTGTCAATTTCGTCAGCAATTTTAGGATGATCTTTAAGATAAAGTTTTGCTGCCTCTTTCCCTTGAGCAATCGGCTTGCCTTCATAATTAAAGAAGGATCCGCTCTTACCGATTAGTCCAAGTTCAATTCCAACATCGAGTAGTCCTCCCGTCTTACTAATTCCTTCGGTCTCCATTATGTCGAATTCGGCAACTCTTAGGGGAGGCGCGCATTTATTTTTAACAATCCTGGCTCTATGGCGTGACCCGATTACTTGTTCTCCATCTTTAAGAACTTCAATTCTCCTAAGATCTATGCGAACTGAAGAGTAAAATTTCAAAGCAAGTCCTCCGGGGGTTGTTTCCGGATTTCCAAACATTACTCCAATTTTTTGCCTAAGCTGGTTGGTAAAGATAAGAACGGTTTTTGATTTGGAAATTGCGCCGGTTAATTTCCTAAGGGCTTGGGACATGAGGCGCGCCTGCATTCCCATAACAGCGTCTCCCATTTCCCCTTCAAGCTCGGCTCTTGGTACAAGCGCCGCAACGGAATCAACTACGACGACATCAATTGCGCCGGAACGAATTAAAGTTTCTGTAATTTCCAGGGCTTGTTCGCCGGTATCGGGTTGGGACATCAAAAGATTATCAAGATCAACTCCTAAAATTTCTGCACGTTGGGGATCAAGCGCGTGTTCCGCATCAACGAATGCACATTGTCCGCCGAGTTTTTGAGCCTCCGCTATAACTGCCAAAGCCAGTGTGGTTTTACCTGACGCCTCAGGTCCAAAAATTTCTGTGATACGACCCCTGGGAAGCCCCCCGATTCCCAAGGCCAAGTCCACCGCAATAGAACCGGTTGAAATAACGTCAATTGTATATTTCTGACCTTCGCCACCAAGACGCATGATGCTTCCTTTGCCGTATTGCTTTTCAATTTGATCCATCGCAAGTCTGATTGCTGCAAGTTTCGCGGATCCTCCTTCTTGTTTTTCCGGAGCTACTACCTCAGGTCTTTTAGTCTTTGCCATGTGTTTATCTTTTACTATTTAGGAAAATAAATATCAAGTGTTAATAAATCATTATTAGCCGAATAAAATACGAAGTCAAGAAGAGATTTCTCAGTCGGGGTGCTGAGAATTGAACTCAGTTCTGACGCACCCCATGCGCCAATTCTACCGGTGAACTACACCCCGCAATTCAAAGCTATTTTACCACGAAAAGAAGATTAACGTTTTGGAGACTGTTTCTTTCTGCGGGATTTTCCACCCATTCCAACCATTCTTCTCTGTCTGATTCTGCTGTCGCGGGTAAGAAGTCCTAATTTTTTGAGAGGAACTCTATTTTTCTCGACAGAAGCTTTAACAAGAGCTCTTGCAATTCCTAAAATTACAGCTGCGAGTTGTCCGCTTTTACCTCCCCCAACAACTTTTGCTGAAAAATAATATTTATCGCTAGTTTCTGTCGCCCCAAAGGGTTTAGCAAGAGCTCTTTTGGCAATTTCTCCTTCAAAATATTTGGAAGCGGGAAGTCCGTTAACTGTGTTTTCCCCTTTTCCACGATAAAGTCTGACTCTGCATGAAGATGTTCTTCTTCTGCCTACACCATATATATAATCAATCTTTTTTGCCATGTTATTTATTTGCTAATTGTTTTTCGTATGGGTTTTTGTCCCCAGCCACTACCTTAAGTCTAAGCATTCTCGGGTCCCTGAGTCTATTATTGGGAAGCATTCCGATTACTGCGTGCTCAATTATACGCTCGGGGTGAATATCCATTACCTGTTGGTAGCTTCTTTCCTTTAAGCCCCCGGGATATCCCGAATGAGTCCTATAAACCTTTTGCAAACCTTTCTTACCTGTTAGCTCAACTTTATCGGCATTGATTACAACAACAAAGTCGCCCATGTCCATGTGGGTGGAATAAGTGGTTTTGTGTTTTCCTGTTAAATAGGTTGCGATTTTTGTGCAAAGTCTGCCCAAGACCTCACCTTTGGCATCAATCAGATGCCATTCCCTTATTACTTCTTTTCCTTTTGGTTGATATGTCTTCATTTTTTGATTGTTTTCTTAACTGTCTTTTTAACAACTTTCTCGGTCTTCTCAACTTTCTTAGATTTAACTTTTGGCTCTTTGGCTTTAAGTTCCACTTTCTCTGTCCATTCAATCCTGGCCATTTTGGCATTATCTCCATGACGTTGCGGCAAGGAGGTAATTCTTGTAAACCCTGATGTTCTGGTTTTAAAAAATTGTCCAACCTGTTGAAAAAGAAGATCACTTATTTTTCTATCATTATCAAGATAGGCTAATGCGCGGCGGCGAGAAGAAAGATCTGCTTTTTTGGCCAAAGTGATCATGTGTTCAAGATCCCCTTGGATTGCGCGGGCTTTAGCCATGGTAGTCTTAATTTTCCCATTAAGAATCATGCTCCTAACAAGCGTGGCAAACAAAGCTTCTCTGGCCGGACGGGATCTACTTAGTTTTCTCCCAAAAACTTTTTTGTTCATACCTTACTTTATAGCGAGGAACTCGACACCTTTGGTTCCGAGTGCGGCGGCAATAATTTTGAGGGATTTCTCACCCAAGTTCCTTACTTTGACTAAATCTTCCTTCTTGGCAAAAGCCAATTGTTCAACTGTTTCAAAGCCGGCTTTTTGGAGTGCATTTGCAACTCTTGTGGGAAGTCCTATCTCTTCTACCGAAAGCTTTCCCGTTGCACCCAAATCATTAACAACTACTTCTTCTTTTTTCTCAACCTTTTTGGGATTAACTATTTGGCCAAA
>Ga0187886_1003787_pt1 | contig 11158 bp, 10 predicted proteins | sample June2016WEW_20_1_FD_133001 | JGI IMG/M metagenome (GOLD analysis project Ga0187886, IMG submission 133001) | Peatland microbial communities from SPRUCE experiment site at the Marcell Experimental Forest, Minnesota, USA - June2016WEW_20_150 | ecosystem: Environmental > Terrestrial > Soil >...
CGCGACGGGCACACAAGGCTGGCCGCCTCCGGGCCCCATCAGGACATGGCCGCGCGACTCGTTCACGGGCGAGATCGACGCGATCCTGTTCGAGCCTACGGGCAGGGCGACGGTCGAGGTAGCGGGGGAATCGCACTACCAGGGCGCTCTAGAGTCGGTCGCAGGCGGTCGGACCATCGATGGCGCCCGGAACCGTGACCACCTGGCAGTCCTGTTGCCTGAACCATGGAGCCCCTACGACCCCAACGCGGTCAGGGTCTTTGTCGGCCCGCCCTGGGCAAGATCGGGTATCTATCCCGCGAGGATGCCGTCCTCTATCGGCCCGCGATCGAGCGAGCCGCGAGCCTTGGGAAAGTGACCGCATGCCGGGCGTCATTGAAGGGCGGGTGGGATCGCGGCCAGGGCGACCGCGGAACGTTCGGAGTCACGCTGCACTTGGGCACGCCAGCAGCTCTGATGCTCGACATGGACAAGGACTACGGGCCTGATCCTCGGTGGCCTGCTCCCATCCCCGCGCCAGAACGCACCCCACGAACGGCACGCCGCGACGCTACCCCGGACGGAGGCATCGCCCCGCTCGACATGATCGCCAAACTCGCCGACCTGCGCGACAAGGGGGTGATTACTCCGGCGGACTACGAGGCCAAGAAGGCCGAGCTGCTCGCCCGCCTCTAGCCCCGTCCCGGCCAGTCGAGCAGCACGTCGGGGGCCCGCAGGCAGGTGTCCGGTTTCACTCAGACAGCTGAGCCCAAGGTCGCGTAGAGTGGCGGGCAGCGGATGGCCTGGTTTCGCCTCCGGCTCGCGGGGAGGACCGATGACAGACCGATACGAAGCCGCGTGGTGTCCCGGTTTCGACACCGATTTCGGCCCGGACAACAGCCTGGAGATCGCTTACAAGTGGCTGGCCGATGCGGAGCGCCGGCTGGGCGGCCGAGGCATCCTCGTGATGAACGCCGCCTCGATGCGCCGGAATAGGCCGCTACTCGAGACCGCTCCATGGGAGATCGTCTCTCGGCGCACCCAGCCGCCCAGCGACGTCGGGCCGGTCCTTGCCGTGTACCCGAGCGCCAAGACCCTAGAGCTGGCCGAGGTCCTCGCCCGCGGATCGGCCCTCTGCGTGATCGGCGGCAGTACCTTCGACGTCGCACCCTGGATCCGCAGGACGGGCGCGAGTTGCCTCGTGGCGGGTTTCGGTGTTGCCGAGCAGATGACTCTCCCTGCCGAGGTAACGAAGTCGCTAGACAGCATGCTGTTCAACGGCGGGCACAACGCCTTCCTCGGAGGGGGTGAGAAGGAGGACGCGATCCGAGAGCTCACTCGAATCTCTCGACGCCTCGACGCCCCGCCGCGAGAAGCAATCGAGGAGTACCTGTACTCGACCGGCATGACGGACGCAGAGGGCGTGCGTCGCGCTGGCAAGTGGTACGACGAGATCCAGCAGGGCAAGCGCCACCGCGACTATCGCGGGCAGGTCATCCGAGGCTGACTGAGCCGTTCTCGGTAGCAACGCTGGTAGCAATAGGAGCGCACGGCCCCGGATAGACGAGCCTCGAAATGGGCCGATTCACGCTCAAACGGACAGTCGGCGGACGCCCACGGACGGCCCTGGGCAGACTGCAAAACCCCTATTCAGCGGTTCGAATCCGCTCGTCGCCTCCACTCTCACGCTCAGAGTGACCACCCGGGCGGGAGCGCTACTGCGTGTTTGATGCCGGGGGGAAGAGATCGGCCTCGAGGGTCGCCCGCAGCGAGGCCGCGAATGTTGCGGTCATGTGTTGGTTGTCCCGGTAGACGATCATCCCGTCGATCACGACCGGGCACGTGTCGCCGGGGCCGGGGCAGATGAGGGGCGTCATGTCGATCAAGGTTGCCCCGAGCGCGGCCGCGGCCGTCGTCTCGACGATCCCCGGGGACGGTCCGAGCGCGAAGCTAAGGGGCGTCTCGCACGGCCGCACGTCCGACCGATGCGACGACAGGCAGCTCGGCACGTTGTACTTCGAGATTGGCGTGTCGACGATGATCGCCTTGGTGCCCGGCACCTGTTGTAGAAGCCTGGCCATCGCCTCGCCCTGGTGGACCTGATCGCTGTCGGTCGCGTTCGTGGTCACCAGGTCGCGGAGCGACGCCTCGATGACCAGGTCCGGCTTGAGGGCGCGGAGTCTGGTGACGACGAGCTTCCGCCAGGTGTCGCATTCCGTGTACATCCGCTGGTACCAGTGCGAGTACAGCGGCATGTCCAGGAAGCGGCACGAGAGCTTGATGAAGGGCACGAGCCGCCAGCCACGGTCCTTCGCGATCGCCAGGATCGCCGGGAACCAATGAGCGGCGTGCGAATCACCGACGAGCGCGACGGTGAAGGTGCCCTTCTTGTTGGCGTAGGCGCAGTTGGGCGGGTACGTCTGGGGCTGCCCGAGGAGACAGCCGTCGGCCTCGAGCGTCTCGGCGTCGGTGCCGGCCGCCCGGAGCGACGGACGAACGTCGGCCGGCAGCGGTTGCGGGCCCCTCGGGGTGGCCGTCGGAAGCGCCGATGGAGACGTCGAGCCCATTGTGGCGTCGGTCGCCGCCGGGGCCGAGGCGGTCGCCGGCGCCGGACTCCCGGCGTCCGCGACGTCGGGCCCGCCCTGGTCGAGTCCCGCGGAAGCCGCGAAGCCGACACCGCCACAGATTGCCACGGTCAACGCGATCGCGACGCCCGCCGCGGCCAGCGTCCGGCTGGGCCGCCAGGCGAAGCGAGGTCCCCGGTGGATCGGCTGCTCCACCCACCGGAAGCTCGCCCATCCGACCACGACCGAGAGGGCCGCGAGGGCGACGCGGACCTCGAGGGGGAGGTCCTCGCCCACGGCGAGGCTCGCGGCCGGCAGCACGAAGATCGGCCAGTGCACGAGGTACACGGAGTACGAGATCCGTCCCAGGAAGCGGAGCCCCGGGACAGCCAGGAGCGACGCGACCGATCCCCGCCGCGCGCCGGCCAGGATCACCGCCGCGCTCCCGAACGCGGGCAGCAGGGCCGCCAGGCCCGGGTACGGCGTGCCCGGCACGATCAGCACGACGGCCGCGAGGATGGCCCCCAGGCCGAGCCACCCGATGGGCACCGCGACGCGGTTCGGAAGGCGACCGAGCCCCCCGGCACCGACGGCCAGGAGTCCGCCGAGGGCGAGCTCCCAGGCCCGGGTGGGCAGCGAGTAGAACGCCCAGGCCGGGGCCGCGTCGGTCAGGACCAACGCCGCGAGGTACGACAGGATCGCCAGGCCGGCGAGCAGGAGTCCGGCCGCGACACGCGGGCGGTGGCTCCGCGTCGCCAGGATCAGCAGGGCCGGCCACAGGAGGTAGAACTGCTCTTCGACCCCCAGCGACCAGTAGTGGATGACCGGGGACGGCGTGAGGTCTGTCCCGAAATAGTCGGTCGCGCCGGCCGCGAAGTGGATGTTGCCGAAGAAGAGCGCCGACGCCACGGCATCCCCTGCGACGCGCGGCAGGTCGAGGGGAGCCAACAGGAACCACGACAGGATCATCGTCGCCGCGAGCACGACCAACGCCGCGGGCAGAATTCGGCGGGCGCGGCGGGCGTAGAACGCGCCAAGATCGATGCGGCCGAAGCGCTCGTGCTCACGGAGCAGGAGCCCGGTGATGAGGAACCCCGACAGGACGAAGAAGACGTCGACGCCCACGAAGCCGCCGTCGGTACCGGGCACCCGGGCGTGGTAGAGCAGGACGAGCAGGATCGCGACGCCCCGGAGGCCTTCGAGATCGGGGCGGAACTCGCCACTGGTCGCACGACTGCCGCTCGTCGCGCTGGTTTTGCGCTGATCCGGTTTCACGGCCTCTTGCATGGCCTGCCCCTCGAAGGCTTCGCGGTCCCACAGAGCCGCGACGATCCAGCCGGCGGTGGTCGGGACGCCCGCTAGTCTACGTGACCAGCGCATTGCGCCGCGAGCAGCGCCGACCGAAGCGGAATGGGCCGATTCACGCTTGAACGGCCCATCGGCGGACCCCGGCGGATGCCCCTGCGCGGACTGCAAGACTCGTATTCAGCGGTTCGAATCCGCTCGTCGCCTCCACCTTCCCCTCAGTCTCATCTGGCTGGCTATGCCATCTTGCATCGCGCTCGCCGGCGGGCGGCTGGTCCGGCGACATGCCAGGTCGGCGTCTCATGGTAGGCTGATCGCGGGAGCCAACTCGAGAGGGACACTGGTGGCGTCGGCAAGACGAAGCGCCGAGACGAGGGTAGTCGCCGGGGGCGCGATTCTCCTATCGCTGTACGTGGGCGTGATCGCCGCGTGTATGCCTGGCTGGTCTGTGGCGAGTGCGCTCGGCTGGTCCGGCGCAGCGTCGCCCGGATCGATGCCAACCGGCTCGACCAGGGTCGCCATCGGCGCTACGGCGTCCTCGACGGGTACAGGGGGCCCAGGGTGGAGCGCGGGCGATAGTCGGCCTGGATCGGCTTCTCCGGACGTGACGCTGAAGCCCTGGACCGCGCGGCCAACGCCCGAGCCGCTCCGCCTCTACCACGTACCCATCCTCATGTATCACCGCATCGTCCCGGTCTCAGAGGCAGGCAACTCCCTTCCGGACCTGGTCGTGTCGCCCGCGACCTTCTCGGCCCAGATGAGGGTCTTCTTCGATGCGGGCTGGCACTCGATCACGATGGCGACCCTGGCCTACGACATGGAGACCGACAGGACGATTCCGCCCAAGACGTTCGTGATCACGTTCGACGACGGCTGGTCCGACGGCTACGACTACGCCTTCCCGATCCTGCGTGAGTACGGCTTCGTGGCGACCTACTTCGTGATCGGCAGCCGGATCGACCAGAAGGACTTCCTCTCGGCCGATGAGCTGCGAACGCTCGAGGCCGCCGGAAACGACATCGCCAATCACACCCAGAACCACGAGTCGCTGCAGGCCGTGTCGATAGGGCGCGCCAGACAAGAGGTGGAGACCGCATCCGAGCAGATCGCCGCGGCAGTTGGCCACCGGCCGGAATCGCTGTCCTACCCACATGGTCGCGTGACCGACGCCGTCATCGAGGTGATGAGCACGATCCCCGACATGAAGATGGCGGTGACAACCGCATCTGGTCAGACCGAAACCTGGCGCCAGAGGTTCAACACGCCCCGAGTGAGGGTCCATCCCTCGAGCGATGGGGCCCGACTGGTTGCTTCCCTCACGTACCCGTAGGCCCGACGCCCTCGCGACGGGCTTCCGGCGCGCTAACCTAACGGCCGTGCCGGAGTGGCGGAACAGGCAGACGCGGCGGACTTAAAATCCGCGGCCCGCAAGGGCGTCAGGGTTCGAATCCCTGCTCCGGCACCACAGACGGTGGCAGTCCCTGCCGAGGGCGTCGACGATCCGGCCCTGGAGTCGTCCGACCAAAGAGAACGGGCCGCTTGCGCGGCCCGTTTCTTCCATTGGCCTTGGTTCCTCAGATCCCGTGGCCCACAACGCTAAGGAGCCGAGTGATGTTTCCGCTGACGAACATGAGAGCGAAAACGGCCATGATGGCGATGATGGAGAGAATGAGTCCGTATTCCGCGAGACCCTGTCCTTCCTCGCGGTGAAGGGCGAGGAACATGATGCCTCCTTTCGCAAACGACGGTTGGCGTTCGTCGCAACGATCGGGCGGGCCGTGCCCGGGGCACGTGAATCCCAACAGTCCGACCGTCATCCTCAGGATAGGCGTATCGCAGGCCCCAGCGGAGAGCACTTTGGTACTGCTACGAACGTCACCCTGTCGCCCCAGGGTTTGTACCAGCTGCGGTTACCCCAGGACGATCGCGCCCGCGACGGTTCGACGCCCGGGCCGGCGCGATCGCGCTGCTGAAGGCGATCGGGCCGGGAGATGGTCGGCTGGCAGGGTCTGTCCAGTGTCCTGCCGGACGGTTGCCTAGAGGCTGTTGCTGATCAGGCTGAGGATGCTCGTGATGGCTCCGCTGAGGAACAGCAGAGCCAGGATGGCGGCAATCGCGACGAGGGCGAGGATGAGCGCGTCGTTCTGGTCGGGGCGATGACCCCTCGGAAAGCGCGTGAACGGCGGTCCCTGCTAGAATTCGCGGGTCCTTTCGGCTCCGACCGACCGGCGTTGCCGCTCGTGCATCGGGGCATTCCCATGGGAAGGAGTAACTGGCGCATGCGCCGATACGAACTCATGCTCGTGCTGCGTCCCGATCTTGCGGACGACAAGGTCCAGGCGGCGCTCGAGCGAACGGCCCGCGCAATCGCGGGTGGAGGTGGTCAGATCGTCAAGCAGGCCCCGTGGGGCCGCCGACGGCTGGCCTATCCCATCGATCACCATCGTGAGGGGTCCTACTACGTGATTCTCTTCGAGGCCCCCGCGACGGCCATCACCGAGCTCGAGCGAGGTCTCCTGATCAGCGAGGAAGTGCTTCGCCACCTCGTCACCCGTGTGGAGCGGCCGGTTCGGGCTGCTCGAGGCCGTGAGGCCGAGGCCGATCTCGACGTTGCGCCTCCTCCGTCCGAGGACGAGGAGCCCGACGAGGATGTCGAGCTGATCGATGAATCCGAAAGCGAGGCGGCACCGGCCGCCATCGACTGAGGCCCGCGCGAAGGGGAGCTGGAGGCACGCTCGATGTCGCTGAACAAGGCGATGATCATCGGCAATCTCGGCCGCGATCCGGAGATGCGGTACACCCAGAGTGGCCAGGCGGTGACCCAATTCACGGTCGCCGTCAACCGCAACTACAAGGACTCGAACGGCGAGTGGAAGGAAGAGACGGAGTGGTTCCGGGTGGTGGCCTGGGCGGCGCTCGCCGAGCGGACTGCCGAGCACCTTCGCAAGGGCCGCAAGGTCTACGTTGAAGGCCGGCTCCAGACCCGCAACTGGGAAGGCCAGGACGGTCAGAAGCACTACACCACCGAGCTGATCGCCAACACCGTGACGTCCCTCGACCCGAAACCCCGTGAGGATGGCGCCCCGGAACCAGCAGGCGCTCGATCGTCCAAAGGCGGAGAGCCAACCGGCCCCAGCGGAGGAGACGATTTCGGCTCGAGCGATCTAGACGAGCTGCCCTTCTAGGCGGCCATCCCGACGACACCACTCGCCGCGTCATGTGCGCGGCCGTAACGAACAGAGGACTCAAACCAGATGCCTGCTAACCCGCGAGAGAAGACCCGAGGCGGCAAGCGCGACGACTACTACCGCGACCGCCGTCGCCGCAAGGTGTGCACGTTCTGTGCGGACAAGACGGTCCTGATCGACTACAAGGAGGTCAACCGGCTGCGCCGCTACCTCTCCGAACGCGCCAAGATTGAGCCGCGCCGGAAGACCGGCACGTGCGCCAATCACCAGCGTCAGCTGGCCGTGGCGCTGAAGCGCGCCCGCATCGTCGCGCTCCTGCCTTACGCACCGCAGCACGTTCGACCCTAGACCCGTTCGGGTTGGCATGCCCACGTCTCGCCCGCCCGCCGAGCGAGATGCCGTCAAGCTGACCGCGATCGTCATGCCGGGCCTCGGAGGCTAAGTTGGACGTCCTGACTCTGGTCGTTTCGTTCGTAGTCATCCTCGTCGGCTCCGAGCTGTTCACCAACGGCATCGAGTGGTTCGGCCACAAGCTCGAGCTTGGCGAGGGGGCCATAGGCTCCGTTCTGGCGGCCGTCGGCACGGCCCTTCCGGAGACGATGATCCCGCTCATCGCCATCGTTTTCGGCGGGGGAGTGGCCGCCAGCGAAGTGGGCGTGGGTGCCATCCTGGGGGCCCCGTTCATGCTGGCCACGCTGGCTATGTTCGTGACCGGGGTAGCGGTCTTGCTGGCGCGGGGGCGCCGCCCGAGCGGGACCACTCTCGCAGTTGACCCGGGAGTCGTCGGCCACGACATGGTCTATTTCGCCGTAGCGTACGTCATCGCGATCGGCGCGGCGTTCCTTCCCGTGGAGCTCGAGTGGCCGCGCCGGCTCGTGGCCGTTCTGCTGGTCGTGATCTACGCCCGCCACGTCTGGGGGCACATGAAGGCCGAGGCCGCGGAGCACGAGGGCCTGGCGCCGCTCCGATTCCACAAGCTCGACCGGCGCGCCCCGCAGCACCCGGAGCCGCCACGGCTGCCCATCGTCAGCGTGCAGGTTGTCATTGCGCTTGGCTGCATCATCGGGGGCGCCTGGGGTTTCGTGCACGCGGTCACGGATCTGTCGGCCTCGCTCGGCCTCAACGGCACGCTCCTGGCCCTCGTCATCGCCCCGATCGCGACGGAGCTTCCGGAGAAGCTCAACAGTGTCCTGTGGGTCCGTCGCGGGAAGGACACGCTGGCGATGGGCAACATCACCGGGGCGATGGTGTTCCAGAGCGCGATCCCGACTTCCGTCGCGCTCGTCCTGGCGCCGGCGCTCTGGACCGTGGTGGGGTCCGGAGTGGCGTTCGCCTCGGCGGCGATCACCTTCGCCTCATCAGCCGCGATCATCTTGCCGATGCTCCTGCGCAAGCGCCTCGAAGCGAGGCTACTGCTGGTGGGCGGCGTCTTCTACGCCGCGTACCTGGCCCTCGTGATCGCGACCCTGGCCCATCCGGCCGGCTGAGGGGGGAAATCGTCGTCGCCCCGCCCCTGGCTCGGCCCGGCGGACGGCGACGTGGGGCCGCCCAATCCCACGGGGACCGCCCGTCCGGGGCGTGGCCTGCGCCCGCTATACTTGACGTTCGCTGGTCGACGGCCGGCGTCTAGATACAGGAGCGCTGAACAGATGGTCACGGAGCACGCCCCGGCTGCCGCCGCGAACGCGGCGTCGAAGCCGGACCAGGACAGCCTCGTCTGCTACTTCCAGGGCGGCTACGTAGCGCTTGGCGACGCGCGCATCTCGATCATGACCCACGCATTCCTGTACGGGACCGGCGTCTTCGAGGGCATTCGGGCGTACTGGAACCCGGACGAGAAGCAGATGTACGCGCTCCGGGTCAAGGAGCACATCGTCCGCCTGCGCAATTCCAGCAGGATCATGCTCATGGCGGATGTGCCCTCCGTCGAGGAGTTCACGGAGATCGTTCTCGAGGTCCTGAGGCGCAACAAGTTCCAGGAGGACGCCTACTGCCGCCCGTCCGTGTACAAGAGCACCCAGGCGATCGGCGTCAAGCTCCACGGGCTGACGCACGACTTCTACGTGCTGGCGATCCCGATGGGCGACTACATCGACACGACGAAGGGCATCCCGACCGGGACCGTCTCCTGGCGGCGCACGAGCGACGTCTCGATGCCTTCGCGGAGCAAGATCACCGGCAGCTACGTGAATCCGGCCTTCTCCAAGACGGAGGCGATGCTCAACGGCTTCGACGAGGCGATCGTCCTGACCGCCGAAGGCCACGTCTCCGAAGGCTCGGCCGAGAACCTGTTCATGGTTCGCGACGGCGTCCTGATCACGCCCTCCGTGAGCGAGGACATCCTCGAAGGGATCACGCGAGCGGGCATCATGGAGATCGCCGCCCATCTGGGGATCGCGGTCAAGGAGCGCCAGATCGACCGGAGCGAGCTCTACATCGCCGACGAGGTCTTCCTCTGCGGCACGGGTGCGCAGGTCTCGCCGGTTGGGTCGGTGGATCACCGGCCCGTGGGCGACGGGCACGTTGGACCCATCTCCAAGCAGATAAGCAAGACCTACTTCGATGCCGTGCGTGGCCGCCTTCCGGCGTTCCGGCACTGGGTCACACCCGTCTACAAGAGTGAGTGAAGCTACCGCGCGGGACTCCTCGGCGATCCGGACGGCTGTAGCTTCGGCAGAGCCTGTTCCGGAGACAAGGCGCAAGCTCTCTCTTCGGGTCCTGGAGATGATCCCGGGTCTGGTCACCTGGGTGCTCATCCTGGCCATGCTCCCGCTCGCCATCGGCTGGCCGACGGCTCTGGGCGTGTTCGTGCTGTGCTTCGACTTCTACTGGATGTATCGCGCGATCATCCTGGCCGTCAGCGTCGCGATCTCGTTTCGTCGCATCCGCCGGGTGGTTGCGATCGACTGGCGCCAGCGGGCATTCTCTCTGTCTGACCCACAGGGGCGCCGTGACCAGCTGACCGGCATCATCGAGCGAGTCCGCGTCCGGACTGCCGAGCTGGACGCGGCCGGCAACAAGATGGCGGCGCGTGGCGGCAGGCGTGAGCTGCGCCGCCTGATCGGCGAGCGGCTCAGCCTCGAACGGCTCATGGCCCTGGAGGAGCCCATCCCGGATCCGCGAAAGCTATGGCACGTGGCCCTGGTGCCGACCTACACCGAGCCGTACGAGAAGCTCTACCAGACCGTCAAGGCTCTGGCCGAGTCGGACTACCCGCACGACCTCCGGATGGTGGCGATCATCACCCGGGAGACGGACCTGCAGGGCCGCGAGAACGTGGTGAAGCTGCGGGAGATCTTCGGGTCGCAGTTCCGCCACTTCTTCCATATCCTCGATCCGCTGGAGCCCGGCGTCGTGGTGGGCAAGTCCAGCGCGATGGCGTACGGCGGCCGGTGGCTGTATCGCGAGTTGACGAGCCTCGGCTTCGATCCCAAACAGGTGGTCGTGACGGACCTGGACTCGGACTACCGCGTCCACAAGCAGTACTTCGGCTACCTTACGTACAGGTTCGTGACGGACCGCGACCGCTATCGGCGGCTGTATCAGCCGGTCCCGATGTTCCACAACAACCTGTGGCAGTGCCCTCTCCCTGTTCGGCTGGTCGCCGTGGGCTCCACGCACGTCCAGATGTGGCGCCATCTCACGCCCGAGCGGCTGATCAGCTTCAGCTCATATGCGGTCTCGCTTCAGACGGTCCATGACGTGGACTACTGGGCCACCGACGCGATCCCGGAGGACAGCCGCTTCTACTGGAAGAGCTTCTTCCGCTACAGCGGCCAGTTCCGAGCCGAGCCACTATTCATGCCGGTGTACGGCGACGCGGTCCGAGCGCGGTCCTATCCACGCAGCCTCATGCAGCAATACACACAGATCAGGCGCTGGGCCTGGGGCGTGACGGACATCCCATTCTTCATCGACAACGCTCTGACCCACACCGAGATTCCGCTGAGGCAACGGATCACCCGGCTCTTCGACCTGTGGCTGGAGCACATCAACTGGGCTGTGGCGCCGTTCATCATGGTCCTCGGGCCCACCTTGCCCGTCGCGCTGAACCAGACATTCGCGGCTGCCACCTTTGGCCAGCAGCTGCCGATATACGCGGCCTGGCTCCTGACCGGCGCA
>Ga0187886_1003788_pt1 | contig 11157 bp, 12 predicted proteins | sample June2016WEW_20_1_FD_133001 | JGI IMG/M metagenome (GOLD analysis project Ga0187886, IMG submission 133001) | Peatland microbial communities from SPRUCE experiment site at the Marcell Experimental Forest, Minnesota, USA - June2016WEW_20_150 | ecosystem: Environmental > Terrestrial > Soil >...
CTACTACATTGTGAGTAGATTTATTGAAGGGAGAGATCTGAGGGATCAGTTATTGTTAGAGGATATGAAGCGAGTTCCGGAAGACTATAAGGAAGCCATAAGGGATTTGGCGAACTTGTGGCTTGCGGAGAAAAAGTATGTGCTGGGTGATAGACGAGCCGATCAAGTTCTCATTACTGCTCAAAAGAGGGCGTGGGGTTTGGATTATCAATTTGCCGGGAATGAGGGGCGTTGGAAGGGAACAAGGGATGCATATGCTAATGCCCTTAAATCCATCACGCCGTTGTATAATTTGTTTTTGCAATTGACGGGTCAAACCGTCCCAAAAAGTTCGTTTATTTCCCGATTATTTAGGAAGGCATCATTTGGTGCTCCCAATGAGACGTTGCAGGGATTTGAAGATGCCCCAGTCATGTTCGGCGCATTGGTTCCCACCGGGAAAGTGAGAGAGAATGTCAAAAGGTTATTCGGGTTTAACGATGAATCGAAGTTAAAAGGATATACCGAAATTGCCTTTACGTATCAGTTTAATAGTGCGGCGAGGGAACTAAGAGATTTCGTCGAAAAGAATCCAGAGTTATATGGAGGGATTATAACGGTCGAAGATGAGAGGGGGTTGAAATATCGCATTTTTGTAACACAAAATGAACAGCGTTAAAAATCCATACACAGCTATTCTCGATATGCCCGTTGAGGCTACGGAGTATCCTTTTACTTTTCCACAATTTACAAAGCGAATTATGTTTTGGATGCGCAATCCCGGTATTTATTTAAACTATGCGTGGCACCCGGGGCACGTTGCGACACCAACAGATCCTTATAGCCAGTTACTCCCTGGTGTGATGCGGCAGATAGAGAACTTCGAAGCCGATGGGCCAATAACATGTTATTTTGCCACCCCAACTGGGAGTGGAGCGAATACGCTCCAGTTGGAATTTTGGACGTGAGCTTTTATAAAAATGTTTAAAAAACTTTTATATATATTACTTGGTTTGGGATTTATCGTTCCATTTTTAACAAATGGTCAGGGTAGCCCAAATTATTGGCTTCTTTCTGGGACAACGTTGAAGCCACTTAATAGTTCTTGGGGGTTACAAATTCCATCATTGGCGGGTTACGCTTGCATCGGAACTGATGGAAGTGGTCATTTTATTTCTGGGACTTGTAGTGGTGGGAGTGGTGGTTCTTCTACTCTTATCTTTGCGGGTCCCTACATCGGTGTCGTTGCCTCGGGGACAAACGGATACATTATTTCAAATACTGGCGTCACCTCGACCGGTGGCAACTGGACGGGGACCTGGCAGGGGGTGAACTCGTCCACCTTCCTCACGACCTCCACCGGTTTGACGGTGAACAACTTCGCGACGACCTCGATCGGCCAGTGGGCGAACAACGTGGGGTACGTGACGGCGGCATCAAGTGTCACCTGGACGGCGGCGCAGACCATAACCGGGGGGCTCACAATGAACTCGACCGCCACCTTCAACAGTTCGACCATTCTCACTGGCCTCACGAACGCGTTCCTTGCGGTTGACGGGAATGGCAAGATCATCACGACCTCGACGCCCTTCCTTACGACCTCCACCGGTTTGACCACGGCCAACTTCGCGACGACCTCCATTTCCCAGTGGAACAACAACAGCGGGTACATCGCGACCTCGACGGGCTTGCGGGTTGCAAACTTTGCAACCACCTCAATATCGCAATGGAATAATGATAGCGGCTATCTCATTACAGCAGTTACCTCGGTTGCTTCGAGTGGATGCATCACTTTGAGTTCCCTGACGGGCGCAGTCACGATAGGTTCAACATGTATTTCTACTTCTACTGGTCTGACCGTTAGCAATTTTGCTACAACGAGTATTAGCCAATGGAATAATGATAGTGGTTTTCTCGCCACCTCAACGGGTCTAGTAGTAGCCAACTTCGCCACTACGTCCATATCGCAATGGAATAACGATTCTGGTTTTATCGCCACCTCTACGGGATTGCGGGTACAGAACTTTTCAACGACAAGCATTTCACAATGGAACAATAACTCTGGGTATATTGCAACAAGCACTGGCCTTGTCGTCACGAACTTCGCCACGACAAGCATCTCCCAATGGAACAATGACTCTAGCTATATTACCACGTCCACCAACAATTTCGGCGGTATTACGACCTCCACCTATAACGCCTCCATCACCATTGATACGGCTGCGCCGTTGGGGGGCGCGGGCAAGCTCGCAAACAATGGGACGATTTCTCTCACCTGCACGACTTGCCTCACCACTTCTACTGCTCTTACGACGGCGAACTTTTCCACAACGTCAATTTCGCAATGGAACAACGACAGCGGCTACAGCACCGTTTCCCTCACGGTGGCGAACACTTGGAGTTTGCTCCAATCGTTCACGACGGGGATTTCCTCGACGATGGCGTACATCACGAGTTCTACCATCCCTAATTTCACCTTCACAAATGCGACGAGTGCGGGGCAGATCAGCGTACAAACTTTATCCAGTTCCATAGCGTACATCGCAAGTTCCACTGTCCCCAATCTGACCTTCACGAACGCAACGGGTACAGGATGGGTCAGCGCTGGTACGGTTTCTTCATCGCTTCTCCGAACGGCGGCCTTCCAAGCATCCAGCACGGTCGCCGTCACCGCCACCACGTCCATCACGAGGAACTTCTCTCTCGGCACGACCACGTTCAACTTGGCTAACTTCCTTGCTTCGTATGGGACGGGGACTTCCACTGTTCTGATTGGGGCTACCACGACCGCGACCTCCACGATGCGTGCCGGATGCTTAGGGATAGTCCCCGACGCGGCCTCCAATTCCTCCACCTATGTCGTTTACATGACCTTCACCGTTTCCTCATCTATCCAGACAAATCTATCCACTTCAACATGCCTATAAGGAAATACTACTTACTCATTCTCGTCGCTGTTGCTTTGTGCTTTGCGCCGAGAGCGCATGGGGCAATTACGTTCGTGCAGAGTTCGTCGGTTTGGTTTGGAAATCTAACGACGTCTACCATATACCTTCCAAACGTTGGGGCGGGCAATTTTCTCATTATAGCTGAAAGTTCCTATTATGGTTTTACAGGGTCATACATAAAAAGTTGCTCTGACAATGCAAGTGATACGTTCTATGCTCCATCACGTCTTGATCCTGGCGCGGGGCAGGTCGGTTCAATGTGTTACGCCGCGAATGTAGTGGGTGGGAATACCACCACTACGGTCACAGTGGCTAGCAACCCCGGCACTCCTACTTCCACGTACTTTGTAGACCTTGTTATCAGCGAGTTTTCTGGCGTCGCCTCTGGCGACCCCATTGATGTGTCTTCGAAAGTGACAGCTAATTCCAGTTCATCGGCAGCAGACAATATATCCAGTAATGCTTCTACTACAACGGCGGCTGACCTGATTTTCGGAGAAGCGGTTTGCAAAACAGCATATACGGGAAGCGTCACTGCGGGCACCGGGCAAACGCTCATAGCAAATATGACCTCGACGCAGTTGGGTGGCATCACTGTTGAATATATGGTTCAAACGGTGGCTGGACTAGCGTCATCAACTTTCACTACTGCAACTTCGGGGAAAAGTTTTATTGGGATTATGGGTGCGTTCAAACCGGCAAGCGGTGCCGCCCCTCCTCCCATCAAATACTGGCTCAACGGGTTAATCCAGTTAATTGGCAATTTTATCTTCCGATGAAAGGTCGTAACAAATTATTCAAAATGAAGAAACTCATCATCTTGTCGGTGATCGTGGTCGTCGCTTTCGCGGCGGTCGCCTTCAATTCGGCAAAGGCGGTTCCCGTCGGCCCTCCGCAGTGCGCAGATGGAAAGTTATACACCCAGTTGTATGTCAGTGGGGCATCCGTTGGCGTGTGGTGTGCGACCCCGGAACAGATAGCGGCGGCGAAGGTAGCTTTATAGAAAAATAGGAGAGGCAAGTTTCTCGGCTCTTGCCCCCGCGACCCGGAGGCAAGGACGGGGAAACCCGAATCAGCACCTTGTCAGGAGAATCCGATGATGAGAGAGCGTTTCAGCCCGCAAAGGAGGCGGACGATATTATGCCGCTTACGATTGAGTATTCCGTCTGCAAGAATTGTCACTTACAGACGCCCAAGAACAACCCGACCTGCGTACACTGCCAGAAGCCGAAGGACTACGCCGTACCCGTTTCTGTCATCATCCCTCGGAAGCAGATTTTGACACCGCGCACCACCACGTGAGGCGTGGGTCATGGGAGCGCGTCTTGTATGCACTCCCTTATCTATAATTGTGTCTAACCACATAAATTTCTAAGGTAATTCATATAATTAATGTATAAGTTGGTCGATAACATAACCATTTTACCATAATGAACGAAATCAAGTACCAAGGGCAGATACCCGTAGCAGACCCACAGCCGGAAGTTGTCGAAGAACAACCCGAAGTGGTTGAGGGTCAACCAGTAGACGCTCCCATAAAACCAGCAGCATAATAAATATCATTCATACATGTGGGAGAAAATATTTTCTATAGCGAATTCATTTACACCGATGGGAGTTGTTGTCTTACTGATCGCCTTTGTCGCGTACCTTTTACTTTCCGGGAGAATTAGTTGGAGATCTATCGATGAGGATGAGGATGGTAAGGAGGTTACCTTAAAGACATTGGATGAGAAAGTTAATTCTTTAACTCGTAATCATTTGCACGAAGCCGGTGAAACGTTGAAAAGAATCGAGACCGCAATTGGTCTTTCAATAACCGAAAACAATCGTAATTTCTCAGAGCTAAAAGAATCTATTTCGTACATAAAAGCAAAACTCAACGGGAAACAATAATATGGCTAATATCGATTTTAAACTTTTTTTTAAGGCCTTAAATGTAACGAAAGATACTTGCTATGCCATAGCAAAAGAATTCGATACGGAAATTTCTCGCTTGACAATACAAAAACTTCCCTATACGAAAGGAAGGGAACGAAGTTCGGTATTAAAACAAATTCAACTTTTAAAACAGGAGCGCGAGAGAATTGTAAAAAAGTATGGAAAAGATCCCGTGCAATTTCCGAAGGAGTATCCAACAATTACCCCGGTCGCAAGTGATAACAAATTAAATACAGAAGGGCAAGACTAGTATGAACATGTTTCAGAAAATGTGGAAAAAGTATTTGCATAAGTCTGTCGGCGACGACATGAATGTTAATGTCCATCTGGTGACACTACACGCTCAACGAATTGATGCTCTCAAAAAAGGTGATTATAAAGAAGTTGAGCGAATTGACAATGAAATAAAACAATGGGAAGCAAAGAAGAACACTCAGAAGGCCAACGACTATGCGATGGACCCAGAAACTTCTTTTGTGACCGACCCAGCTGATAAGAAAAAAGAAACCCCTCCAATGGAGATGGGAGAGAATGTTGATAATAAGAAGAGAAGCAAGGCGATAGACACGAGCTTTGCTGGTCCAGTTCCCAAAACACTTTTAGCCGAGCAGGATTTGGAGGGGAAGAAGAAAAAAGAACAAGACTGGAGGATTCCATCGCCAGACCCAGAGACGGACGAACAAAGACAAAGTGATGATGAAAAAAAATCTCAAGTTCAGAAAGCCAGTGAATCAGAAGTAAAACAAAAACTTATAGACTACGAATTAAAAAGCCCCGAATTTAGAGGATTAAGTGGGATTGATATAAGGATAAAGTCATTGGCTACATATGATGGTGAAGTGCACGCTACTCTCGTAGTATATGATAATGGCGAATTTTCAGATGAGTATGATATAGATTATTCTCTGTCTAAGATTGGAATTGTGGGAAAAGATTTTGGAGGCGAACGCCAAAGCCAGAATAATTCTCACCCTTATGACAGTCGAACTGCATGGGGTTCAAAAATAAACGCCTTATCTTCCTCAAAGCGAGCGGGTGCAAATAGTAGTGTGATGGGGAAGATCGCGAAGGCGATTGATAATTTCGTTGAAATTCAGAAGGGTGGGGAAAATAATCCATGGGCTATTTGTCACGCACAAGGATTGACGGGGGATAAGTTTGAAAGATGTGTGATGGATATCAAGGCGAAACAAAAATCCCAAGTTCAAAAAGGCCAAGATCCCAAAAATTATTTTATCTATTCTGCTGGTTTTTCTATATACTATGTTAAATGCTTAGATGAAGGTACAGAAGAGGGTCCGTTCCCAACGAGAGAAGCTGCAGAGAGGTTTGTGCAAAGTGAGGTTGCGAAGTCGCGAATTGAAAAGAGGGGACCTGGGGAAAGTATTATCGATAGTTGGAAAGATAAAGATGGAACCGAGTATGATATCAAACTGTTTGATTCTGGGTGGGATACTGCTCTCCCACAGAGATATATACTTACCCTTAATGAGGATGGAGCCCCATTAGATGAGAAGCGTTTAAATAATGCGTCTGAAGCAGGTTCTATTGTTCTTCGATGGAAAAGGCAGTACAAGAAATCCCAAGTAGTAAAAGCAATCAATACTTTTCTTAAAGACCACTTCGACGACGAAATAACAAGTGAAGAAAATGCCCATCATCACTATCACGATCTAGCTGATAAATATCCAGCAGTTGGTTCCACGTTGGATTCTATCGCCGAAGACGAAGCGGGACACAGTCGCAAGTTGCATGGGATGGAGGAGGTGTTGCATGGGCAAGCAGATGAGATGACTTCGAGTAAGTCACAACTAGAAAAAAGTGGGTGGGATTTTGAGCATGGTTCGTTCCCATCGGCAGCAGAGGTTGGAAGAGTGTTAAGAACTGCTGGAATTAGCGTTAGAGTTTATCCAAGTTCTTATATGCATCATACCTCGGTTGAAATTGATGATAAAGATTTCGCACGAGCAAAGAAGGCCTTGAGAGAAACGGGTTTACTGGAAAGTTGGATGAAATCCCAAGTCGCGAAATCAATAGATACTTTTCTTAAACAGATTACGCGTAGTGAAGTAAAACAAATGTTACTTGATGGGAAGGTAGAAGAACTTAGAAAGAAATTGGTTATCGATGAAAAGATGACGCGCGAACAAGCAAATGACTTGATTACCGGGGCACGGAAAGAAATCCAAGAAGAGAAAAATAAATCCCAACAGGTTGAGAAAAGAAAAATAAGTGGCTTTGAAAATTGGGAGGTACGAGGCACTGCATCGTATTACGGAACCCATGGTTTAAAAATACACGAAGTATATCGTAAACTCAAAGAGAAATATCCATTCCTCACCGACGAACAAGCTGGTAGGTATGCGAAGGAGTTTGGGAAGGCGCAGATAGAAAAAATATCAAAGAAGAAAGTCGTCGATGCGATTCTCGAATACATGGATATGGCTGGTACGGGAAGATATCCAACTAAAGGACAGGTTGAGAGTGTATTGGATGAAAAGATATCGGATTCAGATCTTAAGAGTGCCATCGATGATGTAAAAAGTCATTTTGAAGATTCGATGAAAGAAATGACTTCCGGTCCCGACACTGCGACATTTGGCAGTAGCACAGGGACGGAGAGTGGTGGAAGAAATGATGTATTGACTGATGAAATGTATGGGATAGGAGATAGCACGGATTATGACTCCACAACTAAAACAAACTTAGGTGAAGGTCGTGTGGAGTTCTCACAAAAAAATAAAACTATGAACAACGAACAAATTGAGAAAAAAGCAAAAAGTGAGGGTGAGGTAATGCGCAATATTGATATGCGCTTAAAGGCAATCGATTTAGAACTGGCTGGTATGGATGATGAGTTGGGGAATAGAGTGCGAAAACTCAACGAAGATAGAGCTGCTCGCTATAAGAGATTGACAGAAGAACGGGCTGAGCTTGCAGAGAAGAGATACTATATGGGTATCACACAACGTGATAAGAATATGAGAGGGAGAAATACCTTTGCTAGGAAGTCGATGGAGAAGTCGCAGGTTATAAAAGTAATCGATTCTTTCTTAAAGTATGGATATGGAACTTTAAGAGAAACGCAATATAAGGGTCATCCCGTTGAGATCACATATCATTACGACCAAGAGTCCCAAGGTCATGATTATTATTCGTCGGATTTGCCCCAGAAATGGTTTGGTTCATATAACGAATTGAAAGCGGCATTAGATAAACTAGATGAGAAGAAAGGAAAAAAGTCAATGGTAAAAGAGATTACCCCCATAGAGCGTCCCATAGATCATCTTAACAACCTACGTGATAAGGATGTTCTTAATCGTGCCAAAGAGATTTATGAGCAAAATAATGATATAGAGATTGTGCGTAGATTGATTAGTGAGGAGTTTGGATTCTCCAATTCGGAGGTGAGTGAGGTATTGAGTTATGTCGTCCCCGAAGCTAATCTTGAAAATATAGATGGCAGGCAGTTGGACCCACACAGCCGAGTTGATCAAGAGACTAGTGTGGGGACGACGAAAGATGTGGTTGACGAAAGGGGAAGAAAAATAGAGCAAAAAGTTAAGGGATTACAGAGTGAAATCAAAAAATTAGAAGATAAGCGAGATAAAGCGCATGCCGGTGGATTTTATGAATTAGAAGATGTATTAGATGATAAGATAACAATACTAGAGCAAAGAATTGTGCTCACACAGATGGGCAAGTCTCAGGCTCAATCTCGTTTACCTTTCAGAGATGCGTATCTCGGTAAGAATGTTCCAGAGAGAAAGCAGTCTGCATTTAGAAAGATGTGGGATACGATGCGTATTAGATGATAAACGAATTTCGTAAGCGATACATTAGAAAGGATTTGGAGCAAGATCAACTTGAGCAACTAGCCGATGACGTTTTTGACCGTTTGGACGATGACGATTTTGGTTGGGAAAATAAGGTTAAGAGGAGTTTGGAGGTCAAGAATGTCTCAGAGGGTGATATTAAGAAAGTTATAGAGATTTTAACGGATATGATGTGGTCGGAGGCGCAAGGAAATAAAGAAACATAGGAAATTCATATAATATAAGTAAATGGAAGTAGAGAATAATAACATAATTGCTACATACGAAGGTGACGCGCCTTTTGTATTCTACATTGAGAAGGCGTCCATTGTGGCGTCACCGGATGGTAGAATGATTGTTGAGGGTATAGCGTCTACCACGAACGTTGACCACGATAGTGAGCGTATGGCCTCCTCCGCGCTAAAGCAGATGGCGCAGATTATAAATAAAAGGCCAATTCCCCTACGCGACGAACACAAGAAGGAAGACGAAAGTATCATTGGGAAAGTGTATGAGGCGAGTGTTGACGATGCCAACAAGTTAAATATTAAAGCAGAACTCGACCCAAAGAGTTCAATTGCTCAAATGCTTTGGAAGGGCCTTGAAGCTGGAGCGAAGTTTGGCTTCTCGGTTGGCGGCAGTGTAAAACGAGCTATGAGGGAGTTAAATGAAGGAATCGGTAAATTGGTTAAAACCTTTTACGATGTTGAGCTTAAAGAGGTTTCGATAACCCCCAAACCAGCCAATTTCGATGCGTGGCTTGTTAATCATTATTTTGCGAAATCGTACGAAGATGCCAAAAATTATTATGACAATTTTACCTTTTATAACAAATTTCTATCTGAGAATCCACAGCTCGATTACCTTGCGGTTTTCGAGAAATCAATTGGTGATAAGTGGATAAAGGTCGACAGTAACAATAGTAATAACAAACAAATGAAGATCGTAAAAGATTCTTCCAACAGTGGAACTGCTACGGTTCCAGTGAAGGATTTGACAGCTACTGTCGATTCCGAACACGAAAAAACCGAAACTTCTACTGCGGAGGAAGAGCATAAGGGTTTGCCAGAGAAGCCAGAGGTTCACGTAACCGAGCCAGCTCATTCTACCGAGACTGCTGCGACGAAGTCGTATGTGGATGCAAAGTTCAATGAAATGGTTGGTTTGTTAAAGGAGATTCGGAAGGCATTGACGTATGGACCCGAAGAGGGACATGCATTGGATTCCGAAAGCCCCGATACGAAGAAGACTGACGACGACGATGAGGATAATGGTAAGAAAAAGGATCGCGAGGGGCAAGAGGGTACCTATGCGGATGGCGATAATACCGCCACACGCGAGCATGGTACTGAGACGGTAGCAGAGGAAACCCCCGCGGTTGATCAACAGAATCCATCTTCTGCTAAGAATCGTGCCAAGGCGGTTGAGAGGCCACAAACTGGTGCGGAGCGTCAGCGTGGTGAGGTGAAGGATTCTGAGAAGGTTGAAGCGGTGGATAGTGAGATGCCTACAGAGCACAAGAGGAGAGAGAAGGGAACAGATCTTAGTGCGGAGGATGAGTTGGATCAGGCGGGTACGCACCAGGATACAAAATATTCTGATACGGGTCACGCAGATTCTCTTGACCAGGCTGGTCGTGAGAAGGACGAAACTTCTGATTCAAAGCACGAGGGTGAGGACTTTAATATCAAGGCCACCGATGATTCCGAGGACGATTCAGAAACGAATAAGTATGGTCAGGATTATATGATGCCGGAGATTAAGAGAGCGATGCAGAAAGCGCGAGCTGCTACAAAGCCGTTTGAGGCATTCGTATATTACATTAATAAGACTGTACAGGATTACAAAGATCGTCTCGAGGAGAAGCATATGAGAATCCCGGGATTAGAATCGAGTTTCGCCGATGCGGTTCGCGAGAGTCCGGAGATTCAGAAAGCATTTAAGGAGTGGTTGTCCCAGCCTGGATTTAAGAAATCGATTTCATTGATTGGTTCTCCTTACTTCCAGAATGGTACTCCTATGATTATCAGCAGGGAGGGTGGTAGGGCATATCGATTGGTGGCGGAGGAAGTTGAGGCCGATTTGAAGAAATCGATCGGCGATAAGAAAGACTTCCGCTTAATGTATAAGACAGAACTTTCATCGACGGCAAACGGTGAGAGGGTTCAGTAAGATTGCCAGGGTAGGGTATGAAAATTATCCGAACCCGTAAACGCCTGTGGAGATTCTGTAAACCGAGTCGTTGAAACAGGAAGCTCATTACAGGGCATTTTCCTCGGTGATAGTGTTGGGTCGGTCTATCTAAGGCTACTTTCCCAGTGGACATACGTGTTTACTGGACGAAGATAAAGCCAAAGCCGAGTAGTAACGGTTATATACAGTACAATGCGTAACGATTTATCTTCATTAGAAAAAGCACTCGATCGATTTGAGAAAACCGTCAATATTTCTTATGCCGGTCCGATTCCAACTTC
>Ga0187886_1003790_pt1 | contig 11154 bp, 9 predicted proteins | sample June2016WEW_20_1_FD_133001 | JGI IMG/M metagenome (GOLD analysis project Ga0187886, IMG submission 133001) | Peatland microbial communities from SPRUCE experiment site at the Marcell Experimental Forest, Minnesota, USA - June2016WEW_20_150 | ecosystem: Environmental > Terrestrial > Soil >...
CATTCCGCTTGTTGTTGCCTGCGGGATCGCCCCGCTGTGCGGTCAGAATCAATACCCGTTCCAGGACCCCGGCCTGCCGCTGGAGCAGCGGGTCGACAACATCTTGTCGCTGATGACGCTGGACGAGAAGATCGCGTGCCTGTTCATGAGTACCAGCGTGCCTCGCCTTGGCATTCCGGAAGCAGGCTGGTCGGAGGGTCTGCATGGCCTGGTTCGCAGGCAACAGTTTGGCATGAAGGCTGTTCCGACCACCACCTTTGCCCAGGTCATCGGGATGGCGGAGACCTGGGATCCGGAACTCATTCGCCGCGCTGGCGCGGTACAGGGCTACGAAGCACGATACATTCACCAAAGCGGCAAGTACGGGCAAAAGGTATTGGTGGTCTGGGGACCCAACGCGGATCTGGCTCGGGATCCGCGCTGGGGAAGGAATGAGGAGAGTTATGGCGAGGACCCGTTCTTCGTCGGAACCATGTCCGTCGCCTTCATCCGGGGAATGCAGGGTGACGACCCGAGGTACTGGCAGGCGGCCTCCCTGCTCAAGCACTTTCTCGCCAACAGCAATGAGACGACCCGCGGGGGATCTTCTTCCGATCTCGATGAACGGTTGTTGCGGGAGTACTACTCGGTGCCGTTCCGGATGGGATTCGTCGAAGGGGGTGCGAGGTCGTTCATGGCCTCCTATAACGCCTTGAACCACGTTCCGATGACGGTGAATCCCATCCTGAAGAGCCTGGCGGTGAAGGAGTGGGGAGCAGACGGAATCGTCTCTTCCGATGCCCTGGCGGTGTCCCTGATGGTCACCAACCATAAGTACTTCAAGACCCAGGCGCAGGCGACGGCGGCAGCCATCAGGGCCGGCATCGGCCAGATACTCTCGTTCTTCGTCGACATCCCGCAGCAGGTAAGGCTTGGAATGAAGGACGGCCTGCTCACCGAGGCGGACATTGATGCGGTTCTCCGGGGCAAGTTCAGGACCGTCATCCGGCTGGGCTTGCTGGACCCGCCCTCAATGGTCCCCTATTCCGGCATCGGGAGCGCTGGCGAGCCCGAACCTTGGACAACCGAGAAGCATAAGAGTGTCGCGCTGGATGTGGCACGCGAGTCCGTCGTACTTCTGAAGAACGCCAGCGGCTTCCTGCCACTGAACCGGAGCACCATCAAGTCGATCGCCGTGATTGGCCCTCGGGCCGGCGAGGTTCTGGTCGATCTGTATGGCGGCCCGTACTCTTACGCTATCATGCCGCTCCAGGGAATCAAGAACAAGGTGGGACCCGGGATCGCCATCAATTACGCCGCCAGCAACGAAAACGACGCGGCCGTGAAGGCAGCGAGGTCTTCTGATATCGCGGTCGTCGTCGTTGGCAATCACCCCATGTGCGGGGCGACCGACGCGGGGGAAATATTCAACCCGGACGTGTCGAGCAAGCCCTGCGCGGATCGCGGCGAAGGCAGAGAAGGGCGCGACAGAGAGTCCATCGACCTGTCTCAGGAAGAACTGATCAGGCAGGTGTACGCGGCCAATCCGAGGACCGTCGTGGTGCTCGTATCGAGCTTTCCGTATGCGATCAACTGGACTCAGCAGAACGTGCCGGCCATCCTGCACATGACGCACGCCGCCCAGGAGCAGGGAACCGCCCTGGCTGACGTGCTGTTCGGCGACTACAATCCGGCCGGCCGTCTGAATCAGACCTGGCCGAGGTCGCTTGAGCAACTGCCGCCGATGATGGACTACGATATCCGCCACGGCCGCACCTACATGTACTTCAAGGGCGAGCCGCTCTATCCGTTCGGCTACGGTCTGAGCTATACGACCTTTCGGTATTCCAAGCTGCGGTTCAGTTCCGCGCGGCTGCCGATGAATGGCGGCATCACGGTCAGTGTCGATGTGAAGAACACGGGCCGGCGGCGCGGGGATGAAGTGGTTCAGCTCTACGTAGAGCACCCGCAGTCGAGAGTGGAACGGCCCCGCAAGGAGCTGAGGGGATTCCAGCGCGTCACGCTGGCCCCCAACGAAACGCGGACCGTGCGGATTCCGCTGAAGGCGGAGTCGCTGGCCTGGTGGAATGCAGGGCAAGGCCGCTTTGAAGTGGAGGAGGAGCCCATTCGCATCGTGGTTGGAAGCTCCTCGGCCGACGTGCGGCTGCAAAAGACCGTCCAAGTAGCGCGGTGATCGGTGCTCCCCGGCGCGGCCTGGGTTGACCGAGCGCTGGGCGCCGGCTGCGCCGTGGTTCATCGGCACAGCTTCGGATCGGCGGTCCTGTGGTGCAGAGCTGGAACGGGCTTTGGACGCCAAATGGACACCAAGAGTGGACGCCAAACGACGCCGCCGCGAGTCCACCTCATCAGGCCGGGCCTGGTGTCCATTTTGGTGGCCACTCTCGGGGCAAACGGGGTAAAATTGGGAGAGAAGAGTGACTTTGGAGACTCGCTCGCGGGTCGAAGAAGTCTTTTATAATCAGCCAAATAGCTGATTCCGCTCGTGGGCGGGAGTAATTCAGTGGTAGAATGCCAGCTTCCCAAGCTGGACGTCGCGGGTTCGAGTCCCGTCTCCCGCTCCATCGAATCAACAACTTAGCCTGGAAATCACTCGCGGCGCGCCTTCGCTAACGGAGTGCTGCAGGTGCGAGGCACCCGTAACTGCTTGGTCCGGAAGCTCATCGGACTGGCGAATGCCAACTGCACAAGCCGACATTCGATCGTCGTCTAGCTCCAAGACGACTCTACCGCCGCAGGCGGCGCCTGGGGCCTTCCGACTTCATGCTCTGTCCCAGTGGCAGGCACGTCCTCGGTGCCTCAACGAGTGGCGAGCCTGCCTCCGGGCATGGCGGCGTCGGGGAAGGACAAGATCGCGTTCCTCAAGAACCTCACCCGGCACATGATCAGCGACAGCCCGCACGGCACTGCTCGACAACCTGTTGAGCGAGGCGATCGGCCGCACTTACAAGCGCTACGCCATACGGCACTCGAACCCGATCCCCACGTTCAACGACCCGCGGGAGGAATTGCACTGGCGCGATGAGGACCGGATCGAGCGGGCCATCGAGGAGGCGAAGCTCGCGGCGCTGAAGCTGTGCGAGTGGACCGGCGAGAGGGGCGTCTACTCCAGGCTGTTCGGGTCGGGCAGGTGAGACCGACGGGTAGTGCGCGGGCCAAGCATTCGTGGACCGTGCTCCGGCTGACATTAGCGCTCCGGGCAGTCTGCCCCGCGGGCCCATTGCCGAGTGCGTGAGCTTGGGCACACCGGGCAGGGACTTCAGACTCGGTGCCCTTGTGAACCACGAACGGCCCGTTTCGCTCTACCTAGTGGTGCCGCCGTCCGACAAGATTCGCCTTCGCCCACTGGTCGCGGACTGCAGGATCAGGCGTTCGGGTCGATGACGATTCTGGCACCTTGGTGATCTCGGATCACTTCAAGAATGCGTTGGATTTGCTCGAGGGACGCATCTTCCCGCATGCTCACGGTGGTGCCGCCGGAGGTCACCGAGATTGTTCTAGCTTTTCGCTCTCTGGCCAATGTCAGTAAGCTCGTAACCAGCGATCCAAGAGCCGTTCCCGCCGCTCCAACCACAGCCACAAGCACGGCTGGATCCAGGCTACGGATAGCCCTCCTTGGTGATTCCTCGACGTTGATCGCACCCTCGTCCAAACCATGAAGTGCGGTCAGCCGCGCACGCACCCTTTCGCCGTCCAGGCCATGTACGATGATCTGTACCCGCACATTCATTGCGAACTCCATGGAAACATGTTAGCCATCTTCTCCTCAGGGGAGAACCGCGTAGGGATTGCCATGGTAGTGAAACAGCATCCAAAGCGGCCACACCTTGGGATCCCGCTCGGCGAATAGTCGCTCCACTCGACAGCGGCTGGCAAGGAAATGGTCCGCCATGGTGCCAGCAGCCGGAGTGTAAAGTGAGGAGCCAAACAGGTTCCCCATCATATCATCGAGCTGAAGCGGGCACGCCACCACTCCGTTCGCGCCCTCCGCGATCAACAGCGACACCAAGTCTTCGCGCTTCCCACCGTATTCACGGACCCGTCCAGCATAGCAAGCATTCAGCACGACCAGGGGGCCATACTCAAGCAAGGAGCCCTTGATCCGCGACTGATCCTTGTGCAGCGCGAAATCGGCCGGGCCGCAACAATCCCATCCGGCACCGTCAGCCTCCGCAAATATCAGCACCTCTTCATCGTTGCGAACGTCCCCATGCCCGGCGTAATGAACCACGCTGGGCTGCTTGCGAAGCGCCTCGAACAGAGACGCCTTCGTGGCGGCCCTTCCGACAATCGCGCCACCGCCAAGAAGCTCATACCCCATGCGACGGAGCGCATCAGCCACTTGTTCTGCCTCGGTTCGGGCCGTTGGCAACTTCAAGTGAGAGACGGCATCCCAAGGACAAAACACAGCTGCCACCGGCCAGCCCTTGCCGAAGCTGGAACGGCGCAGTCCCCGCAGCCCTGCGGCCGAGATTGCGGTCCAGCGGCTGAGAGGTCTGTGGAGACCGACCCAACCGCCTCCAACCTGATCGTACAGGCCTTCCCAGGGGAATTCAGCCCAAAACGCGTCGCCGCTAATCAATACGTCTCCCGCAAAACCCGACGAAAGCGTTTCTCGAATCAGCTCTGGCAAAACAGACCAGGCCTCCACTCCGAGGTCTCTGACGGTCCGGATCGGATCCGTTTGTTCCGCCTCGGTAGCAGGCATGAGAGTCTTGGCGACCGCATCGAACAGTCGGCGCGCCGCGGGACCGAGATTCCGCGACACGTGGCATTCCAATCGCTTCTTATCCGGCGTCATCAAGGCGAGCAGCACGCGGTCGCCAGGCAGAGATTCCGCGATCAAAATCCTTATCTGACGACCCAGGCCTTCCCGCTTTTGTGCAAGCGTCTCGAAGGCCGCGTCGAAATCGTCCGCTGAAGGCGTGGCCAGTGCGGTGAAATCGCCTTCGCGCAGGGCCGCCAAACATCTGAACACGCCTTGCTCATTGTTCGAGCAAAGCTCATCGTACAGGATATGGGAGTAGGCCGAAGCCACACTCCCTTTGAACAAGTAACGCTCTACTCCACTCCCTTCCTGTGTCTCCGCCAACAGCACGGAATTGCGGTATGCCTGACAAGCCGCCTCGGTGCGCCCCAGGTCCAACAGTAGGTCGCCGTAATGACTCAGCACGGAGGCGTGAGCTAATGCTGCATCGTATTGGACTCCTGGTTGCATGCCCTCAAACAGTCCTAGCGACTCTTCGACGAGTTTCACGGCTTGGCCGGTCTGACCACACTCCATAAGGGCGGTCGCCCAGTTCGAGAGGGAGACGGCTAGGTCGCAACGATAAGCCCCGGTTGGCAGCCCTTCCTCGGCGAGGTGAGCTTCTTCGGCGTGTAGCTGACGCAGGATCGCCGACGCCTCGCGAAACGACTCGACCGCGGCATGTATGTCTCCCTCGTGTTTTTCGACAGCGCCAAGGGCAGTGAGCGAGCGGGCCTCAAGAGGCCTGATTCCGTGACGTTCGCTGGACAGCCTACGATAGATGGCAAGCGCTTCATCGATGGATTGCCGGGCCAACGCCACTTCGCCTCGTTCCCCAGCGACTTTGGCGAGGTTCGACAAAGCGTTAGCAAGGTATTCGTCCTCATCGGAGATTTCGGTTCGCAGCAATCCACGTCGCATCTCGATGGCCTGAACGAGCACAGCCTCGGCTTCACCAAATTCACGCAAGACTCTCAACACGGCTCCCAGGCTGTTCAGGATGGAGGCAGAAACGGTCGCAAACTCGCGGGCTTCGGCTTGGGGAAGACTCTGGAAGTCGGCCCACGCGCGTCTCAGCAACTGTTCTGCGCGCGAGCTCTCACCTCGCTGCGCGTGGTACTTGCCGAGACTGTAGAGCATGTACGCTGCGCTTTCATGGAAGCCAACGGCCTCACAAGCAGCGACGAGGTTGATCACCCCGATGGTATCCACCCCGCGCGTTCGCAAGAGCGGCTCGAATTCGCGAAAGTAGGTTTTCGTCAGTTCTCCCAGGCCGGAAAGACAGGACAGGGAGACTGCTTCGGCAATACGCCGCTGCCCTGCGAGATGGTTGGCGAGATCCTGCAGGCCGGACTCCGGTGCAGAACCCATCATGACGGCGGGGTGGCCCAAGACCCTGCGAATCTCCTCATCTGGACAGGCTCGAATCGCCGCATCAAGATCCGCGATGTGACGTAGGCAGAAGAACTTCCGAAAATGCACAACCCACGGCGGACAATCCGCGGCGGCGCCCACGAATTCCGCCCTTAACCGCGGAATCGCGCCGCCCCACTCGCGCTCAAGATCCCATAGCTCAGCTTCCACCAGGCCCGCGGCCTGAACGCCTTCCAGTTTGCCCTCGATCCGAGTCATGTTCTGCAGAGTCATCGCGAGATCGTCCTTGAAGGATCCATCTCGCTCGTACAGACGCCTGCGAATGCGAAGCGCGTGGCGGAGGGCATCACGCGCTTCCGGCAAGCGCTCCATGTCAGTCAGGACGACTCCGAGCCCGTTCCATATCTTGCCTGCGCGAACCTGCGCGTCAACATTTGGCGCGCTTTCGTTCAAGGCTTCTAAGCACGTTGTCGCTTCCACCAGGCAGGCGTGGGCCGATGGAAGGCGTTTCATCTCCAAGTATGTGCAGCTGACGTCGTACAGCGCTTGCAGATAGAGAGGGTTGTACGCCGCAGCGTCGAGCGCGTTCAATCGCCTGGCACATTCAAGGGCGCGTTCGAAAGTCACACAGGCGTCATCGAAGTGCCCCATGCGGAATTGCAGGTTTCCCAGAAGACCGAGACGCGGCAGCAACTCAGCTCCATAGGTCAACGGATCTGTTGTTGCGAGCGGTGCCAGAATCTCGGCGCTCTCCGCCCGGCAGGCGCAACACTGATCCACTGGGCCGGTCCTTTCATAGAGGACGGCAAGATTGTCGAGTGCCATCCAGAGACGGATCGAATAGGTCTCAGGATCGCGGGAACACAGTTGACGACATATGTCAACTGCCTCAAGCATCGCGTCCCGGGCCTCCTGGAGTCTCCCCAGAAGTAGCAGCGCATGGGCGCTCGCATCGCAGCAGAACGCTGCCAGATCCAGATCGTTGAGCATCCTGGCCAGAATCGATGCCTGCTTTGCCGCGTCCAGTCCGCCAGTGAGCAGTTTCGGACGCAAGACGCTGTGTGCAGCCTCGGCGAGGTGGCACGTAAGAACGTGCGGATACAACGCAACCAACGACATCGTGAGCAGTTCGTCAGGATTGCACCGGGCACGGAGTTCCGCTGAGATAGGCACGGCACTCCGGGCGCTGGCGGCGTCGAGTCCGGAAACGTACCGCGCAATTTCGCTATACCACGAGTCCTGCGTCGCCCGCACATTGAGAACCGCCAGGGCGCGCTGAAGGATCGAAGGATCCAGACGGTTGGCCAGCCAGCAGCGAACCAGGCCCGTCCAATCTCCGGCTGCCTCCAAGCGCTCGATGTGCGCCCAGGGAATCTCGGCTATCCTCGAAGACTCAGTGGCCACTGTCATCACCTGTCTGGAGTGGGGCGCTAATAGGCGCTTAGCAGCCGCCTCAGAATCTGAATGCTGGAACCGATTGCTTCCTCTCCTTCGGAAACGGTCAGGACCGCGTCTCGGATCGCCTGCATGAGAATTTCGGCCGGCGACTTCCACCAGCTCCGAAGAACACTTCCGGGTTGTAGGCCCGTCTCGATGTGCCCGGTTCGCAGATCCAGCATCATCCCTTCGAGTTCTGCGATCGCGGTCTTCACAGGCACAGCAAACGCCGAGAGGAAAACCGAGTCCTGGAACTCCTTGATTGTCCTTTGTGCACAGGTTGTGGATCCGACCGCGCAGACCAGCGGCATAAGGTGTTCAACACATTGCATCGGCGCATCAAAGCGGTTTGCGCGCAGCCATCGTACTCCCTCGCCCCCTTGCATCTCGTAGCTCCTCCACAGAGACGCAAGCCGCAATAGCGCTGGAGGACGAGCGCGCGATGCCGCCCAGACGTCGCCCGTTGCCCTCTCTGTGAGGGAAGCCATGATGAGGAAACTCAGTGCGGACATCATCGCCGTCACCTGCCCACCCATGCCTGCGGTCTGAACAGCCGCGTCCGGGCGGCCGAGCATCGAAGATATGGCCATCGCCAACCGCATCAGCCTTCTCCTGCACAGAGCCTCGGCGACCAGGTCCAGCTTGAACTCCTCTGGCCAACTGGAACGAGTGCTATCCGGCAGATCATCGGCAGGCGAAGCCGCCTTCATTTCCACATCCAGGTGAATACACCGCGCGATCTCGCGGCCGACGAGGAAGCCGATCAGACCATCTGCAAGCATGCCCCGCAACTGGCCTTGGGCTGAAAACGGCTCATCTTCCGGCGGGGGCGTGAATGAGACATCAGGCTCGGTTTGGAGGAGAGCGCTGCGGATGAAATGCGCTGTGCCTTCCGCGCGTGCCTGGTCCGGCGCGTAGAATGTTGACCCCTCCCGGAGTTGAATGGAGCGGGATATTAGCATGGCCAACGAGCTCAGGATGTCTATCGCAGCTCGGTTTGCCGTGCTGATGTACCCCCCTCCATCTCCAGCAGCGCACATCGACGTCGCAAATGTGAGACGGTCCGCCTTGGTACGAAACAAAAGTTTCGGGACGTTGGTTGACTGATGCGGGAGCAACGGCTCTGCACGCAGTGACGACGCGAAGTAGGAGCCGATTTCCTGCAGCAGCACGGCGGGCTCTCGTGGTTGGCCCGGTGCCACGTGATCGAGCAGCACCCGAAGCGGTTCCGGCCATTCCTCTGACGCCCAACACATGTCGGTTTCCAGCGCTCTGCAACGGCAACTGGCTGCACTACAGAGTCCAAGTTCTGGCAAGGATGAGCAGACGACATGTTGGCCGCATTGCTGTTTGCCGCTGCACACACCTCCAGATGCTCTCCATAGGCTGCAAGTCGGGACAAACAATCCCTAATTATCATCATATCGGAGAAACGGACAATCCGTCTGATTCCGAGCGTTTTCCCTCCTGGAAAACTCGACATTGAAGTGGCGTGGAGGTACTGGCAGGATCGGTGTCAGGAGTTGCGGCCAAGGCCGATTGGGAACTGCCCCGGCGAGGTGGCAGTCGGCGGCTTCGCCCGAACGGTGCAGCGTAGGAATCGGCCGGTAAAGCGGAGACAGGCTGTGGTGGAGACCAACCCGCCAAGGAGTGGCCGGCCCCAGACTCATCGTGGACGATGAGCGGGGTACGCGGTCGACGCTGCGTTTCTGCAGCCCTGAGAACCACGGACGAGTCCCATGCGGGAAACGGTCGAATTCCGCGGCCCCACGACGCGCAACCTCGGCACACAGCCCCGCCTCCATCGATTTGGCAGATCTCGCGATACCTTGGAACACTCATCACGAATGTATCCGCCTCACGCGACTGCCTGAGGCGTCAGCCGACCTGCTTTGTGTCTTTATCCTGCTGCAAACAGCGAAACTGGCTTGACAAGCGGCCAACCGGGGAGCGATATTTGGAAGGATACCGCGCCCAGGAGACGACTAATATCGCATTTTGCGCAGACTCGTCAGGTATTTTGCCTCGTTCGCCCTAGCGCAAGGTCCATGACCTCGTCTTCTGGCAATTGTTCCGATCGCGAAGGAGAGTGATCATGAGCCGCTGTCCGCAGTGCGGGCGAGAAATGCAGGAGGTGTACGCCTTCCGAGCGACCGATGGATCCATGTCGTTCGGCTGTATCGGATGCGCGACGGGAAAGAAGCTGAAACCACAAACCTGTCCCGGGTGTGGAAGACGAGTAGACTCTCTTTGGGGCGTCTTTGAACCGGATGGCTCTATGCGAAGCCTTTGCCACGATTGCGCCCAGGCGCGGGTTCTCGAACCAGGGTACCGGGTGAACGTGGACGATCTCCTGCGAAAAGCGAGAGCATCGCGTCGGAAGAAGTGGTGGCAGATCTGGAAGTAAGACCGGTCTTGATCTCCATCTGCGGGCCTTGTCAGATTGCGGGCAGATCAGAAGGCCGACGACCTCCTAATGAGCTGTCCGTGCCGAAAGCAAAGCCTAGTGGCGCAGAGCCTCCGCACGACGCGCGCCGAGAACAACTGGCGGAGACGAAGATTCGAGAGCTGGGGCTTTGAGGCAAACACGCAAGTGTTTGACTTCATAGGCGGTGGGGCAGTGATTGACCAGGGGCCGTTGCGTGAGAGGCGACTGGTGGCGGTCGAAATGTATGAACCTCAGGATCGCGCCACTTTTCTTGATTCGTTTCCCCCCGAGCGCAAATGGTTCTTCGATTCACGTCCACACGTGATTTCGCTCGCCCAATTTGGCCCACTTTGATCCTCTCCGTTGGCCCCCCCCTTTCCCTCAATTCCCAGCTTCCAGAACGGTCCTCGCCCTCAAGGGTTCGCTTCGCCGCGCCATATTGGCGCGCCCTTTGACCGCTCCGGGCCGTTCTGAGCGAATTCCTGAGATGAGGGAAAGGGGGGATTAGAGGGTCCGACCCGGCCTCACCAGGAATCAGTAGCTTAGGATGGGCCAGCCCGAGTATCAAAGTGGGCCAGGCTGAGTGGGCGAACACAACACGGTTTCGAATTCGATTACGTGATCGCGCATCCTCGTTACCTCTTTCTTCTTGATCCAACTCGCGCCGCCGCCGTGATCGACGGTATCGTAGCTGAAGCCGGACCAACCTGACGGCCACCGATTCTTCACTCCACTAACACTCCATTAAGGGCCGATTCGAAAAGGAGTGAAGGTAAGTCATTGATTCTAAGGGCCTCGATTCAGCGCCTTAGACGCCTAAGTTCTCTGTTTTCAATCGAAGGCCGTTTTCCCAAGCTGGACGTCGCGGGTTCGAGTCCCGTCTCCCGCTCCATGTTTTCAAGCGCTTAGCTGAGATTCCGACTGCATGATCTCTCCGCTATTGGAGCCATTGGTTGCCAATTGATTGTTCCCAAAGGACTTCTCCGCCCTTGAATGCCAGCTTAGCGGGCTGGCAGGCCATGACCCGGTGCCGCCTGACAGGCCTCCCTCTAGCCCGATCTTCTCACACGCCTTCGGCTGCGGCTTGCGGGAGGCCGGCATCTTCTGCGTTGCGCTCGGGGTGAGTCCTCGACGTACTGTTCAAGTACGCCTGCGGGCTCACCCCGTCGCG
>Ga0187886_1003794_pt1 | contig 11148 bp, 12 predicted proteins | sample June2016WEW_20_1_FD_133001 | JGI IMG/M metagenome (GOLD analysis project Ga0187886, IMG submission 133001) | Peatland microbial communities from SPRUCE experiment site at the Marcell Experimental Forest, Minnesota, USA - June2016WEW_20_150 | ecosystem: Environmental > Terrestrial > Soil >...
AATAGAGAGTTTCCCGTCTGACCAGATGAAGGAGGCTTCCCTGAAGAAAGAATATCTGCGCGGAGTTGAACCCGGTGCAAGGTCTTCCGGGGAACCAACATTCAGTATTATCTTGCCTGTAAATTTCCCGCCTGGCATGAACTGATAACCGAGGTATGCTCTGTTAAGGTTGAAACCGGTATGCGCTGAGGTATCATTCAGGTTAAGATGAAAATCAGTGAATATCTCGGCAATAGGTTTGCCTGGCTGTACAGCGCTCTGCGGGTAGCCTGCCTGGATAATCAGGAATGCAAAAACCATTACAGGCAGAATCTTCTTCATAAGATCAGGTTAGTTATTATTTCGTAATTGAATGGTGATAATAATAGAACTATTGTCCTTACCATCAATTTCTCTAATTTTTTTAAACAATACTTTAAACTTAATGCTTTTTGATATGTTTAAAGAATATTTTGATTTATTTTAAATTTGAAAATAATTTATAAAAAGGGTATGAAAAGAAAAAGTCTTACAGGAATTTTAACAATGATCGTATTATTAACTTTTTGCGTAACTGGTTATAGCCAGGAAGCAAAAAAACTTTATGATCCATCCATTGATGGTATGAAGCAGTTAAAAGAAGCAGTTTCTCAGGCAAAAACCTCAGGGAAGCATCTTCTCGTTCAATATGGCGGAAACTGGTGTCCGTGGTGCATAAAGTTTGACGGATTCTGCAAAGGAGATCTGGATATCTCGAAGCTTATTTCAGATAATTATATTTGGGTCAAGCTTAATTACAGCCCTGAAAATAAAAACTTGCCTTCGAACGAGTATCTTGGGAATCCAAAAAGATTTGGTTTCCCTGTATTGATCATAGTAGATGGAAAGGGGAAAGTGCTGCATATACAGGACAGTAGTCTGCTCGAAGAGGGACAAGGATATAATAAGGAAAAAGTCGTTGGATTCCTCAAGAATTGGACGGCTGCCGCTCTGATCCCGGATAAGCCGGCAGAAATAGTGAAGAAATAAATGCAAGAGGCTGCCAGAATCTGGCAGCCTCTTTTTACAGGAATGCAGCGAGTGATCGCCCGGAGAAGGATTATTCTTCCTTTGCTTGTCCCTTTGGCGATTTAAGGAACATCAGCTCATTCAGCACGATTTCAGTAATGTACTTTGTGGCACCCTGCTTGTCCTCGTAACTGCGATAAGCGATCTTCCCCTCGATTGCTACCTGTCCCCCTTTTTTCAGATACTTTTCTGCAAGCTCAGCCAGACCGTTCCAGGCAACAATATTATGCCAGGTAGTTTCAGATACTTTCTGACCTTCGCTGTTCTTGTAATCGTCTTTGGTCGCAAGTGTGAAATGGGCAACCTTCTTTCCGCTTTCAAGGGTTTTCATTTCCGGATCCTGACCAAGGTTTCCGATAAGCTGGACTCTGTTTCTTAGTGAATTCATGACTTTAATTTTTAGTGAGACATAAATATAATTTCATAGCAAACTTACATTCCTCCCGTTGATCATCCCGGTAAATAACCATTTATATACGTCTTGTAATCATTTATTGTCGTTTCTAACCATTTGAAAACGTTTTTACATATCAATATCAACTTCATACGAATTATTTGTATTTTTTATATCTTTATCAAAACATTAGTGCTGTGGAAAAAAAATGTCTCGATTGCGGCGATATTATTCGCGGCCGTACCGATAAAAAATTCTGTTCTGACCAGTGCAGGAATAATTACAATAACAGAATTAACCGTGATACAAATAATTTTGTGCGTAATGTTCATGGGCTGCTCAGGAAAAACAGGCGGATTCTTGCCGACCTGTACGGTGAAGGCAAAATGAAAGTGCATAAGGACGCCCTGTTTGCAATGGGATATAATTTCACTTTCTTCACGCATATGATAGAATCATCCGACAAGCGTAAATTCCACTACTGCTTTGAATATGGATTTACCGAAGCCGGAAATGATTTTCTTGAGCTGAAATATAACAGCTCTTACCTTGACTACCAGTGAGACCTGTTAATTATGCCGGATCTGAATTTGTATCGGCCATAATTGCCATAAACACCGGTACTATTTAAAATAAACAGGATAATTCATCCGTTTAAACATCAGGAAGGTTAAAAAAAGCACCTTCTGCAACCTTTTGGACCTTTTGAGCGTTATATAATATATGTATTTTAGCAGAAAATCAGTCAGCTAATTGGAATCGTGAACTTAAAAATTAAATTATGAAAAAACTAATTGTAATCATTTTAACCGTATTGATCGCACTACCGGCTTTTTCACAGTTAAACTACGGTTTAAAAGTCGGTTTAAGTACCACAACGATTACGATGGCAAATGCCAAAAGTATCGTATCAGGCAGCACTACCTATACTCTTAATACACTTTCAGGAGCAAAATATGGTATTCTTGGCGGCTTTTTTGTCAGACTGAATATTTCAAAACTTTATATTCAACCGGAATTGCTTTTTGCAACCAGATCAAATGATTACTCATTATCAAAGGTTAATTCTTTAGTTGATTCGATCACCGTAAAGCAAAATTTTAACAAGATCGATATTCCGGTAATGGTAGGAGTAAAACTCGGAGCGATAAGAATAAATGCTGGACCTTCAGCTTGTCTGCTCCTTAACTCACCGGCAGACCTGATCAAGAGTGCTAGTTTCAAAACGGTCTATTCAAAAATGACCTTTGGCTACCAGGCAGGTGTAGGCCTTGATCTTCTAAAAAAGCTTACTATTGACTTAAGATATGAAGGCAGTCTGAAAAAATATCAGAACCAGATTGAAAATGCAACTCATACGACTTTTAACCTTGATGACAGGCCCAATGCGTTTATTTTCAGCATTGGACTGATCTTCTGAAAAAGCAAACAGAATGATAAAAACTCTCCCCGAAAGGAGAGTTTTTTATTTATTAGACCTTTACTTCGACAAAAGCATTTTTGCAGCTACCAGCAGGAGTAGAACACCAAAAATTTTCTTTAACAGAGACTGTGGAAGGTTTAAAGCGATCTTCGATCCGAAGTATGATCCTATTATAAATGCTGCGGCAAGTATCAGGGCAAATTGAATATTCACATGCCCTGCTTTCCAATAGTTGTACGCAGCAAATATACCGATGGGAGGAAGCATTACTGCAAGACTGGTTCCCTGCGCCATCTGCTGGCTGAATCCCAACAGGAACACCAGCGCCGGGATCATTATTATTGCACCGCCGATGCCCAGCAGCCCAGCCATTATACCTGTGACAACTCCTATTAAAAGAAGTATGAGCAACATTGAAACAGACATTTTCATGAATTTAAATTGGTTTATGTTATCTTTTCAGATGCTAAAATATGAATAAATAAGAAATAAACAGTCCGTCTTCTTTTAAGCCGATAGCCGCCAGCCGGTTGCCGGTAACCGGTAACCAGCCATTGTACAACCAAACATTATAAGTAAATTTACAACCAGCACAAGAATCTATGAAGAACAATAAGCTCTCATACCTTCTCTCAATATCCTCATTGTTTATCATTGTTTCTGTATTTGTGGTTTACAGGATTCTTTACGGGCTTAACGTCAAACCCGGTGAACACAGGACGGTGATACTTATTCCTGAAGGTTCCTCATACGCAAGGGTAATGGATTCTGTTAAATTTAATCTTCGGATTAAGAATTTGAAAGTGCTGGAATGGGTTGCCGGACAAAAGCACTATCCTTCGCTTGTGAAACCTGGCCGTTACGTTTTCGACAGGGATTTAAGTTACGTGGCGTTGATAAATATTCTGCGGTCAGGCAGGCAAACACCGGTTAAGATTACCTTTTCAAATATCCGGACACTCAACGATCTCGCAGGCAAGGTAGGCGGACGTATTGAACCTGATTCATCGGAAATAATTGCATTTCTTTCCGATACGGCTAATTATGGCCACGATGGATTTACCAGGGATAATATCATTTCCGTTTTTATCCCTGATACTTACGAATTTTTCTGGAATACTTCTCCCGGGCGTTTTTATTCAAGAATGCTTAAAGAGTACAGGAAATTCTGGAACGATGAGCGGTTGGCCAGGGCAAAAGAAAAGGATCTTTCCCAGGTTGAAGTAGCCATTCTTGCGTCTATTATCGACGAAGAGGCTGTCAGACCGGATGAAAAACCACGGATTGCCGGTGTGTACCTGAACAGGCTGAAAAGAGGAATCCCCCTTCAGGCTGATCCTACGATAAGATTTGCATTGAATGACTTTTCCATAACAAGGGTTCTGACGAAATATCTTAAGATTAAATCTCCCTATAATACTTATATTCATAATGGTTTTCCGCCGGGCCCGATCGCATGTCCGACAGTTGAGGGAATTGATGCCGTTCTGAACGCTGAAAATCATGATTATCTTTACTTTGCAGCAAAGCCGGACTTTTCCGGTTATCATAATTTCTCGAGGACGCTTGCAGAGCACAACAGAAATGCAGCCCTCTACCAGAAAGAGCTTAATAAAAGAAAAATATTCAGATAGTTCAGATTATTTCAACCTCGCGTTCGAGCTGGATACCAAACTTTTCATAGACTGAGAGCTTTATTTTTTCCGAAATATCAAGAAGATCTTTCCCGGTTGCCCTGCCATAATTCACCAGTACCAGGGCCTGTTTCTCATGTACTCCTGCATCATTGATCCTCTTTCCTTTCCATCCGCATTGCTCTATCATCCATCCTGCTGCCAACTTAACTGAGCCGGTACTATCGGTGTAACATGGTAGTCCCGTAAATCTATTCCTGAGATTTTCTGCCACCTTACTCTCAACAACAGGGTTCTTGAAAAAACTGCCTGCGTTCCCGATCTTTGCAGGATCGGGCAGTTTGCTTCTCCTGATATTTATTACGGCTTGCCTCACGTTTTTCAGGGAAGGCTCTCCAAGTTTCATTACTTCATCTTTTAAGGCACCATAAGCAAGATCGGGTATCGGATTGGTTTTCAACCTGAAATAAACCCTTGTCACCAGGTAATTGCCTTTCTCCCTGTTTTTAAAAATACTATTCCTGTATCCGAATTCACACTCATCATTTGCAAAAAAACGTATCGAACCATCATGTGTAGAAATAGTTTTTACTCTGACGATAGTATCCCTTGCTTCAACGCCATAAGCTCCGATATTCTGAACCGGGGCAGCTCCCACCAGACCGGGGATCAACGAAAGATTTTCAAGACCGCTGTATCCTTTTGATACACTCCATTCAACCAGTCTGTCCCATAAAACACCCGCACCTGCTGAAATGACAATAAAATCATCCGGTTTCTTTTCACATTTTATTCCCTTGAACCCGGGAACAATAATTGTTCCGCAATAATCATGCGTAAATAAGAGATTGCTTCCGCCACCCATTATAAGAATCGGCCCTGTCAAACGAATTTTGCCATCGAAAAGTGAAGCAGCCTCTTTTTCTGTCCTTGCCTCGACCAGATACCTTGCCTTGTAATCCAGACCAAAGCTATTATATTTCTTCAGGGATATGTTTCTGCGGATTATCATCCTGTTTTTTCTGTAAAAATATACAAAGTGTAGCAAATCCGGGATTCCGGTTATTTCTTTTTCCGTATATTATCAATTACTTTGTATTAACCGAAAACATCATGGAACTTCACTTTACTAAGAGAGAAGAGTGGCGTGAGTGGCTAAAGAATAACCATGCTTCAGTCAGGGAAACATGGCTGGTTTTTTACAAAAAACCGTCTGGGAAACCGCGGATCCCGTATAACGATGCTGTTGAAGAGGCTCTATGCTTCGGATGGATTGATGGTAAATTGAAGAGAGTTAATGATGATTACTATATTCAGCGGTTTACGCCAAGACGTCGCGGCAGTACCTGGTCGGAGCTGAATATTTCAAGAGTTCGCAAGATGATAAGCGAAGGGCTCATGATGAAGCCAGGTCTTGATGCTTTTCTGGAGTACCTTGATAATCCTTCGCTGCTGACTGTCCGGAATACTGAGGTCAAGGATATTCCTGATGCTCTTATAAAAGAGCTCAAAAAAAACAAAAAAGCTTTTGATAATTTTTATAATTTCCCCGTCTCGACCCGGAAAATTTACCTTCAGTGGTTAACCAACGCAAAAAGAGAGGAGACAATCTCCCGAAGAATCGGCAAAATAATTGAGCTTGCTGAAAAAAATATTAAGACCTCTATGTTCTAATATGCAGACAGGAGCCCATAAACAATTTGTGGCATTTTCTGTCACCAACTGTATCTGTCACGACAGGCGAGTACAGAAAATGGCATCCGTGGCGGAAGAGCTTGGATGTGAAGCAACCATCATCGGAAGAAGAGGAGGGAAATGCTGTGAAGGAGAGCATATGCCTTTCAGGACCAAGAGATTCCGAATGATTTTCAACAAAGGATTCCTGTTTTATCAATTCTTCAACATCCGCCTGTTCTTCAGCCTGCTCTTTGATAAATATGACATGCTGGTTGCCAACGATCTCGATACTCTTTTGCCGAATTACCTGGTCTCAAAAATCAGAAAAACTCCGCTGGTATATGATTCACATGAATATTTTACCGGAGTTCCTGAAATACAAAATAAGCCATTTGTAAAGTGGGTCTGGAAAACAATTGAAAGGTCAGTTTTTCCTCACCTCCAAAATATATTGACAGTAAGCGATCCGATTGCTGAAAAATATTCAGAAGAGTATGGAATAAGGCCTGTTACAGTGAGGAACTGCGCTGAGTCATAAAACGAAATCAGGAGTTATACCCATGAGGAACTCGGAATCGATCAGGATCATTTACTGGTAGTGCTTCAGGGCACTGGAATTAATTCTGACAGAGGAGGAGAGGAGCTCATTGAAGCAACAGGCATGACAGACGGAATTACTCTCTTCATAATTGGTTCAGGTGATCTGCTGCCTATGCTTAAATCAAAAGTCAATGACCTGAACATTACGGACAAAGTGAAGTTTTTTCATGCGCTCCCATGGAATGAGATGATGAGATACACGAAATCAGCAGATGCCGGATTAAGCCTTGACAAGGATACAAATCTTAACTACAGGTTCAGCCTTCCCAATAAGCTATTCGATTATATTTCTGCTGGAATACCTGTCATTACCGGTACCCTTCCGGAAGTAAAAAAAATAGTTGACGAGAATGAATGTGGAATTATTATTCCTGATATTTCCCCTTCAGAAATAAGCAAAGCAATTATTAGACTTCGTGATGACCATTCGCTTTTAAACAGGCTAAAACAGAATGCTGTTAAAGCATCAGAAAAACTTGCATGGGACAAAGAGGCTGAAAAAGTCTCTGCAATTTATAGATCAGTACTAGAAAGATAATTCTCTCCATCCGGAAGCTGATTTCCTGCCTCTCTTTTTTGAGAAATATATATTATTTTGCAAGGGATTTTTTGCATTATTAAACATTTCAAAAATACAATTCATGAAAAGCAATCGCCGCGATTTTCTTAAAAAAACAACATTAGCCGGGGCAGGAGCAGTGGCAGGTACAATGCTCACAGGATTCAAATCGGATAAAAAAGCTTTATCAAAACTTGCACCAATCCTTGAGTCTTCGAAAAGGAGCCACTCTCAGAGATTCAATATGTCGGGCTATGCGGCCCCTCCAATTCCTGTGGTTCGCATCGGGATCATCGGGCTTGGCGATCGAGGTAGTGAGGCAGTTCAGCGCCTCTCAAATATTGATGGTCTCGAGATAAAGGCTTTATGCGATAAGAGGGAAGTTTGCGTTAAGGAGTCGCAAAAATTTCTTAAGAGTATTGGCAGTCCTGCTGCTAAGGAATTTTATGGTGGTGAAAATGAATGGAAAAAACTCGTTGAGCTTCCCGAACTTGACTTAATTTATACCTGCACTCCATGGATACTTCATACTCCAATATCAGTGTATGCAATGGAGAGCGGCAAGCATGTTGCCTGCGAAGTCCCGATTGCCAGAACTCTTGATGACGCATGGCAGCTTGTTGAGACTTCGGAAAAAACCAGAAAGCATTGCATGATGCTTGAGAACTGCTGTTATGATTTTTTTGAGCTTTTAACTCTGAATATGGCGCGGCAGGGAATGTTCGGTGAGATTATCCACGGTGAAGGTGCTTACATACATAATCTAATGGGAATGAACTTCAGGAAACCACTTGACGATAAGCAAATCGACGATGCATATACAGATATGTGGAGACTAAAAGAGAATGCAACCAGGAATGGTAACCTTTACCCCACACATGGCCTCGGACCGATTTGCCAGGTACTGAATATTAACCGCGGCGACAGGCTTGAATATCTCTCCTCAGTCTCAACGGACGATTTCACAATGGCACCTAAAGAGAAGGAGCTTGTTGCTTCAGATCCTTTCTATGCTCAATGGAAGGATTCAAAGTTCAGAGGCAACTTCAATACGACTATAATAAGGACTGCTCTTGGGAAATCCATTATGGTTCAGCATGATGTCTCTTCGGAGCATCCCTATTCAAGGATTCACCTCGTAAAAGGGACAAAGGGTATGGCTGTTAAATATCCAAAAGAGCTTATTGCAATTGGAGATAACTGGCTGAAAGACGAGGAAATGAAGAAAATCACTGATGAGCATACACCAGAGATTGTTAAACGGTTCGGTGAACAGGCCAGGGCAGTTGGCGGCCATGGTGGAATGGACTTTATCATGGACTGGCGACTGATAGATTGCCTGAGGAATGGGTTACCACTTGATGAGAATGTTTATGACGGGGCCCTCTGGAGTTCAATTGCTCCGCTAAGCGAATGGTCAGTGGCAAACAGGTCACAGACAATAGACGTCCCTGACTTCACATGCGGATCTTGGAAAACTAACAAACCTCACGGAATAAATCTTGAGACGGTAGGGAACACAAAGGTTCTGGAACTGAAGAAGGTTTAATATCCTGCCGCCTGTCCGTCCTTCCTCGATTCGGATGCCCCGAACCATACTTTGTTTTTTCTGTCCCACATTATCGCCTGGTAACCCCCATATCCGCCCAGGTCCCATTGTATGGTATGGCCCATTGACATCAGTTTTTGAATGACCTCTGTTCTGAAGCCGCTCTCGAGAAGAAGGATCCCGCCGTCAGTCATTTGCTGACCCGTGGGTTCCGAAGAACCAGAATGGTGCATCCTGGGTGCGTCGCCAGCCTCCTGGAGATTCATTTTAAAGTCAATAAGATTCACCACTATCTGAACTTGCCCCTGCGGCTGCATGTCTCCGCCCATTACTCCAAAGCTGATCCACGGCTTTTTATCTTTGGTAATAAAGCCGGGGATTATTGTTTGAAATGGCCTTTTTCCTGGGGCATAAGCATTTGCATGACCCTTCTCAAGGCTGAACATCTCACCGCGGTCCTGCAGTACAAACCCCAATCCCGTGGGGCACATTCCTGATCCCATTCCCCGATAATTGCTCTGGATAAGCGAAACTATATTCCCGTATTTATCGGCAACGGTAAGGTAAACAGTGTTGCCTGCCTCAAATGCTCCGGCATTATAAACTTTTGCAGCTTTCAGAGGATCAATAAGCTTTCTTCGTTCAGCTGCATATTTCTTCGAGATGAGCTGGGCTACCGGAACTTTTGAAAAACGAGGATCAGCGTAATACTTTGCACGGTCCTCAAATGAAAGTTTCTTCGCTTCAGTGAATAAATGCATGTACTCGGCTGAGCCGAAACCCATAGCTGCAAGGTCATATCCCTCAAGTATATTAAGCATCTGCAGAACAGCTATTCCCTGACCGTTTGGCGGAAGCTCCCAAACATCATATCCACGGTAGTTTGTACTTACCGGTTCCACCCATTCGGAATGGTGTCGTGAGAGATCCTCATATGAGAGAAAGCCTCCCTGTTTTTTCATAAAGGCATCAATATCATGAGCGATGGTGCCTCTGTAGAATTCATTCCTGCCTCCTCTGACGATTTTTTCAAGTGTGGTGGCGAGGAGCGGATTTCTGAAAATTTCACCCTTGGAAGGAGCTTTTCCTCCCGGCATGTAAACCTCCTTAATATTGGGATACTCCTTGAGGGTATTTGTTTCTCTCTCAAGATAAAAAGCAATTACTTCCGTTACTGGAAAGCCCTCCCGTGCATAGTTTATTGCCGGTTGCAGTATATCTTTCATCGGCAGCCGGCCGAACATATCATGCATTTCGTACCATGCGTCTACGCAGCCGGGAACTGAAACAGCAAGAGGACCGTAGGAAGGAATAAACTCATATCCGTTATCCTTAAAGTATTCAAGTTTCAGGGATCTAGGTGACCTACCGCTGCCATTCAACCCGTAAAGCTTCCCCTTGTCTGCACTCCAGATCATTGCGAAGAGATCGCCTCCAATACCTGCCCCGGTGGGCTCCACAACACCTAAGACAGCATTAGCGGCAATGGCCGCATCTATCGCGTTTCCACCTTTTTTAAGAATATCAAGAGCTACCTGGGTTGCAAGAGGCTGGCTGGTTGCAGCCATTCCGTTGCGGGCTATCACTTCCGACCTTGTTACAAAATCGTGCCCGATAACGCGGTCCTGCGGAGTTGCAGCGATGAAATTGCATAATGCCATCATTAAGGATAAAATCCTTTTCATCTCAATTCAGATTATTATGCAAAGGTAAAAAACCGGAGAAACTATTTAGCCATTGCCTTTGCTTTTAATTCAGCAGGCATCTTTTCAATGGCGTACCGTAAAGATGTTCTCGGCATAGTCGTCTTTTTGTTCATTACATAAGTGAAGACTTCTTGCAGATGAGACTGGCTTGCAGCCTTTAGCATCCATCCGTAACCCTTCTGCACCATATCGTCAGGATCGGAATGAAGAATATCAGCTATCTCAAAGATGTCTTCAAGGAAAAGACCTTTCCTTGCCGGAACGATCAGTGACACTGCTGAAGCCCTCCTGACCCAGCGATTTTCCGACTTTGCCCATCTCTTCAGACCTGACAGGTATGAAGGATACATTTCAACGAAAGTACCCACCGTATGATTGCATAGAGTATCGCACGCCGCCCAGTTGGATACATATTTATTAACCCAAATTTCAAATGTTCTGAAGTCTTCAGGGACATACTGTTTTCTGACATTGTACGACCACATGCATGCAATACCAGCCTCTTCCATGAACCCTGACTGCCATAACTCTTCACATAAGGAGAATATCACTGATTTGG
>Ga0187886_1003795_pt1 | contig 11147 bp, 10 predicted proteins | sample June2016WEW_20_1_FD_133001 | JGI IMG/M metagenome (GOLD analysis project Ga0187886, IMG submission 133001) | Peatland microbial communities from SPRUCE experiment site at the Marcell Experimental Forest, Minnesota, USA - June2016WEW_20_150 | ecosystem: Environmental > Terrestrial > Soil >...
GAACGGCTGCGCGGGACGGTGCGCTATAACCCCGAAAAATGCACCGGATGCACCCTGTGCATGATGGACTGTCCCGCCAACGCAATCGAAATCATCACCATCGACAAACCCAACAAGCGCTTCATCATGCGCTTTCACGCCGACCGCTGCACCTACTGCGCGCAGTGCGTGGTCAACTGCCGGTTTAAATGCATCGAGATGTCGAATGAAGAGTGGGAACGGGCGGCGCTGACCCGGGAAGCGTTTACGGTAACCTATGGACGCGACGAAGACATCCAGAAATTCCTGGAAAGAACCTCTCTCGCAAGCCCTCAGGAAAAGCCGTAAGGTCGCCTTCGTTGGCGTAGGGCAGGAATTGCGCGGCGACGATGCGGCGGGCGTGCTCGTCGTCCGGCGATTGATGGAATCCGCCCGGAAGAATCCCTCCAAATCCAAAGTTACAGAATCTCAGCGGGAGGCACCGCTGCTCTTCGAGGCGGGACCGCTGCCCGAAGCCGCCACCGGCGCGCTGCGACGGTATCTGCCGGACTGGGCGGTATTTATCGACTCGGCGGAAATGGGAGAGCCTCCCGGAACGATTCGTTGGGTCGACCCGGAGCAGGCCGAAGGTTTTACGGGCAGCACGCATACCTTTCCGATAAGCGGACTTGGCAAATATCTTTCCTCGGAATTGGGGTGCCGGGTCGCGATCCTGGGGATCCAACCAAAAAATCTGGAATTCGATTCGCCAGTTTCGGAGGAAGTGGATCGGACGATAGAGGAAATCGTCGCCTTTATTAATACTTCTACAAAGCCTGCACCTAGATAAGATCCATCCCCATTATCATTGATGCCCCCCTTGATTCAAATTGTAGCCGGGATGGACCATCCCGGCTACAATTTTACCTCTATGGAAAATAGGGGCAGGCGGCGCGGGCGCGATGAACACCCGACGGATCGGTACCCCGCATGGCCGTCAGGCGGATATCGTCACCGTCAATCCGGATACCGTGGCCGTATGTTGGCGCAGCGGGCTCTGGGAAGGGCCCCGGACTACGCTGCCTTGCATGTCATATTGCGATCCATGACACGGGCAAGTGGATACGCTGTTTTCAAAGCCTCCGATTGTACAGCCCAAGTGAGTGCATTTCCGGCTGAAAGCTAGAACGGAAGTAGGATCCGACCGGTATAAAAGAATGCCTTGTGGATCCAAACTATTGGCATCCAGCGCGAGTGTGCCCCCGACGGTCGCCAACGGCTGGTTTTGCGGTTGTGACAGATCGAGGCTGATGGAACTGCCGGAACCGCAGCTCGCCAGCAGGCTTCCCCCGACTGCAACACCGCCGGTAACGGCAATCGTTTTTAGGAATTCCCTGCGGCCGATTTTTCCGCCTGCGGTTTTTGTTTTACGATGGTTCATGATGTTCTCCTATTCAATGAAGAGGGATACAGTGATGCGGGGATTCATCGCCCGCCAAACACTTCCAACGTGTCCCCCACAGCCTCGGGTGCGAACAGTTTTACATTGCGCAGAATATGTTCCAGGTGGTTTTTCACCGCCTCGCGGGTGATCCCCGGCGGGGCGTACGCGGTATATACAGCGTTCTTCGTCTCCGGACGGATCTGGGTGCGCCGGTCGGGCCCGTAAATCACACTCGAGATCACGCCTTCATCGTCGCGGATGTACATATCCCCCGCCTTGAGCGTTTGCGCCTCGCCGCGCAGCAGCGTGTAGGTTTCCATCCCGCTCGCGGCATCCAGGGTTAACGGCAACCGCAACACGTCCAGATCGTGCCCAGCCGTGAGGAGTAGATCCTCCATTTCCGCCATGAACATCGCTTCCACCAACGCGGCGACGCTGGGGATGGGCTTTCCTTTAAACACGATCGATTCAAGCTGAAGCTGGATGTGATACGTTTTTTTAAAACGCCGGTAATATTCGTCGTATGCACGCAACTCGGGAAGCTGGAGGAGCGCCGGGCGGTCAAAACCGGAAAAACGGGCGCGTAATTCCGTTTCCAGGTCGGTTTTTCTTTTTTCCAGCCCGGCATGTTGCGGCGGGTTGGCCGCACCGCGCACGACGAGAATTCCCGCGTGCGCCTCCGGATAAGCGGCCTTCCAGGCTTCGGTGATGTTCATCACGCTCCTTCCTCCTTCTTCCAAGATTGTAGCTTTTTTCCGAAGTTCAAGAGTCCCAATCCCCTAACTGTTCTCAATACCACCAAGGATCTGGTGACGCCGCCGCGAAATGGTCGGGCTTCCCCTGTAAAATCCTTCCCAAAATGCCCAGGTAATCCCGGAAGGTGATGGAAACCGCTTTCTCCGGCAGAGGAACCACGCCGGGGAAAGGACGCAGATATTGTTTGTTCAGGATGTGATGGAGAACGTGTTCCTCCGAATCACCGTGGGTGAAAAACAGGATGATGGATTCGATCACCCCCGCCTTTTTGAGGTTGCGCGTCCAGACATTCCGCTCGTCGAACGTCCCGTCGACATACAGGTTACCGTGCTCGATCAGTTGGGATTGATGCAGCACGAAGGAGTTCAGCCAGATGCTCGCAGCGAACGGAACGACGATCTGGGCGAGCGAAACCCCGAAAATCCGGTGCGCGAGGAATCCGATCCCGCCCATGATGATCACCCAGGCAAGAATCGAGATGGGTAGCTTCCAAATCCGGTATCGTTTGGAAAACCGCGGATCCAGCGGAACGGCTAGGCTCGCCATGAGCACAAGCCACGTCACGCCAATGATGACTTCCAGCCAGTTGTAGATAATCCGGACCGCACGATTCCGGACCTCCCCCACCGGGTGGAATTCCGCGTCTTCATAGGTATGCACCTTGGAATGATGGAACCCGTGGGTCATCTGATACAACTGAGGGTCGGAAAGCAGCATCAATGCGAAGGCGTTGTAGAAAAAACCGTTGGGGATGTTGGGGATGTATTTGTGCCAGCTCTCATGCATTAGGAACCCGACCCAGGTGAACAGGTAGATCCCCGGAAAGATCATATACAACAGCGAAAAGATCCCCAGCCGGGCGAATACCAACGGAAGAAGGAATAGATACACCGGCCAGAGGACGAGTACCAGATAATATTTGACGGCTTGCTGCCAGATCAGGGTTTCGGGAACGGGTGATGTCGTCATGACTTCCTTCCACGATGAGGTTGGGTCTTCCGAAATATGGATTATATTCCATCTGGTAGACAGCCTTTACCGCGGAACGTTCATGAAAATCCCGGCATCCCAATTAACTGATTGAGATACAATCCATTCCGTGGAGGTCTGTGAAGCGTGGACAACATCGTTCTGAGAACCGCGAAGCTTCGCAAATATTTTCGAAGCGTGAAGGCTGTGGAAGATGTGAGTCTGGAAGTCCATCGCGGGAGCGTGTTTGGTTTCCTAGGGCCGAACGGATCGGGCAAGACGACCACCATCGGGATGATCCTCAGCCTCCTCCGTCCGAACGCAGGAAGCGTGACCCTCTTCGGCGAGTCGGTCACCCTGGGAGGGAATTTTCCCTTGCGCCGGGTGGGATCGCTCATGGGCCTGCCCGCGCTTGTGCCATACATGACTGCGCGGGAAAACCTCCTACTGATGAGCCGCTTGTATCCGAATATATCTCCCCGACGGGTGGATGAAGTGCTGGAGATTGTGGGGTTGGAGAGCGTAGCCAAACGCAATGCGGGTAGATTCTCTTCCGGCATGAAGCAACGCCTGGGGCTCGGGATCGCCCTCCTGCATCAACCCGAATTGCTGATCCTGGACGAACCCACCAATGGGATGGATCCGGCCGGGATGCACGAGACCCGCAACCTGCTGCGGAAGCTGGCCGATGCCGGAATGACAGTCTTTCTCAGCAGCCACCTGCTGCATGAGGTGGAACAGATCTGCGATGAGGTGGCCATCCTGAGCCAGGGATCGATCGTCGCCCAAGGCAATATCGCCGCGCTGCTTGGAAAAGGGAACGTGACGGTGAAAGCGCGCGTTCCCTCCCCGGAAGAAGCCGCAGCCATACTGCGCGCGCAGCCCGGCGTTACCGAGGCCGAGGCGAACGGAGCATACGTACTGGTCAAGGGAATACCCAGCGAAGCGGTGATCGTCTGCCTCGTTTCGAACGGGATGGTTCCCAACGAGGTCACCACGGGAAGGCCGGATCTGGAGGAACTCTTTCTCGGGCTGACCGGCTCGGACATATCCTGAAATCCCTTCGCGCCGCACGGTGCTCATCCGGAATCTTTCCGAAAGGAAACCGAAATGTTTTGGACCCTGATTTCCATGGAACATGGTAAAAATTTTCGGCGCCTTACGCTCTGGATCGGACTGATTCTGATTTCGGCTTTTCTGGCGGTTTCCTTTATCGTTGAGAATGCATACCTGGCGGATCTTCAAACCCAGCCGCAGGTGCACCCCGACACGATCGAAGAGTACAAACAATTGGTCACTTTGCCCGCCGCATTGTCGACCTCCTTGAGTTTTGGCGCTTCTTCCGGGGTCTTGCTGGTGATCATTTTCGTCGGGACGATGACGGCTCAGGAATATCCCTGGCGGACCGTTAACCTATTAGTCGGTCACGGCGCCCCGCGCTTTTCTCTGATCGCCGCGAAGTTCCTTTCTTTCCTTTTACCCGTCCTTGGCATGGTGCTGGTTCCGCTGATCGTGGGAGGGGTTTGCGGCGGGGCCGCAACGATTCATTATTATGGGGGCATCGATCCAACCCGCGTGGATTTCGGGCGGATTGGGATTACGGTGATCGGGACCGTCTATTCGCTCCTGCCCTATGCAGCCATAACCTTTTTTCTCGCCGTTCTCACCCGCTCCGCCGCAGCCACTATCGGGATAAGCCTCGGGTATTTTTTTATTCTGGAAAACCTGGTCGCGTTAATTCTCTGGCCTTTGGGAGGGGTGTGGGAAAAGATCGGTGACTATCTTCCGGGAGTGATGGCCTATACTTGGATTTCGACGCTTCAAGCGAGCCAAAAATTTAATTTCCATTCCGCGGAATTCACCTCCGCCGTAATCGGCATTGCCGTGTATGGCTTGCTCTTCTTCCTATTCTCTGCCTTGATTTTCCGGGCGCAGGATCTGGGTGGATGATAGCCCCATCCCTCAAGATCAAACGGAGTCGGCCTTTCTCCGATCGCCTTTCGTATTCACCGGACGCGGAGCCGGTTTCCAGGACGGGATTATGAAGCGCCTTGAAGTCTATCTCCTCATCCTTTGCGTGCCCGCCGCCGGCTTCTTCCTTTCCGGCTGCACCGCTCCCACGTCCAGTTCTCGCCTGACGGAAGCCCAGGACAAAACGCGTACTGTCGAACATACGATCAACGTTCCGTCCAGTCCCAGTCCGTTGCGATCCCCCATGGTTGGCGGGATTGCCTCATCCTGGTGGAAGCCCAAGATCGGAATCACCTGGCAATGGCAGCTCTCCGGTGAAGATATCGACATTTCGATCGACGCGGACGTTTACGATATCGATTTATTTGACAACGGCGCGGATACTGTGGCTTCGCTGCAACTGCAAGACCGCCGCGCCGTGTGTTACCTCAGCGCCGGCAGTTGGGAGGACTGGCGGCCGGACGCCACCGCTTTCCCGAAGGAAATCCTCGGGAAGGATTACGAAAGCTGGCCGGGCGAGAAATGGCTCGACATCCGACAGATCGACAAGCTCGCCCCCATCCTTGGGGCGCGTTTGGACCTATGCAAAGCCAAGGGCTTCGACGCCGTGGAACCCGATAACGTCGACGGGTATCATAATGAGACTGGTTTCCCGCTAACCGCCGAGGATCAATTGCGGTTCAATCGCTGGCTGGCGCAGGAAGCCCACCGCCGCGGGCTGGCCATCGCACTCAAGAATGACGCGGAGCAGACGCCGGATCTTTTTACCGATTTCGATTTCGCCCTGACGGAGGATTGTTTCAATCAGGATTGGTGTGACCTGACACTGCCGTTCCTTCAAAACGGTAAACCGGTCCTGGATGCGGAATATACCGATACGGGGATCACCCTAGGCGCCTTCTGCCTGCGCGCGGGAGAGCTTGGTATCCGCGCAATCCTCAAGCATCGCACCCTGGACGCCTGGAGGCAGGTTTGTCCATAGCGAAAGGGAACCGATCTCTTTCATTTGATCCCGTGAAAGAATAACCCTCATCTCCCTTCGCTAAATGTTTTTAAACCAATTTTCCTTTATACTACTTCACATTCCCCGTTTTCATTGTCCGTTCCACAGATCGGGGAAATAGGCTTGATGGAAAGAGCCGTTCATTCCAACATTTCCATTTTTTCCTATAGGAGGGCATCATGAGTCCCAAAGCAAAGGCAACGGTTAAAAAGAAAGCCATGGCAAACAAAGATATCTCCAGTATTTTTCACTCCAGCTTCACTCCATTGAAGTCAGGTTCCCGGAACGGAGAATGCACGGTCGATTTCAACAAATACATCGTGGTATACAGCAACAACGTCAACGGGAACCTCAGCTCCCCCTGGCGGGCCGGGGAAACCTGCATCGAATGCTACAAGGACGACCAGTTCGTCGGCTCGATCGTGTTCTATGAGATGCACGAAAATATGAACGGCGGCTACATCGACGGTAACGGGGTTGTCGTGATGGAATATCCGATCGAAGAGTTCGAGGATGTCATGCGGACTCTACGGAGCTTCCACCAGCTGTCGTTGTTGTTTGTCGAAAAAGACCTGCAGGGCGTTCCGCTTGCCCATCCGGTCGGCGCCGTGATGACGTTTGTAAAAAAACAAATCGGCAGACACTGATTTTAATTTTCCATCGCCGGCTTCCTTTGCCGGTGTCTTTACAGGACCGCGCCCCCTCTTTCCCCCTTTTTCATTTATGAAATGGGGGGAAAGAGGAAACTGGCGGTTTCCAAACGGGAATACTTCAGGGCCTTAAATTCCACCCCCTCATCGGCCATTCAAGCTCCCCGCCCCGAACCGGATCTAGAAAACCTCCCGCACAGGTTATAATCCCGCTCCAATACCCTGGAAAGAACGATCGGGAAACCCGAATCCGACGGGAAGATTGGAGACCTCTGATGGCCGACGCCAGATTTCGCGTGTATGGATACCGCTGGGTGGTGCTGGCGGTATTCATGTTCATCAACCTGACCATCCAGATGCTGTGGATCGGATACGCCCCGATCACGGGCCCGGCAGCCCAGTTTTACCATGTCACCGATTTTCAAATCGGGTTGCTCGCGATGATTTTCATGCTGGTGTTTCTGCCCCTCTCGATCCCGGTCTCCTGGGTCATCGACACGTATGGTTTCCACGTGGCGGTCGGGATCGGCGCCGTGCTGATGGGCGTGTTCGGGGTTGCGCGCGGGTTGTCCGGCGCCAACTTCGCGCCGGTCGTGTGGTGCACGGTCGGCCTGGCCATTGCACAGCCGTTCATGATGAACGCCTGGACCAAAGTCCCGGCCAACTGGTTTTCGATTGAAGAACGCGCCACCGCCGTCGGGTTGGCCACCTTGGCCAGCCTGATGGGGATCGCCCTGGGGATGGCGCTCACGCCCGTCCTTATGGACGGCGGAATGTCGATCCCGTCGATCCAACTTCTGTACGGAGGGGTGGCGGCGTTTTCCGCCGTGCTCTTCATCTTCCTAGCCCGTGAAAAACCCCCAACGCCCCCCTGTCCGGAGGGCCAGGAAACGCGCGCGCTGATGCTCGACGGGCTGAAACACGCGCTCACCGTCAAACCCTTCTGGATGTATCTGTTTGTCATGTTCATCGGCATGGGCGTGTTCAACGGTGTGACCACCTGGGTGGAAACCATCATCCGCCCGCGCGGCTTCACCCCCACCGACGCCGGAACGCTCGGAGCGCTGATGCTCCTGGGCGGAGTGATCGGCGCCGCTGTCATTCCGCCATTTTCCGACCGGCAGCACAAGCGGGTCCGCTACCTGTTGCTGGGCGTCCTGCTGGCCATCCCGTGGTTGGTGGGATTGACCTTCGCCACCAGTTCGATCGTATTGTTCGTTTCCGCATTCGGGCTGGGGTTCTTCCTGATCAGCATCAGCCCGATCGGGATGCAGTACTCCGCCGAAATTACCCAGCCGACGCCCGAGGGCACCTCCAACGGACTGATTCAGCTCGCGGGCCAGTTGTCGGTTGTATTTGTGTACATCATGGAATTGCTCAGACTTCCCGACGGATCGTTCACCCCCGGCCTGTTGCTCTCCGCTGGACTGCTGGTGGTTAGCGCGCTGGTCATCACCCGGATGAAGGATCCGGCGCCGCGGGTGTGAGGTTCGCCCTTTCCGGATTGTTTCGCGGAGATGGTCTTCGGTTGCGAGCGCGGCGTAAAAATCACTTACGCCGCGTTTTATTTCCGGCCGCGATTTTTTAACCAGGTCAATACCTTCTCCACCGGCCACGCGTTGATCACGTCCGCCTTGGTCAGCCAGGCTCGGCGGGCTATTGCCACACCGTAGAAAAGACGGTCCAGGTCGTCTTCGGAATGCGAGTCGGTATCGATGCAGATGGGAATTCCCATTTCCTGCGCGCGGCGGGCATGCACATCGTCCAGGTCGAGCCGGGCGGGATGGGAGTTTATCTCCAGCGCGACTCCCGACTCCGCAGCGGCCGCAAATACGGCCTCCATATCGAGGTCCGCCCCTTCGCGGTCTGGAATGAGCCGGCCGGTCGGATGACCGAGGATATCGACGTTCGGATTCCGAACAGCGTTGATCGCCCGCTGGGTGACTTTCTCGCGCGGCTGGCGCAGGCTGGCGTGGAGCGAGGCGACCACAATGTCGAGGCTCGAAAGGAACTCGTCCGGATAATCGAGCGTGCCGTCGGCGTGGATCTCCACCTCGCTGCCGTGGAGGAGAAGAATACGGTCGCCGAGTTCCGCCTGCGCCCTGCGGATCTCGGCCGCCTGCTGCTTGTGCCGGGCAATGTCGAGCCCGCCCGCCACGCCGAGTCCGGCCGAATGGTCGGTGACGGCCATCAACCGAATGCCGCGCTTCGCGGCGGCTTTCGCCATCTCGAGGATGCTCAAACTTCCATCGCTCCAGGTGGTATGTACGTGAAAATCCGCGATGATATCCTTTCGCTCGATCAGTTTCGGCAGCTTCCCCGTTTTGGCGGCCTGCACCTCGCCACGGTCCTCGCGCAATTCGGGAGGAATCCACGGCAAACCGAGAGCCGCATAGACTTCCTCCTCCTTCGCGCAGAGAATCTCGCCCGTGCCGTCGGTCCGGGTTAATGCATGTTCGGAAAGCGAAAGTCCCTTGGCAAGCGCAAGTTCCCGCAAAGCCACGTTATGGTCTTTCGATCCGGTTGCATATTGCAGCGCCGTACCGAATCGTTCCGGCGGGTGGACCCACACCTGGGCGCGCACACCGTCCCCGAACTCAACGCTGGATTTGGTATCGCCCTTACCCAACACGCGCGCGACGTCGGGAAGGTGCGTGAACGCTTCCATCACCGGTCCGGAATTCCTGGACGCCACCAGGATGTCGATATCGCCGACGGTGGAGCGCATCCTGCGCAGGCTGCCGGCCGGTTCCACAGCGACAACTCCCTCAACCTTTTTCAGCGCGGCCGCGATTTCCTGCGCCAGTGGGTAAGCCCGGCCGAGCGGAATCCGGTCCGAACGCCGCGCGAGGGATTCGATCCCCGCCAGCACCGCGGCCTCCGACTTGGCTCCCATTCCCGGCAGGCCGCTCAGCTTGCCTGCGCGCGCAGCCTTCTCGAGCTGAGCCAGCGTCGTGATGTGCAACGTCTTCCAAATCAGGCCGACCTTCTTCGGTCCCAGACCGGGCACTTTCAACCACTCGGCCAGACTGGGCGGCACTTCTTTTTTAAGTTGTACGAGGAATTTAAGTTTGCCGGTGCGGATCAGTTCGTCGATCTTCTCGGCGATGGCTTGGCCTACCCCGGGGATTTCCTGAAGTTTGTCTTCTTTCCAATAATCGTTTACGTCGCGTCCCAAGCCGGCCAGATTCTCAGCCGCTTTGCGATAAGCGAGGGTCTTGTAGATGATCTCGCCTTTGATCTCCGATAAATCGGCGATCAGGGTGAAAATGTCAGCCAGTTCACGGTTGTTCATGCATCACCTGTTGGGAAATTCGTATTTAGAAACCTCTGAAAATCATTATTTGTCCGGAGCTAAAGCTCCGAACTATCAACAGCGCCCGGCTCAAAGCCGGGCTTTAAAACCGGATTTATCCGGCGCCGTTAATAGTCGGGGGATTTATCCCCCCGACGAGCGGACTTTTTCAGAGGTTTCTTATTCAATTAATTTTCCATGAGAACGATCAGAATTTCTGACCACGGATTACACAGGACTTACGGATTTCACGGAAGTCTAGTATATAAATTTTACTACTGAGTCAGAATCTTTCTGTTTTACAGGATTGGGGATCACTAGATGGAACCGGTTTGACAGCGTGGTGGTAATTTGATTCATTACCGTCATGCTTTTTTATCCCGGGCCGATATATAGCTGATGATCAGGATCCCAATCCCACCGGGGGGCGGCAAGCGCGAGAGCGCGATGCGGCCAACCGGACGCAATCCGCGCCCGTGTTTCGTCCCACGAACGCAGGCCGCTCAATGCATCGGAGGCTTCGACGTTGCACGCGCCGACGGCAACCGCCATCGTCACGGATTCAATCGGGGGCAGGCCGCGCAGTAACGCAGCAAGGAATCCGGCGATGGTGGCATCACCGGACCCGGTTGTTCCAACAACGTTCACTTGAAAGCAGGGAGCCCACAGCTCGCGCCGGCCCCAGGCATCACCGTCGATTCCATGCCCCAAGCCGCGGATGACATCCGGGTCAGCGGTGCGCAGATAAAACCCACTTTCACCCAGCTTGAGTACGACGATCTTTACGCCCATCGCCAACAGTTCGGCGCTTACGTCATGGAGCAACGCAGGCGTGATGCGTTCCAACAATCTTCCATCCCGGCCGGCCAACCGATTGTGCAAAGGCCGGTCGAGGCAAAACAGCAATTCTTCGATACTGGGCAGGAAAATATCCACTGACGGCAGCACCGCTTGAAAAATCGCGCCCCAGTCGGCTTTGCCCGCCGGCGAGGACGGGTCGGGGAAAGCCATATCCAGCGAAGTCAAAACGCCGGCGGCCTTCACCCGCGCAAACATCTCGGCCATTTCCCTTCCGCCGTTCTCGTACATCCGCCGCATCAC
>Ga0187886_1003796_pt1 | contig 11145 bp, 8 predicted proteins | sample June2016WEW_20_1_FD_133001 | JGI IMG/M metagenome (GOLD analysis project Ga0187886, IMG submission 133001) | Peatland microbial communities from SPRUCE experiment site at the Marcell Experimental Forest, Minnesota, USA - June2016WEW_20_150 | ecosystem: Environmental > Terrestrial > Soil >...
AACATCTGAGGACAGGAAGGGCAGGTCAATGTCTGTCGCCATCAACGTCGACAGTTCTATCTTTGCTTTCTCTGCAGCTTCCTTAAGTCTTCCCATGGCATTTTTGTCTCCGGCCATGTTGACACCTGTCTGTCTTTTGAATTCGTCGAGCAGATAATCCATTATTGCCTTGTCCAAGTCTGTGCCGCCGATTTGTGTGTCGCCGCTGGTTGACAGCACTTGGAAGACTCCTTTGCCGAAATCCATCACGGTCACGTCATGAGTGCCCCCGCCGAAGCTGAAGACGAGTATCTTCATCTCTTTTTCCACTTTGTCGACTCCGTAGGCGAGGCAGGCTGCCGTGGGCTCGTTTATTATCCTTGCAACTTCGAAGCCTGCTATCTCTCCCGCATCCTTCGTGGCTTGACGTTGGTTGTCGTTGAAGTGGGCAGGCACCGTGATAACGGCTTTCCTTATTGGAACTGCCAGGTAGGTTTCGGCGTCTTTCTTTATCTTCTGCAGGATGAATGAGGATATCTGCTGTGGGGTGTACTCTTTTCCGTAGATGGTGACTTTGTAGTCGGTTCCCATCTTTCTTTTTATTTCATACACGGTTCCTTCGGGATTGGCGGTTGCCTGTCTCTTTGCCGATTCGCCAACCAATAGTTGGCCGTCTTTGGTGAAGGCTACGACTGAGGGGAACATTTTCCCTGCCATCGTGGGTCCTTCGGCGCTCGGTATCACGGTTGCTCGTCCGTTCTCATAAATCGCTGCGGCCGAGTTTGTGGTTCCCAAGTCTATGCCGAGGATTTTTTCTCCGGCTTTAACATTGCTCATTTGGATTCATCTCCTCTTGTGATTTTGAAGGTTTCACCACAACCTTAACAACGCTCGGTCTAATCACCTTTTCTCTCATGGTATAACCTTTTCGGACTTCTTCAGCTATTGTGCATCCCTCCTCACCTTCTTTTTCTGTCTTGGCAATAGCGTTGTGTTTCGACGGATCGAAAGGTTTACCCATGGACTCTATGGGCGAGACGCCCTGATCTTCAAGCACTTTTTTCAGTTTCTTCAAGGTCATCTCCACTCCTTGAACTACAGCTTCTGCAGAGTTGGAAGAACGGCCAGACTTGACCGCTAACTCCAACTCGTCAACAACATCCAGCAACTCGATGATGATAGGCTCAGTGCAGTATTTCTTCACTTCTTCCATCTGTCTTTCATATCTCTTTTTCAGATTCTCAATGTCCGCCTGCGCGTACTTCAGTCTAGCTAGATACTCTTCCGAACGCTTCTTCTCCGCGTCCAAAGCATCCTTCAGTGCCTCCACTTGCTCAGCGTCTTTTTCTGGTTCCTTCTGCTCTTCACCCATCGAAGCCTCTCCATCTAATGCGCGGATTCTTAGCGTATTCAAACAGAAATATATAGTTCACCCTTTGAAGATACTGTAAACTTATCTGTCATGGGCGTGCCCGCATAGATTAATCATAAGCTACTGGTATTATCCTCCATAACGCCTAAATATGAATTGTTCATTCACAAGTTATACAAGGCAGAAAGTTAAAGTGCTTGAATAGGCATATAAGTTAAATCGAGAGTATCCAGCTGGTGTTCGAGTGCGAAAATATGGGCAAGAGCTTCTCAACATACAAGTAATGCTAAAGGGTTTTTGCCAGAAAGGTACCATAAATACTAAGCGATTGAACTCAATGGATAATATTATAAAATGGTCTGAAGAAGATCAAGTCAGAATATTAAATGATGCTTCGCTTTCCTTAGACGAGCAAATGTCTGTTTTTGGTGCAATCAGGAACATAAATGTGTCAATGAAGAGTATGAGGGAAAGGCTCGAATTAGCTGCTGAGAAACGTGAGAATCCTACAACTGCTGAACTAGCATTGGAATTGATGCCGAGTTTCCAAACTTTAGCACCAGATATTGATGCTTTTCTTCAAGGAGAAAAAGGCATAGATTTTGGATATGTTTCTAAATTTTCACGAATCTTATACAAGAAAGCTAACTCATTAGGTTTCTCAAAAGATGTCGTAGCTCAGCTAAAAGAAGCGAAAGTTACACAGTCACAGGTTAAGGATTTTCTGGAAAATCTTAAAAAGAACCTAGCAGTGGAACTAGACATAGAAGAGGAAGTAAGTTCCACCGATGAAAATAGTAATAGAAACGTCAATGCTAGTTAGCGCGTCAATCTTCTGGGAATATGAAGATAAGGGTAAACGCTATTCATTGAAACATAAGTTCTACAACAAGTGCATGAACCTTTTTTCCTGTGCAAAAAACAAGTGCATGGAAGAACACGTCATATTAACCAAGACCGTCGAGAATGAAGCGAAAAATGCTTTGAACAAAGCTGTAAAAAAGACAATCAGAGATAGTTACGTTCCAAACATAATTGCCAGATATGGTTTGATGGTATTGCAACACCTAGTAGCCAACACGTCGCTAGATACGCTTGAGTATTATGTTGAAGAATGTTCCACGAGGCTACCGATTAACACCAAGCAAAGAAATACTGTCAAGCAAAATGAAATAGAGCCTTTTATGATACGAGTCACAGCTGGTACGTTGAGATATATTCAGCCCGAAATACCTGGGCTCGTAAAAGACCCAGAACTCAGAGATGAACTCACTCGAATCATAGTGAAATCGTTGCCATCGAAAGGCACCATTTACAAAGGAATGCCTGGTGATAAAGACCTGACGATTATGGCAGAAGCAACCATGATATATAGAAAGTTTCATGCCCAAGAGACTATCTATGTTGCTTCAGTTGACAACCATTTCAAACCAAACCCAGTACAGATAGGTTCGTATCTTTCTCCGTCTGTGACGTACACTGGTGAATTGGACTCCACAGTGCGGGACGAGTTGGCAAACAAGTTTGGCTTCATCGGGGAAGACCCCAAGGAAATCATCAAATTAATGGAAAACGAATGGAAATAAGGCCGTTTCTATCTACCTAAGGTTCCAAATCCGGGAAGCTCTTTGATGCTTTTTCAATCTTGGCTTTGATTTTTTGTTCTCACTCTTCCTGAGTTAAAAGGCCTTCTCATCACAAATAACGCAACAGAATCCCCTTTGAAGTGATACTTGCTCTCACAAATGGCCTCATAAAGCATCGGAGATTTTGGTAAATCTCAAGGACGGAATTGAGTTCGGCAGCCTTTTCACATGCACTATGAAGAAGCCAATCGCAACTATACAAAGAGTTTGCCTTCTTCCCGCCCAATAGTCGGTTCAGGAGCACTTCTAAGATTCATGAAATCTTGTTCTAGCCACCATTGACCGGAGTTAGGTATGCCCCTCCAAAGTGGAGATGTCTCCACTAGACCCCCCTTGTGCTTTTTGTTGATGCTTCTGTATACAATCAGACAATCAATATGGTCGCGCGCACCACATCTGGCTAAGGGAAAGAATTCCGTCTTTCTTCCCCAGAGGCAATGTTGAGCGAGAGAGGCTTGTTTTTGAGTACTCGCTTCTGGAAATTTTGAGACTCAATCTGCACATAGTTGCAAAGGTTCAATGTTGCGCCATTGCTTCTATTGGGCTCTAAGAGCTCTCAGTGCTTGCGGTATCGCGGGCACAAGTCTAAAATAGACCAAATAGCGGAAGCAGAACGATAGGCTCAAGGCGGTTGTTGCATTGTCAGAAGGAACCTCGGTTTTTCTAGATAAAATGTCAGGTTTTGAATTTGAGGACCTCGTTGCAGATATGCTGACAAGATTGAGGCAAGGAAGAGTAGAAAAGGTATTGTATACTCAGGATAAAGGCAGGGACATACTCATCCGCTCGCCAGAAGGACTTATTGTAGTCGAATGCAAGCATCATCCAAAAGGAAGTATTGGAAGACCTGTAGTGCAAAAACTTCATTCTGCTGTCATAGCCTCGAAAGCCGTTAAAGGTATGCTTGTAACGACGGGTCGTTTTACTAAAGAGGCAATTGAATATGCAAGGGATATTTCAAAAGAAGGTATCGTAATCGAGATGATCGATCGGCCTATCCTAATCGACATGGCTTCTCGCGCTAAGATAGCGTTGGTCAGCGGCAAACAGGAGTTGAGTGTGTGGACTTATTCGATTCCTTCCGGTGTCGAAACCGAACGGGCCATTGCAGATTACGTCGCTTCGATATCGTCCACTTATCCCCGGCACCCTAGCGCGTTGTTGAACAATGGGCAACGAGTTATTTCGTACCGGCCAGTGTACGTAGCGACGTATGACGTGCATTCTGTTTTTGAGACATCTGTCGGTGTTGTTCATCAAGAGACCGCTTCTAGGGCTCGAATCGTGCTTGGTGGGGACGACGGGCGTTTGTACAGCGACAGCGTGGTTAGTTTCCTACAATCTGAGCAGCAAACTCGGTTCAAGCAACCTCATGAGGAGTTTGTCGGCGATCTGCCGACATTTCATGTAGACTCCACAACGCTCCTTCGAAAAATCAAGGATTCTATCATGCAGCGACACACCCGGACAGTTTCCTATCGCGGACGTAACAACCAGTCATACAGGAAGGTTTGTACCCCAGGGGAGAGAGATATTTTCATTGCAGATATTCGTCAGCTTTACCTTCCATTAATTGAGCTAGACTTCAAGCTGGGCGAAGCGCAATATCACATTGAGGGAACCCAAGCTCCGTCAGGGCGTTTGCTATCGACTTCAGACAACCTGCGACTGTGCCAACTGTGCAACTCAACGATAGAAAGAGATTCAATATTATGTGACGTTTGTGGACGAATAACCCATTCAGGAGGAATCTTGATCAGGAGTATTCACGGTTTCCGTTGCAAGAAATGCGGACGCACAACTTGTCGTAATGACGGACACTGGAGAAGGAGATACATTATTCTTAGGGAGTTAGTGTGCCCAAGTTGTTATGAGGAACTAAAGAGAACAGGAATTTCGTTCAAAAGATTCGAACCTCTCTCATAGCCAATCCGAAACAATCACGCATTGATAGCGCGTAATGTAGGGCGTCTCAAATATCGTAGGACAAGTGTCGTTGCTAGAAAGGACTGAGCCCTTGGCTCTAAGCATTGAGTCTGTGATTTTCGGGACTCAGGATCCTGAAGCAAAAGCGCTACCAACCGCTTAACGGAAGGAGGACACACCCCATGGGCAAATACGGCCTTTTCGGGATCTTCGCTTTGTCCGCTTTGGTTAAGCATTGCCATTTTTCTTCATTTCCATATTTGACGCTAGAAAAATCGCGTAGAGCGCGCTTAGTTGGATATTGAAGCCGTTATCTGGTAAAACAATGTGCCTGTATCTCAATCAGGAACGGGGCTCGCGACAATTCTCGAATGACGCGCGCGCTAGAAGAGAGTGGTCTTGAACTCAACTCGTTTGTTTTCACCTCTTCTCTTTAGGTCAAAAACATCTTTCCAGTTCAAAACATTTGGAGACTGTATGAGGATATCTACCTAAGTGTAGTGGGTGCTTCCTAAAAAACTTGATAAATGTAAAGGGAAGCCGTTGAGTTCACTTTAACTTTCCTCTCTCCACCCTTTCAGAATGACGTTTTGAAGCACCTCGACCGATCGATCTATTTTTTCTCAGTCAAGTCAGGTCGCTTTCGCAACTCTGCGGCAAGCCACTCAACAGAATACTTGAGTCGGTTATCTTTTTTCTGTGACAGTCTTTCCAATACGGGCATTACTTTAATTGGCCATTCACGACCTATTGTTATCAATGCATCTACAGCATCTGATTTGCCGTAGTGTGTTCCATCTAGTATTAGCTCCTCTAATATTGGGATAACCATATCAGGATTATCTCTCCCAATCTTTGCCATAATAGATGCGATACAAGGCCGCAAATACCAAGCTTTGGTTCCTATTAAGTTTCTAAAGCAAACCAGTGTTCTTTGAGGCTCCGTTTTGATTATCTTGTCGAAAGCATGCGAGATGTTGTCTCTGAGATAATCCTCGTTGATTTTTGCCAGTTCTTCCAAAAGTGGAAGGATACTTGTTGGATTAGCCTCGCCAATACGCTCAATAATTCCGAAAATCTCCGCCAGAATACCTCTTTCCCTTGCGTTCTTCATTAGACCTTCAAGAAGTCGCAGAGAATGATCTGGCACTATTGTGGCAGAGACTCTGAGCACGTGAATTACGTCCCACACATTGCCAGACAATCTCTGACTCAATGCTGACTGGAAAGGCGACACAGGTTGAAGAACAATTGGCTGGATGCATTTTAAGAAGAGGACTAGATCATCTGACTGTTGTTTTCTTATCCTATTGATTATGCCTTCTAGATAGCTAGGGTGCTTGAAATTCACCAAGCCGCTTTCAGTTATGTATACATTGCATTTGCTTCTCATGTAACCGATCGAAGGTGTGGACAGTTTCATGTTATGCTCTTTATTGATCTCATTTATGAAGGCGCTGTAGAGCTCACCCAGTGCGGATGAATCGCTATCTGGAAGCAGTGCCGCCGTAAAAACGAAGAACTTCAGTTCATAATCCTTGTTTTTGTCCAAACGACTATACCATTTCTCCACTTCTTCCTTAATCTTTCCTGCATTCTCTATGGCCGTATCAATATTATCTGCTGTCAAACCTTTCACAAAATTCTCGACAAAGAAGCCTATGTTATGAGGAAATCTAAGAGCCTTTACGATTTTATGGGCGTGTGTTTCTGCCATGGCGAATTCTTCGTAATCAATCGAGTTTTTGCTAACATAATAGTCCAAGTGATTCTTTAGAATCTTGATCAAATCATCTGTAGAGTAGTCGCCTTCTTGCAAGATTTGAATTATGGTGTCCTTGGGCACCTCGCTGACCTTTGTATTCTCTAGGGCTTCCTCAAAAACCTCTTCTCTACAGGTGATCACAACAAAATTATTGTTGTTTGCATTTTCCTTAGAGATGGCAGCAAATTTCTCGTATACTTCATCAATGTACTGACCCATGCTTGTGCTCTCGAATTTTACTTTGCCAAAGGGATCATCAAGTAAAACACCAACGTTCTTCTGACTGAAAAGCAGACTGATGTCATGATACTCTGTACATCTGACGATTGCATCCAAGTTATATTTGTCTTTCATAAGAGATAGGAGATAATATGCCATGGAAGTTTTTCCAACATGAGGTGGGCCCGCGATTATCAAAAACCTGCGTGAGTCAAGAATGCTCTGAGCCCTTTCGAATTTCCTAATTGGCGGCACATACAGTGCTCTTATTCGTTGTAGTTCCCAATCTTGAATAACGAGAAAATCGGGGATTGAACTGAGCTTGGGAGATATGGAAGCAATGACTCTTATTATTTCTCTTCTTAGATCATCTCGATCCTGGAACACCTTGAACTTCATACTTGATACGAAGTTGTAGAATCTTTCTAAGTCACCAACGGAAAGATTTAGGTTTTGAAGGCTTTTGCCCTTCCGTCTAAGTATGTCCTCATCTTTTGCGAAAACAAAAATACATTTCTTGTGCTTTCTTGCAGTTTCGACCTCGTCAAAGACTGGCAACGATATGTCGGAATCTATCAATAAGACAAAAATATCGGAGTCTATAATCCTCCTTCTCCACCATTCCCATACGTGCCCTGAAGCAGGATCAAGCTCAAAAGCTACAGGTTCGTGCTCTAATTCTCTAATTGTCTCTATTGCCCACTTCCTCTCACTATTTAGGCTCATTCTTGAACTAAGGAATATCCTCAAACTTGACGACCATGATAATAACTAGTCACAGACTGGCTTTAAGTGTTCTACTTTTCCCTCTACTTTTCCTTCGTTTGTATGTTCCCGTCTAAATATATTCGGGGACTTCGACCGGTCAAGAATCGATCGAGTGTGATGAGTGTTCGCATCGATTCTGTTCTGGTTTCTCCTTAGAATTCCATTAGATTTTCAAACATGCTTTCAGGGAAATTTCCACTGTCCACAACGAATTTCGTTACGTTCTTGCTAAGCTTCGCGATCATGTCTGCGTCCGAAGGAAATAGCTCTTTGACCTTCTCCACGTCGATTTTTCTGTTCTTGAATAGAAATTCAAAGCAGACGAAATCTAGAAATCTTGGCACATGAGTCGAGATAGTTGGTCTCTGTATCATACGCGTTGCTAAATCGATCAAGGGATTGGAGTATTCTGGAGGAGGGATCTTGAGATTGGAGTAATCAACACTAGTGCTTTTGCCAGTTCTGTCCTTAGCGCGCTAACCGTTGAATCAAGAATGATGGAAACTTGCACTGTTTCATGTTAGACACACATAATGCTCCATTAGCGCACGAATGTCTTTATTGGTTCCATGTGCGCGCGACCGATACGACACAAGATCATATTTCTGCTCTTGTTAGGAGTTCTTTTGCGTTTTTGAGGGCGATTTGATAGAAGATCAGGGCTGAGACAACTGAGATTATTGCGCTGAGGACAAGCGCCGTGTAGAGGTCTACGAGTGGTCCCGTTAGGCCGGGAAGGAACGAGGAGAGCACGTAGGGGAAAAAGGGAGTCAATATTATTATGGCTGTTACGAAACACGCTGCTAGGTTCAGGAAATTCCAGAGGGGGCGTATCATTCGAGGCCTGGGCACTTCGGTGAAGTCGGCTCCCTTTATGCCGATTGACAGCGAAAGAGAACCTAAGGGGAAAACCAGGAAAACTGACTCGACCAGGGTCACAAGAACAGCCCTCAAAGATGGGTGCAACATCAGGAACCCGACGATTCCAGTAACCGCCAGTACCAGAATTGAGAAAAAGATGACACAGAAGTACTTGCTCTTCACCAAGTTCTTGGCTGAGATGGGAGAAGAGTATATCCGCCAAACAGCCTGACCTTCTTCACCCGTCATGAAGCTGCCCACGAAAACAGCCATAACCGAGGCTGGCAACAGAAAAATGGTGGCAAACAGGTACGGCGAAGATGCAGACGCGGCTGACGTTCCCGTCGTGCCAAGAGACTGCATCAGCGGAGCTATGATGAACACTATCGGCAGTATGAAGATTGTCATCAGCTCTCTTCGACGCGTGAACGCTTTGAGATCCTTTCTTATCAGTGCCGCTTCAACCGTCGAGAACCCGATTTTGCCGAGAAAGCCCGTTCTGGGCGCGTACAGTCCATGCGACACCGTTATCGCCTGAGGTTCATACAACCCGAATCTTCTGTTAAGCAAGGTGGCAAGGTAGAACAGCGCGAAGATGAACAGGAGAGAAAGGGCAGAGAAGACGAGTCCCTGCAGCAAGAGTCCATTCATAAAAGAGTAAAGCGTCATAGCCAACCACACGAACGGCACGAACCAGACCACGCTCTGGGCTGAAGCAACATTTTGTATGAACGTTACACCACCCGAGCCTGAAATGACGTAGAAATAGATGACGTAGAACACGAGGAAGAATGTTAGAGAGCCGATGAACCTCACCCACACCGCCGCTCGACCCGTGGACTTGTAGACCGCACCCACGAACCTAACCTGCAGAATCCTAAGGATCTCCGTGATGACGCTGGCCATGAAAGCAGCCGCACACATGCCAAACGCAGACGATATGGCTTGGACAACTTGTTCCGTGAAAGTCGAGAACACGATGACGGCTGACGCGAGAAACACTATCGTAATGAGTGTCATGCCCAACATGCTGGCCAACACAGACGCCAGCGTGTGTTCCTCCCACGTGATTGGCAGCCAATACTGCGCCTGAGACGAAAACTTGGCTCCGCTACGCTGAATCTGCTGCAGCATCGTCAGAACCACACTGTAAATCAGAACAATAGTCGGCAACGAAAGAAGAAGACTCTGCATTCCCACCTTCACCAACGATGCAAAATCTGGGATAGTCGCCGCTGCAGACGCGTAGTAGACTCCCACCAGTCCGCCGATCACCAGCCCCAAGACCAGTGCTCCACCATAAGCCAGGTAGTTGAAGAGCCGGTGCTCACGGTATCTCGTAAGCCTCCTTCCTCTGAGAAGCCTACCCGACTTCATGTCCACACGAATCAGACGCGCCACGTTTTTCCAGTTCATTTCAACAGTTCCTCGACCACGGCTCTTATGTCACCTGTGCCGGTCAGTTTCAGGAAGATGTCCTCCAAGCCCGAGTCGGGCAGCTTCGCCATCTGCCTCAGCTCGTCCATCGAACCCAAGGCGAGAAGCCTTCCACGGTACATGATGGCTATGCGGTCGCACAAAGCCTGAGCTATCTCAAGAACGTGAGTCGACATTATCGTGGTCACCCCCTGCCCCTTCAGTTCACGCAGAAAGTCCTTGACGATTCGCGCGGACCGAGGGTCCAAGCCGCTCAGCGGCTCATCAAGAATCAGCAGTTTTGGCCTGTGCAGAAAAGCCGAAATCAACGCGATTTTCTGTTTCATCCCCTCGGAGTAGCTGCTTATCATGTCGCCCTCCCTGCCATCGAGCTGGAGCCCCGTCAAATACTCGTTGATTCTGGCCTTCTTCTCTTCAGTTTGCATGCCGTAAACGTCGCTTATGAAATCCAGATATTCGATTCCAGTCAAGAACTCGTACAGACGCGGAGATTCAGGAACGTAACCCACCAGCCGCTTCACTGCAACCGGGTCTTTCTGCACATCGATTCCCAGAACATTAACCGAGCCAAAGTCAGGCTGAACCAGACCGAGAAGCATCTTCAGAGTCGTTGACTTACCAGAGCCGTTCGGCCCCAATAGGCCGAAGACCTCCGCTGACTTGATGCTTAGATCAACATTATCCACGGCCAAAATCTCGCCATAACGTTTCACAACGCCTCTCAGTTCGACTGCGGACGCATTAATGACTGTCATTGGAACCACATTGACAAAAGAAAACGAATAATATACTTAAACCTAGCGCGGCTTCGAATAACGGCAATTTCACCTGCAGCGTGCGCTCTTCTGAACCGAAGAAATGGGGGAATTTTCTATTTTGTGAGCAATCCGCCTATTAGTCCGCCTATCGTTGAGGCGATTGCGCCGAAGGCAGCCAAGATAATCACTGCGATTCCAAGGGCTACTCCTGACAGGAACCCAAAAACTCCGCCTTGCGCCCCACCCGCTACTCCACCTGCCACCGTTAAACCTGCTACTAGTAGTACTGCGATGATGATCCCGCCGAATATTCCCGCGAGGAAACCGGCTAACGCTCCTTTACCCATCCCTCCAGCTATGAGCCCTGCCACGAACCCACCAATGAACCCGCCTATCAGGTGTCCAATTCCTGGA
>Ga0187886_1003797_pt1 | contig 11142 bp, 10 predicted proteins | sample June2016WEW_20_1_FD_133001 | JGI IMG/M metagenome (GOLD analysis project Ga0187886, IMG submission 133001) | Peatland microbial communities from SPRUCE experiment site at the Marcell Experimental Forest, Minnesota, USA - June2016WEW_20_150 | ecosystem: Environmental > Terrestrial > Soil >...
GAAGATGAATCAGGCGTCCCTGAAAAGTACAGAGACCAACTTGAAAAGAAATCCTTGCCGGAAGAATCGAAACCTCCGGAAGGGAAGGTGAAGGTCAGAAAGCAAGATGGAAAAGGGGCAAAGGAAAAGCTTGCAGGGAGAGAGAAGGAAAGGATCAATGTAAACAAGATCGAAGGCGATGTGATCGAATCAGTCAAAACGATCCTTTCTCTATGGAAGGATGGGAAATATCATGCCATGTATGATCATGGAGATCAGAAGAGCCGAATGGCCGTCAATAGAGAAGTATTTGAGCACCGGATGACGAAGAAGGGGATAGGATTGGCCTCTTCATGGGAGACTATCCGGGACATCAAAGTAGAGGTAAAAAGCGCCACCCTCGCCTTTGTCACAGTAAAAATAGGCTTCAAACCCACAAGAGGAGGAGAGACGAAATTTCGTACAGAGACCTATCGGATGTCCTTTGAAAAAGGAATGTGGAAAATTAATCTTTCGAAGATCCTCTCCGCCAAGATTTAAAAGTAGCGTGTCTTGTCTTTAAATCTTCTCACCCAAACCTTCCAGGAATTGTGCTAAGACAATTTCTTTCCACCTTCACAGTTGGAGTCACAGGTTTAACCGTGTGTTCCCACTCGCTCATAATGAAGCGTTATGATTTAGAAAAGATTTTTGATTTCGAGAGTCTTCAGAACGGTACCTTTACATCATACTCCGACATTATAAATGTCTTCCTCAGGGTCTTCCCATTCGGAGAACGCCTTTTCTGAAGCCCTGGTGAATTGTGAGGTCTCTAAATAATCATGTATCTTTTGATCCAATTCCAGGATCTGTCGCCTTGAAAACGTCGGCAGCGCTTCTCTAATTTCCTCAACAGTTATCTTGACGTGGTTGTAACTCATTTGGCTACTCCATAGGATCATTAGGATCGACAACTAAATTATCATAAATCGATTAGAATTTCAAGAGACGCTGCGGGGTCTAAAAAGCAGGGGGGACACCTCCTATATTTTTTGATAATTTGGTTGTTGAAGCTTCCTAAATCTTAGCCCTCAATCCTTCCAAAAATTCTGCCAAAGATAATATTTTTATTCCTCCTACACCAAGACTTCGGAGGACTGCGCATCCTTATTTATGCTCAAGCTACGGAGTGATGCATCCTTCTGAGCTAAAGCTTCGAAGGATTGGGGTAGGAGGGTCAGGTCTTGAATATTGCTATTTGAGATTAGAAAAATTGGGAGATAAAAACCTGCATTTTTACAATTTATTAGAAAACATCAAAAAACAAGACCTGACCCCGGATCGAAGGTTCATCGCTTCTGATAAAAATTTTATTTTTCGAAGCCAATTTTTTCACGGGACTACTCTTTTTTAAATGAACACCCCGGAATGTCGGGGGAATTGAGTTTTATTTCTTTCTCTCCTTGCCATGAGGCTTACCTCGTGATGATGATCTTCCCTTCTTTCATGACCATCTTGATCTTCTCCTCCTGCTGCAGAATCTTTATATTCTTTAGCGGGTCCCCGTCTACCACGATTACATCTGCCATCTTCCCTTTTTCGATGGTGCCAATCAGATCGCCAAGGCCGACCGCCCGGGCAGCTGTCTGGGTAGCCGCCACAATTGCTGCCATGGGCTTCATCCCTAACTCTACGCAGCAAGCCAATTCACGGGCATTTTCGCCATGGTATAAATAGGGGCAACCCATATCGGAGGCAAACGAGATGGTGACCCCTTTCTCCAGGATCATCCTGAATTCCTTCTCTTTGACCTCCCAGTAGGCAGCGGCTTTTTCCACCATCGAGTCGAGCATCTCCCCCTTCCCAAAATCCCTCACTAGGCGGATGCACAGCGTGGTCGGCTCCAGATATACATTTTTTTTGACCATCATTTCGGCGCATTCTTCATCCATATAGAACCCGTGCACGATCGAGTCCACACCCGCCTCTATGGCGTTCATGATCGCCCGGGGCCCATTGGCATGGGCAAAGGCTTTTTTCCCCATTTTATGAGCCTCGTCGACCGCCGCCTTCATCTCCTCCACCGAAGCCTGCGCCGCCGTGGGGGAAGCATCCCCTCGGAGACCTGAACTCAGGAAGCCCCGGCTGGCTACCAATTTCACGTTATCCGTTCCGTTGCAGATATTCAAACGGGCCGCCTTCCGCCACTCCTCAAGACCGTCGCAGAACATACCGGTCTGTTCCGCAGGGGCAAACCGTCCGAGCCAAGGAGGCAGGAAATAGCCGTGTCCGCCCGTAACGGTCAGGTGATATCCCGTGGTTATGTACCGTGGCCCCACAATGTCACCCCTGTTAATGGCATTCTTGAGTGCAACCTCCATCCATCCCCACCCGGATCCGCCATCCCGAACCGTGGTAATTCCCATTTCCAGGGTTTTTTTCAAACAGGGAATGGCCTTCATTGCAATGTCTAAGCAGTTGTTGTGAATAGGCAAAGAGTAAAATTCTCTGGACTGGCCGATAATGCCCATATGCAGATGGCTGTCAATCAATCCGGGCATAATTGTTTTTCCGGCGGCCTCGATAATTTTAACGCCGTTTCCTTTCGGAACTGCGATTTCTCCCTTCCTGCCCACAGATGTAATCTTCGACCCTTGCACCACCACAATGGCATCCTTAAGGGGCGTTTTGCCAGTGCCGTCGATCAATGTACCACCCTTGATAACCCTTGTTTCCATCCTATTCTCCCTTCAATGATTTTCGGTTCATCTCTAAGATTCTTATTTTCATTTTCCAGGTTTTCAAAATCCCAATGGGCCTCGGCCAATTTTCAGCCAATCACTTGGCGATAGACTCGCAGCCAGTTTCCTCCCAAAACTTTCTTAATTTCTTCATCCTTAAAGCCGTGTTTGACCATGGATTCGGTAAACAGGCCCATGAACTGATGCATCCCGGCCGGGCCTTCCATATTTTCAATATAGTGGGATTCCCTGACGACATAGAAGAGACCTTCCAGCCAACCCTGGGTGGTGAGCATATTGTGGGGCTCTATCAGATCGGGCCCTAATCCCACATGATCCATCCCTACCAATTCTACGATATGATCCAGATGCTTCATCAGATCCTCAATCGTTGGCTTATCATTGTCTTTACTGGTCATGGCGTTATTGCAGCTTAACCCGACCATCCCCCCTTTTTTGGCCAGGGCCTTTATCTGTGCATCAGTAAGGTTGCGGGGGTGGTCGCACACAGCAATACAATTCGAATGCGTATCCACGACGGGATCCTTGCTGGTCTCCAGTACATCCCAGAATCCGGGCTCGGATATATGAGCCAGATCAATGAGCATCCCCAACCGATTCATTTCTTTGACCACAGCAACTCCAAAATTGGTCAGCCCTCCCCGGGTCCGGGCCTCACCCTTCCCGTCGCAAAGTCGATTCCGGCCATTGTCCACCAGCTGCAGCCCGCGAAGACCCTGCCGGTAGAAGTTCCTCAGCCCGGCTAAGGTCTGATGATGCGGCTTCCCTTCCAAAGGTCTTCCGCCCTCCATGGTCAACAAGACCGCAATCTTCCCCTTGGCTAAAGCCGCATCGATCTCCGCGGAGTTGCGGCAGATGGCCATGAATTCCCCGCTCTCTTCGGCCTCCTCCCATAACATATCCAGGGTCGATATCGAACCCCACAATAATAGATCTGTATCATCCGCCAAGCTGGAATTGTCACCTCCAACTTGGGTCATGATTACATTTATACCCGACTGGCGAAATAACGGCGCATGATAATTAGAAAATACAGCCTTATTCCCCCAGTATCTGCACCTGGCAATTTCCATCATCATATGGTTGTGTCCATCAACAACGACGGCTTGTTCAAGCAATTCTTTTGCTCTATTGTTCATTCTGATCTCCTCTCCTTAAGAATTTTTTAATTCCGGTTACGGCTCGGCATATTCGTATAGAATGGCCACCCTAATTTTTCTTAAAACCCCGGACTCCCGGAAGCGGGAAGTATTCATTTCTTCATTCCTTCTCCCCCATAAAGGAAGCAACGCACCGCGTGACCGGGTTCAATTTCTTTTAGCCCTGGGATTTTTTTGTTACACGCCTCAAAGGCCTTGGGACATCGGGGATGAAAATGACAGCCAGCGGGGGGCTCCAGCGGGCTGGGAACATCTCCTTCCAGGATGATGTGTTCCCTTTTTAACTTTGGATTGGGGATGGGAGAGGCTGAAATCAAAGCCTGCGTGTAAGGGTGTTGGGGATTTTTATAGATCCGATCATTGGAAGAAATTTCTACAATCCTCCCTAAATACATCACAGCCACTCTCTGGCTGATATGTTCCACTACGCTCAAATCATGGGAAATAAAAAGATACGTCAGGTTATATTTCTCCTGCAGATCCTGAAGCAAATTAATGACCTGCCCCTGGATAGAAACATCGAGCGCAGAAGCCGGTTCATCGCAGACGATCAGCTTGGGATTTAAAGCCAAGGCTCGGGCAATGCCTATCCTCTGTCTTTGCCCCCCGGAAAATTCATGGGGATAACGGTCGATCGATTCCGGGCGCAGTCCCACTTCTTCCATTAACTTTAAAACTTTTCCCTTCCGTTGCGCCTTTGTACTATTCATTTTGTGGACAATAAAAGGTTCCCCGATAATCTGTCCGACGGTCTGCCGCAAATTCAAAGAAGAATATGGATCCTGGAAGATAATCTGCATGTCCCGACGGAGTTTCCTCATCCTTTTCTTATCGTATTCCAGAATATTTTCCCTCTCGAAATAAATTTTTCCCCCCGTCGGTTCTTCCAGCCGCAAAATCAGCTTTCCCAAGGTTGATTTTCCGCAACCGCTCTCCCCCACGAGCCCTAACGCTTCCCCCCGCAGGATGGATAAATCTACACCATCCACGGCTTTTACATAATCAACCGCCTTAGAGAATAACCCGCTGGTTACCGGATAGTATTTTGATAGATTTTCGATTTTTACCAGTATTTGCGCGTTCAACTAAAACCCTCAATATGGACAGACGAAAGAACCCTACTCATGCAGCCAGCATCGAGAATGATGTTTGGGACCCACTTCGAATAAAGGAGGTTCCTCTTTTAAACATTTGGAAAAAGATTTTTCACAGCGATCGTTAAATTTACAGCCTGGCGGGAGATTTAATAGACTCGGCACAATCCCGGGAATGACGCGTAACCTTTTCTTTTTTGTGATTTGATCAAGCCGGGGAACCGATTCCAGCAAGCTTTCTGTATAGGGCTGGCGAGGATTCTCAAAAAGATCTTCAACCGGGGCATATTCCATGATTTTCCCAGCATACATGACAATTACATCCTGAACCGTTTCGGCGATGACTCCCATGTTATGGGTGATCAGGATGATCGAGGTCCCTATTTCTTCTTTGAGCTTTTGCATGAGATTTAGGATTTGGGCCTGGATGGTCACATCCAGCGCCGTGGTCGGCTCATCGGCGATCATTAATTTAGGCCGGCAGGAGAGGGCCATGGCAATCATCACTCGCTGCCGCATCCCCCCACTCATCTGATGAGGATAATCAAAGACCCGCTTTTGGGGGGAAGGGATTCCCACCAAGCGCAGCATTTCAACCGATTTTTGAAAGGCCTCTTTTTTGGAGAGTCCCTGATGAAGGCGAGTGGCTTCTGAAATCTGTTCCCCAATTTTAAACACAGGGTTCAAAGAGGTCATCGGCTCCTGGAAAATCATGGAAATTTTGTTTCCCCGGATCTTCCTCATCTCTTCCTTGGATAATTGCAGGATATTTCCATTTTCGAAAAAGACCTCTCCGGATTCAATCTTTCCCGGGGGGGAGGGTATAAGTCGCATAATCGAAAGAGCCGTAACACTCTTGCCGGAGCCTGATTCTCCCACAATCCCCAGGGTATCCCCATGGTTAACCGAAAAACTGACCCCGTCCACCGCTTTGGCCACCCCCATGTCGGTATAGAAATAAGTTCGTAAATTGTTGACCCGAAGAAGTCGGTTTTCCATTTTGCCCGTATGCGCAAAAGATCGGAGCTCCCTATCTCATCTTGGGGTCCAGAATATCCCGGAAGCGATCCCCGATCAGGTTGAGAGATTGGACGGCCCAGGCGATGGCCACACATGGCCAGATCACGGCCATGGGGGCCATCCGGAAGTATCTTAAGTTGTCTTGCAGGACTGTCCCCCAACTTGCGGTCGGGGGAGGTACGCCCAGTCCGAGGAAACTCAACGCCACTTCGATAGTAATCGCGTCACTGGCCCAAATGACCGCCATGACAATCACGGGAGAGATGATATTGGGGATTAAATGGATACCAAAAATGCGCAAGTCCGACATCCCCAAACTCTTGGCCGCAACGATAAAAACCTCTTCCTTTACCGATAAAGCGGAGGCGCGGGCGAGTCTGACAAACCTGGGCCAGAAGGCCACCGCGATGGCAATGATGGTATTGAATATGCCAGGACCGAACATCATCCCCACCATCGCTCCCAGAATGAGCGTGGGAAATGACATGGTGATGTCTGTGATCCAAACGATGAGATTGGCAAACTTATTCTCGGAATAATAACCCGCCACCACCCCTAAGATAACGCCTAAAATCATGCTCACCCCTATGGAAGCGAGCCCGATGGTCAGAGAACTCCGGCCTCCAAACAGAATCCTTGACTGAATATCCCTTCCCCAAAAATCTGTTCCCAAAGGATGATCGGCGCTCATCGGCTGCAGTCTTTGAGAGATCTTAACTTCCAGGGGATCATAAAGGGCGAAGTAAGGGGCAAAAACAGAGGCCCCTACGATCCCTATAAACATCAGGATTCCGATGATTAATGAGATATTATTTTTGAAATAGCGGGGGCCTAACTTCATCTTCTTGTTCCTGCAGGTCGAATCCCAATGGATTCTGCGCCAAAGTTGCTCCTTTACTTATAGACGATCCTGGGGTCCACCAGAGAATACGTTAAATCGACCAGGAGATTCACGATGACCACAGTTCCGGCATAAAGCATAATGAGGATTTGCACCATCTGAAAATCACCCGATATGATGCCCTCCACAATTAAACGACCTATACCCGGTCTGGTAAAAACAATTTCCGTGAGCACGGCGCTCCCCAGCAGGATGTTAATATAGATTCCGAGAGAAGTGATCAATGGCAGGAGAGAGTTTTTTAAGGCATGTTTTAAGATCACAATGCGCTCCTGCAGGCCCATGGAGCGGGCAGTTACGATATAATCCTTTTTGAGCACTTCCAGTAAAGAGGCCCGGGTCAGTCGCGCAATGCTCGCCAGCATCCAGATTCCGCAGCTGAAAGCAGGGAGGATCAACATCAGGACCCGACTTTTCAGGTTTCCTGCCTCTCCGTCCCCGATGATCGGCAGCAGGTCCAATTTTAATGAAAATATAGATATCAGGAATATTCCGGATACAAAGATGGGTACCGATATCCCCACCAATGTCAGAAGCCGGATTAAGTGGTCGAAAATACTGTTGGGTCGTAGAGCCGCGATAATGCCGGGAGGCACGCCCATTAAAATACCTAAAATTGCCCCAGCAATCACAAGTTCGATGGTGTAGGGCAATACAGATATCAATTGGGATAATACGGGTTGTTTGTTGATAAATGAGCACCCCAAATCACCCTGGAACAAACGTTCCAGAAAATATAGATATTGGACATAAATCGGGCGATCCAGCTTCATTTGCTCTCGCAGGTTTTTTAACGTCTCCGCCGTTGCATAATCTCCCAGGATATAATGCGCCGGATCCAATGGCCCTGACCGCAGGAGCACGAACACGATCGTCATCACGATGAGCATAGTGACCAAGGATCTGATGAGCGATCGTAAAATATAAGTTCTCAATTTTTATGTTCCCTATTAAAATTGGATGAATCTGGATTTATCATCGGTCGTGAGAAAGGGGTTGGAAGTCTTCCCATCCTTTACATTTACTCATTATTTCTGCAGAAGCTACTCTTCGAATTTGCAAATCCCGCCTTCATATTAAGGATGGGGGAAGGATTTTCGGCGAATCGTTTAGCCCCTAGGGAAGAGGGCTGCTTCTTCCAAGCAATCCTATTTGCGCCAGCCCCCTTCCTTTACCTTTCCCCTGAAAATATCAGTGTTTTAAAATTTTCGTTTTTGAGCCAATTTCATAACTCCAGAGGAAGTCGTTTTTCACCTCATATCCAGGGTCAAACCATGGATTCCTTACATATGGGGTGTACGTTTCTATACTCGGAATGGCCGGAAGATCTTCCACGATTTTCTTTTGGGCTTTGGCCAATGCATCCAGCCGAGCCTTCTCATCAAAAGTGGTTTCCGCAAATTCTGTCAACCGGTCCACTTCAGGACTTGCGTAGTACATATAATTGTTCGCTGCCTTCAGAGAACCGATGCTCGAAGTAGAGTGATACATATCTCTGAGCCAGGATGTGGCTAAAGGTAACCGACTTCCCCATATGACAATGGGGTTCAAACCTTGGGTGACTTTGGTCTTGTAGGCACTATGGTCGACCAGCGTCATATCCAGATTCACCCCGGCCTTTTTGAGCAAATTTTGGTAAACGACCATTTTGTCCAAATACCACCATCCGGTCGACATAAACAATTTTACAGTGAGCCCATTGGGATAGCCGGCTTCAGCCAATAATTTTTTCGCCTTTTCAAAATCACTGGCTTTGTACTTTCCCCACCCCGCATCCACATACCCATAGCAATCTGTAGGGACAGGAGAGTAACAATAACCTGAAATTTCTTTCCCCTGCATTTCGAGGATGGTATCCTGGCCGATGGCATAGGCAAACGCTTCCCGGACACGTTTATCATCAAAGGGCTTCATCTTTAAATTAAAGTACAGGGCCTTCAAATCGATCGGTCCTACGCGTTCCAAGATGACTCCCTTGCTCATCACATGCTTGAGCCATTTATAATCATGTTGGCCCACCGTGGCCGCGATTTCTCCTTTCAAAAGGGCTAGCTCCCGGGCTCCATCACTGGCAATATATTTCCCAACCAGTTTTTCTATGAGAAACCTTTCCCCCCAATACTCATCGTTTCTTACTAAAATGACCCTATCTTTCGGTTTATACTCCAAAAACTTAAATGGGCCTGTCCCCACGGCTTCTTCCTTCACCGGGGCCATCCCCCGGTCAAAAGCTCCTGCCTTTTCCATGGCTTTTTTACAGACGATGAATCCTCCGTAGTAGTTGGCCACCTTCGTCAAAAGGAACGGCTCTGGTTTAGCCGTGGTAATCCGAACCGTGTATTTATCAATTGCCTTAAACTCTTCGAAATTATCGTATGAACCGCGAAATGCAGATGTTTTGCCATTTTTTACCCGGTTTAAGGAGTAAATCACATCCTCTGCGGTTAATTCTCCATACCCCCAATGCCATTTTACCCCTTTGCGGAGATGAAAAGTCCAGGTCAGCTTATCGGGTGACAGCTCCCATTTCGTGGCCAGGTTCGGCTGGAACTCTAACGAATTGCATTCACCGATCGGGTAACGAACCAGGGAACCAAACAAGTGAGGATGAAGAAATCGATCCTGGACGGTCATCCCCCCATGAGGATCTACTGTGCCTATATCGCCGGCAGTCAGTCCCAGAACAACTACCTGTTCCTGGGCCAACTCTTGAGCCGCCTTGGCCGCATCCTTTGGGATCCCGAAAAGGATTAACCCCAGCAAAACAGTTATTCCTATTGATTTCATTAATAACGAGCCCATTTCCTCCTCCTTTCTTTTTATGGAATCAAGTGTTTCTCCAAGATTTTGGGGGAGAGGCACACATCCTCCCTTTTTCAATTCATTGACTGCCCATGGTCTCTTGCTTTAATCTTGCCAAAAACTTCCGCCTTTTCCTAAGTCCCCTGGTTCTATAAGCACCACTTCCCAGGATTGATCTCCCTAAACGACCATTCACCCCCTTTCCCGCGGAGTTCCTTTAACCGGATGATTTAAATCTCTCATAGAAAAATTCCCCCTTTTATATCAAAATAAAAAAATCCTCCTTTTAAAAAATTTGTAGAAAAAATTTCCAAATTTGTCAAGTGTATTTTATTTTAACATGATTTAGGGGACGTCCATAAAATTATAAATTTCAGTCCGGAAATAAGTGGGAAGTAGAAAATGGGAAATAAGAAACAGAAAAGTAGGAAGTAGGAATTAATTCTACCAGATCACACAAATTATAAAAAGCTCCCTAAATCTTAGCCCTCCATCCTGACAGGAATTCTGCTGAAGATATTTTTTCCCCTCCTACGCTAAAGCTACGGAGGGATGCATCCCTCTGTGCTAAAGCCTTGAGGAACTCCACCACCTGTTCAATTCTCCACATATCTCTATCCCCCTATCCTATGCTCATCCTCATCTGCACTGTGACGTATGTTCAAAACAGTAGGTAGCTGGGAAAAATATGAACAATGCCATCCCATTGAGAATGTCATATCAACTTAAGTAATCTTTAATTTTCGAAATGTTGTGAATTTCGTAAGATTTTTTGGCTTTGGCAAGGGATTTGCCTTTTACATGAAGTGTGCACAAGAAAATCGATACTTATAAGGTTGGGGCCTCAATAAAGTACTTTATGAATCGCAAATTTTCCTTATTTGTTATTCCAATTTTAATCCTTTTTTTTCTTCTCTCCACTTCCCATGCCGAGATTTATAAAGTAAAACGTGTCATCGATGGAGACACTCTTTTGCTTGTCAATGGGGAACGAGTCCGGCTGATCGGTGTGGATACTCCTGAAACCAAACATCCTCAAAAACCTGTACAATACTTTGGAAGAGAAGCGTATCTTTTCACCAAACAGATGGTTGATGGGAAGGAGGCACGCTTTGAGTTTGATGGGCGAAAGAGGGACAGATACGGCCGCCTCCTCGCTTATGTCTATCTTTTGGATGGGACTTTCTTGAATGCAGAAATCATCAAGCAGGGGTATGGATTTCCCTATACAAGGTTTCCATTTAAGTATAAGGAGGAGTTCAGGAGATATGAGAGAGAGGCGAGAGAGAACAGGAGGGGATTGTGGAGATAAAGTGATCAGAAGTGAAACCTCATTTAGGTCAGACATCGCTTTGCAATATTTTCGGCATTTTTCATCATGGTGCGGTAATCGTCCCCCGTCAAACCGGCGGCCACGACGATCTCGTGCAGGCGAGTCACTGGCC
>Ga0187886_1003798_pt1 | contig 11141 bp, 8 predicted proteins | sample June2016WEW_20_1_FD_133001 | JGI IMG/M metagenome (GOLD analysis project Ga0187886, IMG submission 133001) | Peatland microbial communities from SPRUCE experiment site at the Marcell Experimental Forest, Minnesota, USA - June2016WEW_20_150 | ecosystem: Environmental > Terrestrial > Soil >...
ACGTAACCCGCTAACAACTCTCTGCATTGCTCGCAATTCATTTTTGCACCCCGCTTTCCTCGGCCCTTAGCATCTCACGCAGCTTGGAATACGCCCTCGAAAGTGATTTCGTAACAGTGCCTGTCGGGATATTCATCATTTGTGCCGCCTCTTTACAGGTGTACCCGCCGTAATACCGAAGCAGTATCAATTGCCGGTAGAAATCGTCCAGCCGGGCAACCGCCTTTGCCAGGGGCTGGTCTAAATCGGGACTCTCCTTCGACTGATTTTCTGCCGCCCGCTGAGCCAATTCCTGCTGTCTTTGCCGGTCGCGGAACTGCTCCTTGACCACGCGATTTGCAACGCCCAGCATCCAGGCAAAAAACGATTCCTGCTTTTTTAAACCGTTGAGGCCGAAATAACACCTTACAAGAACCTCTTGTGCAACCTCTTCAGCCAGCTCGCCATTACCCAGTTGTCCTGTCAAATGGCCTATTAGTGGCCTTTGATAACGCCGGACAAGATGCCTGAACTCGTCGGGATGACCATCAAGGCAACGCTGAACGAAAAATACATCATTTTCTGGCATTCAAAACTCCACACACAATAGAACCGGTTCATAAATATAGTGTCTGTCAGGCCTGTTTTGCGACAGGAAAATATAAAAAAGGCCGGGTTTTATCCGCCCGGCCTGTGAGTTTATCAGCTAATTTGATTCTATCGGTTAACCGGCTGTTCCATTTCCTTAAGCTGTTCCGTGTTTACGTCTTCTGCAGTCAGGTCGCCGAAAATGACCCTGTATTTTCCTTCCGAAATCTTCCATCGCATCAGCACCGCGTTAGCATCGCCGGCCGTAACATCTTTTCCGTAATACGCCGGGTCGTTGCCGTCCCTACCGAGTTTAGTATAGAACAAAACCGGCGCCTGCACCTTCATCATTTTTGCCGTCATCTGCTGCATTTGTTCATCGGTCGGCTTTGTTATCGCAGCGCCCAGTTTTTTCCCGTATGCCTCTGCGCTCTCCCTCGTTAAAGTCATCACATTCATCTGGCTGGGGTAATGACCATCCGCCATTTCAGCGAAAAGGCGTAATCCTTCAATGGCGCTTGCCTCATCCTGAGCCGGGAGTTTCATTTCCGCCATTATCTTGTAGTCGGAAGGGATATTTGGTTCGAATATGGCCGGCTCCAATTCCACACCCCACTCGAAATTATCCATAACCATCAACATTTTAATCGTGTCAGTGCCTGTCCCTGACTCAATATCCATTTCAATTCTCACGGGGTATTCAGTTGCGACATCGACCCACGTCCGCCCGATGAAATTGTTGTAAACGCCTTTGACGGCAGGGGGGTTGACAACCTCAATACCCTTGACTTCAACGCCGTTGATTACGTCTTTGCCAAGCTCTTTGAGTGGGCCGGTCATAAACCTGGTTAAAGCGTCTCTCGGGTCCTGCATTTGATTTTTTGCCCTTGCTCGTGTCTCGTCCGTCATTGCCATTCGCATATATTTTTTCTCGGACGGCATCACAAGAATCATAGCGTTGCTATCGGCCGGGACATATATCTTCTGCATGACGTTGCCGTCAAGATAGGTTTCTATTCTGCTGCCGTAGTCCGACGAGATATACATTTTGGAATCGATTTGCTGACCCTTTTGCCCGACAGGTCCGCCTGATTGTTGAATGTGCATACTGCAAACGCACGTCTTTATCTGTGCCACTTTGTCTGCGATTTGTGTCCAGGCGCAGCACTTCTGTGCCCCTTCGCCTGCGAAATAGTAGATACCCGCCAGAACAGCGATGATTATCACCGCAGCGGCTGCTAATTTCATAATCGGACTTCTCATAATTATTCTCCCAATACTCGGCCCGTAAGCCGATTCAATTCGTGTTCTTTCCGCCAGCGCGTTATCGATTGCCTGATTGACTTTGGCGTCAAGCCCGGCGCTGGGCGCTGTTTTCAAATCCGCAATTAATTTTTTAATCTTTTCATCCGGTCTCATTTTTGCACCTCGCTGTTTAGTGCTGACCGCAATTTTTCAAGGCCGTAACGGTATCGGCCCATTACAGTATTGACTGAGACATTCTGCGATTCTGCTATCCGGGCAAATTTCAACCCGCCCTGAATGTGCAAAAGCACAACTTCCCTCTGCTCGTAAGGCAGTTCCCAAATCGCCCTGCTTAAAAGCCGGCTTTCCTCGCCGAAAATCGCTTCGCAATCGGGGCCGCCTGTTTTTGACGCAATCGGCGGGGTATCATCCAGCGGATTTTGCTGATGTCTCGAATTTGCCCTGATAGCGTTTCGGGCGGCGTTTGCCACACAGGTTGCTAAAAATCCCTTTAAACTCCCGGTAAGCCGAAATCTTCCGAGCTTGAGAAACGATACGAAAACGTCGTGCACAACGTCTTCGGCTGTTGATTTTTCTTTCAATAACGCCGCCGCCAGGGCTACAAGCTCGCTCTTATACTTCTCGTAAATCCGCCTGACCGCCCCGCAATCGCCGCGGTTAAACCGCCAGATAAGTAACTTATCTTCTAAATTCACTCTTCATTTCCCAAGGGTTTGACACTTGTCCGCCGCACACCGTCAGGCGTCCCTTACGGTAGGCGGAATCGACCATCAATTATACAACACCTGAGGGCGGTGTTTTAGTATGTTCGGGCAAATAAAAAAGGCCGGGGGAGGTTCGCCCGGCCTGTGTAGTGAGGTTTCCGGCCCCATTATATTCCGCCATCAAACATATAACGATTTGCGGAATTATCGTTTCTTATCGCCAGGTTCCATTTCTTAATTTGACCCGAATATCTACACTTCACAAAATAAGCTGATTGCTCATCAGACCAGACGGCTTTGCCGATAACTTCACAAGACGGCTTTCCCTTGCTCGTATCGAATTCGTCGTTCTGCTCTTTGACAAAATCGTCCGGCGCAAATTTTCGCATCTCGTTTGTGTCCCGGCTTAAATACGCATTATTGAACGCTCTAACAATGTCCTCCGGGGACATTTTGGCGTAAATGTCATTATCCGGCAGGATTTCCGGCTCACGTACCCAATCTATTTCCCGCAGGGGCTGCAGCTTGGAATCGTATATTCCGGTTAATACCAGCCGGCCCGCCGTGTTTTTCTTAGACAACCTTACGTTGAATTCCATCGGCGGAATCTCGATTTCATACGGAACAAACCAGCCGGGATATTCATCTTTCTTAAAAGGTTCGCCGATATTGATAATCTTAAGCCCGCCTAAGAATTCCTTCATTTGTTCTTTCATTTTTTCCATTCGCTGGTCATCATCCGAACCCGGCCAGAATTTCGCAAACTCATCCCAGTTTTTCTCAGAGCAGGCCTTGAAAAACGCTTCTGCGGCTTCTTTCGGGGTCATTTTTTGATACTTCTTGTTCTCATCATCGGGCAGAATTTTCATATTAGCAATTTCAAAATCTATTCCGCCCGTTATATTCCAGCGGTCGGGATGCATTTCGTCATCTCCGGGACGGACATATACACCGGGTTTCCAAACCGTCTTTTGGCCGTAAGAGTTAATAATTTCCAGCTCACAAGGAACTTTGAAGCCGTGTGCAACCCAGTTCTTCTGTAGCTCGGCGGGGCCGATTGAAATAATCCTGACAACACTAACCACCCCAAATTCTCTTTTTGCACATTCTTCAAGCATACCATTCTGAACCAACCCGGCTTTTTTATAGTCCTTGTCAACAAGCGCCTGGAAAAACTGGCGGACCGTTTCCGTTGCTGTCTGCTCATCGTTCATATCTCCCTGTGGCACACCGATAAGCTGATTAACCTGGTCGTAAACATATACATCCGCGGGAACTTCTTCTTTGAGTGAAAACATTTTTTCATCGATGGGAATGTTATAGTCGCAAAGCTCTGTTGTATTTTTAAGGACTTCGTTGTTATCCTTGATACTATACAACTCCACTCGAGTAATCAAATCCGTCGTCTGGTTGACGTAGTAAACTTCTTTCTTTGGTTCGCTCTTATAAATCGCAACTATGACAGCGGATTTTTGTTTGTCATTCGGCTTTTGTGTTTCTACTGTAACGTCGCCTGCCTTTTGGTCTTCGAGAAGTTTTTTCATAACTAATTTGGGCTGACACTGGTCAAGAATTCTCTGCATCCGGCCCTCAATCCGTTTGGTCTGGTAAATAAATAAACGATACTTGCTTTTGGCCCAGTGTTCCGTTTTTTCGGGTGTCCATACTATAAGCTTTATCCCATCTTCGGTTACAGGCAGGTAGTATCTTGCCTTTACGGGCCTTCCCTGCTGGTCCGATTTAATCCAGTATTCGCCAAGCAGACGGCCATCGGGGAAGAACTGCTTTACATGCAAAAAGCGGATATTATCGTATGCGTTGATTACTTGCTCGATTCCAAAGGCGGTGGGCATTGATTTATTGAAAACTGATACTGATATTACGATAGCAACGATTATAACCGCCGCGGCGGCTAATTTTGTTATTGGGTTTCTCATAATTATTCTCCCTAAATCAAGCAGGTCTCGCGGCTGTGTCTGCCGTGTTGCCTGCGATTTTAACGTTTGCACCGCCTGCGGATGCTCCTGCCGCCATTTTTCGAAATCGGGCGACGGTCTTTGCGAGCTGATTGCCTTAATGAGGATGTCGTCCAGCCAGTAATTATTTTCAGACGCTTTCATAATCCGCCTCTGTTACGCCAACGCGTTTCAACTGCTTTGATATTTTTCGTTTTGCCCTAATCAGCCGGCCGTGCACCGCCTGCAACGAAATACCCAGCACCCCGGCAATTTGCTCATAAGGGAGGTTATCATAATACCTCAGCACAATCGGCTCTCTGTCGCGCCGGCGAAGCTGCCAAACGATTCGCCTGACCTCGTCGCTGAATATGTTTTCTTCGCGTGGTGATTGCAAAGAAGGCAGACGGTGCACGTTTTTGTGGAATTCCTGCCTGTTCATTTGTTTAGCCACATTCTGGCATATCCCGGCCAGCCACGCTACGAACTTATCTTTACTTTTCAACTTTGACAGGTTCCGACAGGCAATGGCAAACGTTTCCTGTGCGGCATCCTCCGCGGCGTGAATGTTGCCCGTCGCCGAATACGCCAGAGCAACCATACTGCCATAGTATCGCCGATAGAGGGAGCCGAAGCTGTCGAGGCAGCCATTCTGCGCCCGTTCAACCAATTTGTCCTCTGTCGGCTGGTCAGTTGTTTCGCTCATTCTGCACCTGTCAAATTCAATCCTCTGCCAATATCAGCATCTATAGTATAGTGCAACCAGACCTGAAAATTGAGCGCAAAAAACCAATAAAAAAGGCTCCGGCAACGCCGAGGCGAGCGAGGCAAACGAGGCGATTTGTAACCCGGCCTTGATTTTGTAATACTATGTTTTCAATTAATCCTCATTTGCCGGATTGTGACGTGCGTTCCGGCAGCCCATACCATTGTTCGGCTAACTTTTGCTCGTTTTCAGCTCGTATGCCCTGTAAAGCAGTTCGAGATATTGCTCTTTTTCTTTGACCTGCTCGTGCACCTGTGCGAGCATTTTGTAATCTTTATATACTTTTTCGTCGCCGAAACTTTCATACAGCCCTTTAATCTTTGCCTCCGTCTCCTCGATTGCCTTCTCAATTTTTTCCGCCGGCCATATATTAAATTGCCTTAGTTCCGGCGGCGTTGTCTTCCTCGGTTTGTCCTGCTTTTGTGTTTTAGGTTTTGCGATTTGTGGATTTGCTTCCCGCGCCAGCGCCCTTTGCTCTAAGATTTCGGCATACTGACTGAATGAGCCGTTTATAAACTCGAATCTGCCCGCCGCCGTTTTGCCCGTCTCATCCGCGCCTAACACAATAAGCCGCTCGACCGTTCTGTCTAAAAAAAACCTGTCGTGACTTATGACGATGATTGTCCCCGCGAAGCCCCGAAGCGCATTTTCGAGCGCCTCGATGCTTGGTATATCGAGGTGATTTGTCGGCTCATCGAGTATAAGAATTTCCGGCCCGGACAAAACTAATTTGCATAGCGCCAGGCGGTTTCGCTCCCCGCCGCTGAGGTCCGCTACCTTCTTAAACGCATCGTCTTTGACAAACAGGAACGCCCCCAGGTGGCTGCGCATCTGTTCGGGCAGCATTTCAGGAATAACCAGCGTCGCCTCTTCGAGCACTGTATTTTCAGAATTCAGTTCTGCCCCTGCCTGGTCAAGATAGCCGACGGAAAGGGTTTTCTTAATCCCGATTGTCCCGGAGGTCGGCTCGATTTGTCCCAGGGCAAGTTTCAGCAGCGTTGTTTTGCCCATTCCGTTTGGCCCGATTATGCCCGTCCGCTGGCCTCTGAATATCTCGAAACTCATATCTTCAAACAGCGTCAGGTTGCCGAAGCTCTTCGTAAGATTTTTACATTCCACTACCGTATCGACTCGTTTGCCCTTGTCTTCCACCTCGGCAAACTTAAAACTAAGCTCTCTCGTGTGCTTTGGCTTTTCGAGAAAGTCAGGATTGTTTTTGAGAAGGGTTTCCAGCCGCGTTCTCCTGCCACGCGCAACATTTTTCGTTCCCTTGCGGTTTATGTTGCGCACAACAAAGTCGCGGGTTTTTTCGATGAATTCTACCCTCTGTTCATACTGGCGACCCAGCTCGATATCCCGCTTTTCCTTTTCCTGTCTGTAAGTGCTGTAATTGCCCGGATAAACATCCGCCCTGCGGTCCTTGATTTCCACAATTTTACAAACTAATCGGTCTAAAAGAAACCTGTCGTGGCTGACAATCAGCGCTGCCCCTTCGTAGTTTTTTAAGAATTTTTCAAGCCACAGCGTCGCGTCCCAGTCGAGATGGTTTGTTGGCTCATCAAGCAGCAGCAAATTCGCGTCTGCCAGCAGCACTTTCGCCAGTCCCAGCCGCGACAATTGCCCTCCGCTAAGCTGCGTCGTTTTTAATGCGTAATGCTTTTCCTCTAAGCCCAGCCCCGCGGCGATTTCCTTTATCCTCGTTTCATACCTGTAGCCGCCCATAATTTCAAACTCACCGCTCAGCCGGCCGTATTGCTCCATCGCGGCCTTTAATTCGCTCCCCGATAGCCCGCTTAGATTATGGGCCGTGTCGTGCATCCTTTTTTGCAGGTCAAGTATTCCCTGTGCTGTTGTGTGCAGCTCTTCGAGAACGGTCTTCCCCCCGCTAAAAACCGGCTCCTGCGGCAGGTATCCGATTCGCAATCCTTTCCTTTGATGAATCTGTCCTGCGTCAGGCGGCAGCTCACCGAGAATCATTTTCAAAAGCGTGGTTTTTCCGCACCCGTTTGGCCCGACAAGCCCGACCTTCTCGGCGGGGTAGATTTTCAAATCCAGCCGGTCAAAAATCACCTGCGCCCTGAATGACCTGTGTATTTCTTTTAATGTTACTATCGGCATTGAAACATTATACAGGATTTTTGCTCATCCCGCCAAACTGTCCTGCGTAGCGAAGTAGGAAGGCGGATTGATAATTGACAGTAAGTGCGGGAGGATTAAAGCATTTATGATCTGCGATTTGTAATTTATTCGCGTATTTCAGAAGAAATAAGATTGGGGGCATAGGAGTTCGTGTATTCGAAGGTAGTTGGCTCATTTGTCTACATTTAAGTACCATCCTTCACCAAGAACCCTATCATAATGGTGTTCTCTCTTATCAATAAGATTCCCATATAGAAAATTCATCAAGCCAATATGTAACCACTCGATCTTGAGTTGATCTTCTCGTGATAGATTCTCTTTGATTTTAAGGTGACAACCATCATCAGCATAAACAAGAACGCCTTCATCCAGCAAATTTATGAACAGCCATGATGGCCAAAAACCGCCCATACCGGTCCCATCCCAATAAAGGCTGGAAACCAAACGGTCTTTTTTAAAAGTTATCAGAGGATTCTCAATAAGGCGACTGGAGACAAGCCGTTGTCGGTTGAGAGCCGAAAGAACGAGTTCCTTTTGCTCGGCAGTAATCTCTTCTGGCGAAGTATAATTTGCTATACATCGCAGAAATTCTTGACCGAGCTCTTGCTTAAGAAAGGGATAGACAATAGTTGGTGTGAACGCGATACTTTCTTTTTCCTTCTCTGTGGCATGGTCTCCTTGTTTGGCTATACGGATAAGTTCCGACCAATCCTCTATATCAACTTCGGTTATTTTCAGAGGCCTTGAATAAAGAGGAAGAAATTCATTAGTCGTATATATGTAGTTGTACCATGTTCTTCTGTGACAATGACTGAATTTTACAAGAGATAAGGAGTCATCAATAAAAGTCCTCTGGAATCCGTAGTGCCGTAACGTCTTTTGTATATCCGGAGGAACCTCCTTTTGTCGGTGTCCGGAAATCATATGTATTTCTGTAGGAAAGAATGGATAGGTTATTATTTCTTTGAACGACTGATTGAGTAGGCGACTCGCGATATTTTCAAGTTCAATCTTTGTTTGACCTTTCAGAAACGAACTGGGATCGCTTGGAGTTCCTTTAAGCATAATTTTCGATCCGATGGATGCTCCGAAAGACGAAAGCAATGCAGAAAGAACAAAAGTTATTGCCGGGAAGAAAGCACGGAACCGATACCGTCTCCATAAGACGAAAATAGCAACAACATTGGCGAGCGCAAGGGCAACTAGAGCCAGAGAAAGTACCATCTCAGATAGAAGGATAATGCCAAACTCAAATTTGCTGAAGGCAATCGTCGCAGCCAAAAGAAGTCCGGCTGCGATGAAGTTAAGTGTGATTAGGTTTTTCATTTCTTCGGCCTAACTTAATAATATACAAACAATTTATACTTATTTTATGCTGACATTAAAATAATAGCAATAAGGTGGAATCCGCCCGGGCGAAAGCCCCCGCGGCGATTGAGTGGGAAAATAAGGATTTGTAATCTATATTACGTTTGAAGCTCTTCCAGCTTTTGCCAGCGGGCGTATGCGGTTTCAAGTTGTTTATCTAATTCTTTCAGTCGTGCCGTTACGCCTGCGATATCCTCGCGCTTTTTGTAAAAATCAGCACTTGCCATTGCGTCGTGCAATTGCTGTCGTTCCGTTTCCAGTTTTTCAATCAGCTTCGGTATCGCCTCAAGCTCCTTTTTTTCCTTGAATGACAATTTACGCGGTTTGTCGGCTGTTTTCGTTCCTAATGGGATATTCCGTGATTTTTGCTTTGTCTCGTCGAAACGAGACGCCGCTGCGAGCGATTGTTTAATAACCACATCGCTCTCGCTCTGCCTGAGCCAGTCATCATAGCCGCCGACGTATTCCTTAACAATTCCATTACCTTCAAGCGCCATCGTGCTTGTAACCACGTTATTTAGGAATTCACGGTCATGACTTACTAACAGCACCGTTCCGGGATAATTCAGCAAAAATTCTTCAAGCAGGTCCAATGTTTCAATATCGAGGTCATTTGTCGGCTCATCGAGCACCAATACGTTTGACGGCCGCATAAATAGCCGTGCAAGCAGCAGCCGGTTACGTTCACCGCCCGAAAGGTTGGCCACGGCGTTGCGGGATTGAATCGGCGTAAATAAGAAGTCCTCCAGATAGCCGATTATATGTCGGGGCTTGCCGTTGATGATGACGGTGTCGCTTCCGTCGGCGATATTGTCATATACGGATTTCTCGTCATCGAGCTGGGCGTGCAGTTGGTCGAAATATGCGATATCGAGATTCGTCCCGTGGCGCACGCTGCCTTTCTGTGCCACAAGTTCTTTCAGCAGGACTGTAAGCAGCGTAGTTTTCCCTGAGCCGTTAGGCCCAATTATGCCGATTTTGTCCCCCCGCATAATCGTCGTGGAAAAGCCGCTGATGATTAGCTTTTCGGGCGTATAGCCAAACGAAATCTCCTGCGCGTCAATAACAAGATTGCCCGACAGTTTAGCATTCTGCGAACGCATACGGACTGCCCCGGTTAGCTCTTTACGGTTTTTTCTCTCCTCCCGCATTTTCTTGAGGACTCGCACTCGTCCTTCATTGCGCGTGCGCCGCGCCTTTATGCCCTTGCGTATCCAGACCTCTTCACTGGCCAGCTTTTTATCGAAAAGAGCGTTTCCAATTGCTTCCACCTCCATCGCCGTCTGTTTGCGCTTCAGGTAGGTTTCGTAATCGCAGTAATAGTTTGTCAGTTGCCCGCGGTCTAATTCGATAATGCGCGTCGCCAGTTTCCTCACGAATGCCCTGTCATGGCTGACGAACATCATCGCCCCGTTATATTGCGACAGGAATTCCTCTAACCACGTGATGGCTTCGATATCGAGATGATTTGTCGGCTCATCTAACAGCAGCATATCCGGCTCACGCACGATTGCCTGCGCCAGCAGCACTCGCCGTTTCATCCCCGCCGATAAGCTCTCGACTTCCGCGTCGATGTCTAATTTTATCTTCTCGACTATCATTTCAACAAAACGGTTCAACTGCCATCCGCCTTCGATGTCCAATGCGTGCTGGATTTTGTCTAACTGCTTCAGCAAACCCTTGTTTTCCGGCTCAGCTCCGACGCGATGGCTCAGCAAATGATATTCGGCCAGGAGCTTGCCTCGCGGGCCTAAGCCCTCGGATACCACGTCGAATACCGTCCCTTTCAGACCCTCAGGGACGTTCTGCGTCAGGCAGGCAAAGGAAAACCAAGGCCCTTTTGAAATAACGCCGCTTTCGGGTTCGAGCTCTCCGCAAATTAGCTTTATAAGCGTCGATTTGCCGACGCCGTTTCGGCCAAGAAGACATATATGCTCACCTCGCTCGACCTGAAAGGTTATATGTTCGAGCACCGGCTGCCCGCCAAACCCAACGCTAACATCCTGCATTCCTATTAATGCCATATCCCCTATTGTATCCAAAACTGCCTTTTCTCATACTACGTTTTCAATTAATCCGCCGTCTGTTTCGGCGGATTTGGTTATTGTAAAAAGATTCGGTTTGGGTAGAATTGAGGGAAATAAGAACTAAATATAGCGAAAGTTGTCCATAGATTAACAATATGGGTAAATATTACATATGAACCAAGAGGATAGACAAGGACTCAAAAGATTGGCCGAAATGTCCGCAGATGAATACGTCCCCGGCATCGGCCACAAACCAATTAAGCTTATGCCTACCTTTCACCCTGCCTACCTGCTGCGGAATTACTCGGAAGACAACCGCAGAAAGGTCTGGGAAGATATGAAAAAAGTC
>Ga0187886_1003800_pt1 | contig 11139 bp, 3 predicted proteins | sample June2016WEW_20_1_FD_133001 | JGI IMG/M metagenome (GOLD analysis project Ga0187886, IMG submission 133001) | Peatland microbial communities from SPRUCE experiment site at the Marcell Experimental Forest, Minnesota, USA - June2016WEW_20_150 | ecosystem: Environmental > Terrestrial > Soil >...
AATGGCCTGGGCATGCAGGTTGTTGTAGGTGGGATCGCACCGGAAGGGTCCAATGAAGAGGGATGGATAGAAGAGTTCGTTGGCTGGATGCAAAGGCCTGAGCTAAAGGGGAGGTTTGTTTATGTGCCGAATTCAGATACTATTCTTCTCAGAATGCAGGCCATCGGCGCCGACATATGTATCAACTGTCCACTGCCGGGGAAAGAGGCCTGTGGTACTTCGGACCAGCGTTCCGCAAGGAACGGGGGGATAAACATCGCCACACAAAGTGGTGGCCCCCCCGAATACATTAGAGAAGGCAGAAACGGAATTCTGGTCGGCCCATATGAAAACAATGAGGATTTTTACAGGAGAGCACCAAAGGACATTCTGGATAAGCTCAAAGAATTGTCTGAGATATACTACAACGAGGACAAGAACGACCGCTTATGGCTGGACATGAAGCTGGAATCATATCTGGCAAGTCCAAATGTGACTGCTATTGCAATGGAACAAAGGTATACCGACATGTATGTCCAGGCGCTCCATGCAAGGAAAGATATCATCCATAGCAGGGACCAGGGACGCCATAAAACGCCTGAAACTGAAGAGCATACAAACATTATGCTCAGACTGCAAGAAGCGGTGCATGATTTCCTGTATCGTGACGCTGCACTGAAGGGTTGGACTGTCATTGCCGGCTCGCCGTATTTCGACCAAAGACAGGGCGGCCAGCTTTACAACTGGGGAAGGGACACTATGGTTGCGCTTCCCGGTCTTTGCCTTGAAAGGGAAAGGTTTGATATGTTCAGGGATGTCATGAAGAACTATCTGAGGTTTGTCAAGCATGGCATCCTTCCCAATATTGTCGGCGATGGCTCCGGGCCAAGGTATAACAGCATCGACTCGTCTTTGTGGCTGCTCTGGGCAATGGGCAAGTACCTTAATCGCACACACGATTACGCCTTTCTGGCTGCAATGGTTGACAGGAAATTCCCCCAGAACGAAACAGCCACTGTCCAGAATATACTGGAAGAAATCATAAATACATACCGGCACGGCATAGAGTTTGAGGATAGGTGGCAAGAGGATGGCAATGAGAAATCCCAGACAATAAGCATCCGTATGGACAGTGACTGCCTCATTTCAGCAGGTAATGAGAACACTCAGCTGACCTGGATGGATGTGAAACCCAGGGGCTGCGGACCAGTTACGAGCCGCCACGGTAAAGCAGTTGAAATAAACGCGCTTTGGTACAATGCCTTGAAAGTGATGGATGGTATACAAAAGCGCAAAGGCGGCAAAAACGGAGAATATGTACAGCTGGCGGAGAAGGTGAAATCCGGTTTTATGAAGTTCTGGAACCATGAAGCCAGCTGCCTTTACGATACTATTGACGGGGACCCCGAACAGGGCAGGAAGATAAGGCCCAACCAGGTCTTTGCAGTGGCCTTTGGGTTGCTGGATTCCGACAAGAGCCGGGCTGTTATGAACAAGGCAAGGGAAGAACTGCTTACGCCTTTTGGCTTGCGCACGCTCGCGCTGCATGACAGGGATTACTGCTCCGTTCACAACAACGAATACTCCTACCACCAGGGAACCATCTGGCCGTGGCTTATTGGCGGCTTTATTGAGGGCTGCATAGTTGCTTACGGCAGAGAAGAATCGCTTAGAATCCTGGATGGTATAGGTTACTTTAGCACTCTTTCAGAAATACTGGAAGAATTCAAATCCATACCTGAAATATTTGACGGCAACTGCCAGTCGGTTTACGCGCCTATGAACAGAGAAGGATGTAAATCCCAAGCATGGAGCGTGGCAGAATCATTACGTGGGTTGTCATTACTACTTTCCCCACGTGATGATTCACAGGATGCAAAGCAAAAGGTTGTCAGCAGCAAGGTTATCTATGAGATGGTTGTTAGGGACTATCATGATGCTGAAAACCACATACCTGGTCTTTCTGCCGCTTCGGAAGAACTGCCATTCCTGGCAAAGTTGGGGGTCGAATATGTCTATCTTCTCGGCTTGATGAAACATACCGGCAACCCCTTTAGTATAGTGGAGCCGTTTGATATTGATGAGAGCGCCGGCAGTTTTGCGGATTTGGATAATTTCATATCTGTTGCTCATGCGCTGGGATTAAAGGTCGTTGCTGACTGGATGGCAAATCAGCATGTCTCCAAAAACAGCCCCCTATGCAAGGCTCATCCTGATTGGTTCCTATATACGGATGCTAAAGACGGTGATTATTTTGCCGGCAAAGGCATGCTGTTATGTAGGGGCAGGGATATGCAGGGCAATGAGAAGAACCTTGCCTTGGTTTCAGCAACTGATGAAGTCCCTTTAAGAAGTTTCCCTCGACGTTGGAGCTCCCTTGCCCAGCCTGACCTTTCGCATCCCCAGGTCAGGAAACATGGGCTTGATATAGGCCGTTTCTGGCTGGCTAAAGGACTGGACGGTTTCCGCATCGATGCTGCACTTTCCACGTTCCCAGACAAGATAAAGGAAAATTGGGGACTGGATGTCGAGGACAACCTGACACGCTTGTTCATAGAAAACGTACGCAGTATTAAACCGGATTGCTTCATTATGTTTGAGGGCTTTGAAAGGTTGGAAGAGCTCCTGCAGCTTGCTGATAACCAAAACTGCGCAGTGTATAACTGGCAGCCAAGGAATCTTGCTACCGACGCCCTTAAAGACCCGGGCAAGCTCCCAATGTTAATATCGTACTTAAAAAAGCTTGAACATATGCAGCAAATTCGGGACAACCTGGTAAACCTGGGGCCGGAACACGACGCTTTTGATTTTGAAGACCCATGGGCAAAACTCTGTTACAGGGACAGATTATTGATGCATTTCATGTACAGCTTTATGCCAGGATACGTGCTGGTCTTTAATGGCGATGTATTTGGCAAGCAACACCATTACAAGCTAGACCCGGCTAAAACATCCCCTGCACCAAGGGTTGCCGATGCCGATAACGGCAAAAAGGAAACATCGCGAAGGCTCTTTGGCCTCCGTAAAGAGTATCCGCAATTAGTTGAAGGGGACTATAAGGTCTTAGAGAATGATGAGCACGATGTGATCTGTCTGGCCCGCTTTGACGAGAGCGAGATTGTGATCGGCGTAATCAACCCCAATTTAGGTGCCAAAGAAGTGGTGTTTTCTCTTAATGACATCATAGACGGCCGGGTAAATCCATCAGATATCAAACATGCCCATTATACACAGGATGTTGCCCTTCTTAAGAATGAAGCAAAGGGCTGGATCAGCGAAATAAGAGACAACCTGCCGGCAGAAAGGTTGCTCCGGGAAGGGTTATACGTGGGAATCGACCCAATGTCATGCAAGGTTATCAGGCTGCGCCTGAATATGTGATAGAATACATTATGGATTATCAAGGCGGCTGTGTCCCTCCCGAAAATTCTGTACTTGTTTAAAATCAACTTTTAACCAAAAACAGTGTTATAATCCCCTGTCAATACAGGAGTTAAAATGCAAATATCAGACTGTCTATCCGAAGATTGAGGGTTCGAGCCCCTTCGCCATGAGGTGATTGCTGCAGCATGCATTATTTTACTCAAGAAGGTCAAAGAAAAGGACGTGTCCTATGCAAAAATTCATCCAGCCATATAAGTCATTTATTTTTGAAACTTTGTAAGTCGTAATGGTTCAAAAGTCAATTGGGTTTGAAGTTTTTTTAGTCAAGGCGTTCTTGTCTTTAAGCGGTGTCAAAAAAGTGTCAGTCGCCAATGTTTTGCCACTATAAGTTAAGTTGTTAAGAATTTGTGAACCCGTAGCGTCTCAAAAGTCATCCGAACCTAAGATTTTAGGAAATAAAAGCTTACAGTTGGTATCTTTAACAAAATTAGTCGTTTATTAAGCTGATTTTAGCTATAATGCTCCGACTTTTTACTGTTGAATGCTTTATCCGGAGCATAAAATCAGAGTGCCTTAATAAAATGCTTATATTTGGCGAAGCTCATTTGCGACATATTCTATCTGAATACATAATCCACTATCCATACTGAGCGACCTCATGGGCGGAGGGCTGCCTGATGGCCCGGACGACTTTTGAAGCGCTTCTAACGGCGGCTATTAGCATATTTTTGTTAGGATGGTTAAAGGGTCGCTAGAATTTGAAAGTAGTTTCCTTGAGAGTGTGCGGGGAGAAATCAGCCGAATAAAAGGGTTGAAATGGAAGAGATTTGATATGGTTCTTACTGGAAATGGGTTAATCCGAGTCTTCAATTTGCAACAAAATTTGCAACAGCTATGTACGTTTAGGCTACTGCCAGCCTTCGGTTCGGCTTCGGCCAGCATTCATAAGTTATTTTAGTGTAATTATTAATCGTTTATTTACAAGCACTTACAAAACCCTCAATCGGACTGTCGATCCGAAGGTTGAGGGTTCGAGCCCCTTGGGGCGCCAGAATTTTTAAGTGCCTGTAGTATAACGGCCTTGTGCTTGAGTTGTCAATGGCCGGATAACGGCAAAAAAAACATAATATAAGTAATTGACCGGAAAGAAATTATGTCTGACTTTTTGCCAAAGATGAAATGAAAATCTGCCTGCTGTAACTGACATCACCAGCGGTCCGCACCGCCAAGTTGTTTGACGATAATCGTCAAACTTATTATAATTGTGAAAACCAACGGCAAGCCTAAATGTCGCGACGCAGTAAATTTGTTCAAATTAGAACCGATATTGCACAATAGTAGAAGTGATGGAATTGCAATGTTCCCGAATAAAAACATTTTTATGAATGTATCTAGGCGTTTTGCTATACGGATCCTTACCTCGGCAGCTCTGTTTTACCAGAGCGTTACGCGCAATATGGCCGGCGAAGGGTTATGCAAGTTGATGAAACCGGTAAGCTGTTATCCCAATAACCGAACCTCCTGCAACCAAACATTTATGAAAACCCTGACTCTTATCCTGATTCTGGCGGCGGTGTTCACCGCCGTGGCTCAAGACACAAACGCGCCACAGGTGCGCCCGGAAAATAGCCGCGGTGAACCGCGAGGATTTGACGGACCAATCGTGCTGAAGGATGATGATAAACCCGCGTTTCCCGAGCCGCCGGCTGGCTTCGATGTGAAGCGCGACAACATTCCGCACGGGCAGTTGGAGATGATCGAATACGACTCGAAGACCGTCGGCACGAGACGCCGAATGCAGGTTTACACGCCGCCCGGCTACACGAAGGACAAGAAGTATCCCGTTCTCTACTTGTTGCACGGAATCGGCGGTGATGAAACCGAGTGGCAGCGGTTTGCGACGCCGAACATCCTGCTCGACAACCTCATCGCTGACGGCAAAGCCGTGCCGATGATCATTGTGATGCCCAACGGTCGCGCGCAGAAGAACGACCGCGCCGAGGGGGACATCTTTGCCGCCGCGCCGGCGTTCGCCCATTTCGAGCGTGATCTGCTGGAGGACGTCATCCCCACGATTGGGTCACGTTACAGCACCTACACAAACCGGGAAAACCGTGCCTTGGCCGGGCTTTCGATGGGCGGCGGGCAGTCGTTGAACTTCGGGCTCGCGCACCTCAACACGTTTGCGTGGGTGGGCGGCTTTTCCTCCGCGCCGAACACGAAGCCGCCGGCCCAACTCCTGCCCGATCCCGAGGCGGCAAAGCAGTTGAAACTGCTCTGGCTTTCGTGCGGCAACAAGGATGGCCTGATCTTCATCAGCCAGGGTGTGCATGCCTACCTCAAGGAAAAGAAAGTCCCTCACATATGGCACGTGGACAGCCACGGACACGATGCGCCGGAATGGAAACAGGCGCTGTATTACTTTGTGCAGCAGTTGTTTCACTGACCCGCCGGTTTGGTCTGTGGTTTACCCCATTCCACACTTGCAAAGCTGACACCCTCCATCGCGTCTGACTGGTGGCTGCACGCAAGTGCCCACATCACCAGCGGCAACGGCGCGGCGATGAAGTTGTTGAATTATGGATTACATGAGCTGATGAGTTGCACCAAAATCTGCACCAACGATGTACGGTTGGCTCTCGGTTAGGTGCAGCAAAACATCGTCTTGTAAAGGCAAGAAAATAAATATGAAAAAAAGAATTTTTCGATATAATCTAGACAGGTGGATCTAAAGGTGAAGACATACATTCGGTAAATTTGAAGGAAAAGCAAATATGGTTATAAGGCACAAATATCTTCAATTTTCTTTAATTTCGATAATGGTGCTTATTATAAATGGTTCTGTTTGCGCTTTTGAAAAAAGATCTGACGGCATTGTTGTTCCCGTAGATGACGGTCTGCTGTTTATCCAGGTTTGCGCTAAGGATGTCGTGCGTGTTGCTTTTGCGAAGGACTGCCGATTTTTAGACACCCCCAGTTTGGCGGTCGAAAACAGACCGACTTTGCATAAAGGTTGGAACCTTCAATCAACAGAGCAAGATGCAATTATAATTACAGATGCGCTGCAGGTGCGGATCAATCTGAAAACAGGCCGGGTGTCATTTTTTGATGCCGATGGTAAAATTATCCTGACTGAACTTGCCAATGGCCGGAAGATGGAACCCGCAATTGTACAGGGAGATAAAACTTTTCATATTTGCCAGCAGTGGGAGCCGCAAGATGAATCTCTTTATGGTCTTGGCCAGCACCAGCTCGGCCTGATGGATATTAAAGATTACGATTTGCAGTTGTGGCAGCATAATGGAACTGTGATTGTGCCGTTTTTGGTTTCCAGCAAAGGGTATGGGATTTTTTGGGATAATATGTCGTATAGCAAGTTCGGAGATGTTCGTGAGTTTGAGCCGATACCAGCTAAACAGCTCTATGACACAAAGGAGAAACAGGGCGGAGTTACTGTTACTTATTTTTCAGATGGAGAATTTGAAAAAGATATATTCTGCGGCGTAAGCCGGGAAATCGGGATACAATTGCCGAAAATGGGCGCGAGGCCTAATAATCTGATACATCCCGGTTTGCCGCCATATGGCGCCGTTAGTATTCTATGGGAAGGAGAAATTGAACTGATAGCTAGTGGCTATTATTTATTTGAGAGTTTTTCCGATAATGGCGTAAAAATCTGGATTGACGGCAAATTGATAATTCAGGATTGGTGGCAGGCATGGCTGCCTTACGCGAATACCGCAAAGGTTTTTCTCGACGCAAATCGGCGATATAAAATTCGTGTTGAATGGGTGCGCAACCAAAATGGAAATTATATGAGCCTTTTATGGAAAACACCTTCGGATAATAAAGCAACTTCATTATGGTCGGAAGTTGGAGAAAGAATCGACTATTATTTTGTTTATGGGCCTCAAATTGACAAGGTCATAGCGGGTTATCGAAAAATAACCGGCAAGGCTCCGATGCTGCCGGTTTGGGCTTATGGTTTCTGGCAGTCGCGTCAGCGATATAAAACAGCCGATGACAGTTTGGAAGTATTGGAAGGTTTCCGTTCCAGAAAAATTCCGATTGATAATATAGTGCAGGACTGGTTTTACTGGAAAGAAGATGGATGGGGTTCACATCAGTTCGACCCCCAAAGATTTCCAGATGTTAAAAAATGGATTGATGCGATTCACGATAAGTATAATGCCCGCCTGATGATTTCGGTTTGGGGAAAGTTCTATACCACGACAGAAAATTTCGAAGAAATGAATTTCAAGGGTTTTCTTTATCAGCCGCCTCTCTGGGAAGAGCTGCAGGATTGGATGAAACATCAGTTTACTGTTTATGATGCTTTCAATTCGCGGGCGCGAAAACTGTTTTGGTCTCAAATTTGGCGCCAGTCTTATGCCGCGAAAATCGATTCGTGGTGGATGGATGCAACCGAACCTGAACTTGCCTCTGCGCCGGAAATTCAGCAGCAAAAAATGAGGATGAATCCAACTGCTTTAGGCGTCAGTACGCGTGTATTGAATGGTTATTCGCTGATGAACAGCAAGGGTATTTATGAAGGCCAGCGTTCGTCAGCTCCGAAACGTCGAGTATGTATCCTGACCCGCTCGGCGTTTGCTGGCCAGCAGAGATATGCTGCTGCGACATGGTCGGGTGATGTTCCATCAACCTGGGAAGCTATGAGAAAGCAGATTACCGCAGGTCTGGGCTTTTCAATTTCAGGCATACCTTACTGGTCGATGGATATTGGCGGTTTTACTTGGCCGCCGCGGTTTGCTCCTGACAAATCAATGACTCCGGAGGCACAGGAAGAATGGCGGGAACTCAACGCTCGCTGGATTCAGTTCGGTACGTTTGTTCCGATGATGCGAAGTCACGGCGAAGGGCAGCTTCGCGAAATGTTTAATATCGCACCGGAGAATCATCCTGCTTATCAGGCGATGCTTGCTTATGATAAGCTTCGATATCGACTGCTGCCGTATATTTATTCATTGGCTGGCATAGTTACACAAGACGATTATACGATAATGCGGCCACTGGTTATGGACTTTAGAGAAGATAAAAATGTTTTAAATATCGGTGATGAATTTATGTTCGGGCCGGCTTTACTTATATGTCCTGTAACTGAATATAAGGCAAGAAGCCGCAAAGTTTATCTGCCGGCAGGCGGCGGTTGGTATGAGCTGAAAACGGGCCGATATTTTAATGGCGGGCAGACAATTGACGCAAACGCACCTTATTCAGATATTCCAATTTTTGTCAAAGAAGGTTCAATTATTCCTTATGGACCTGATATTCAATACACGACTGAAAAACCCATGCAAGCAATTCGCTTATTTGTTTATGCAGGCAAAAATGGACAGTTTAATATTTATGAGGATGAAGGTATCAATTATAATTATGAAAAAGGTGCTTACAGCATTATACCTTTGAAGTACGATGAAACTTCAAAGACTTTAACGATAGGTAATCGCAAGGGTAAATTTTCCAGTATGCTGAAAGAAAGAACATTCGAAATTATCCGCGTAAGCAGAGATAATTGCGTCGGGCTTGATTTTGAAAGAGCTGCGGATCAGACTGTAAAATATAATGGTAAAGGACTTATAGTTAGGTAAATGGATAGTGAGATGAAAAAATACATTTTCAGTTTTGTTTTGATTTCATTGTTTGTTTTTTCAGCATCAGCCAATAGCAAACCTTTATCTTTTTTTGATAAGCAGGCCAAAGAGCTGCTTTCAAAAATGACTTTGGAAGAAAAAATCGGTCAAATGACTCAGGCTGAACATGGTGGACTTAAAGATATAAATGATGTAGAGAAGTATTATCTCGGCTCCATTTTCAGTGGCGGCAGTTCCAACCCTGAAAATGACAGCGACCTCGCGGCTTGGACAGACCTTTATGATACTTATCAGAAACACGCTCTTAAAACCCGGCTTGGCATCCCGCTTCTTTACGGCATTGACGTTGTCCACGGACATAATAAAGTATTAGGCGCGGTAATTTTTCCTCACAATATAGGGCTTGGCTGTACGAGGAACCCCAAACTTATTGAAAAAATTGCTCGTGTTACCGCGATTGAAGTTCGAGCAACAGGCATTAACTGGACATTTTCGCCCTGCGTAACGGTTCCACAGGATATTCGGTGGGGCAGAACTTATGAAGGCTTTTCAGAAAACCCAGAACTTGTAAAACTGCTTGGCGAAGCCGGAGTGCGCGGTTATCAGGGGACTGATTTGAGTAATCCACTTTCGATTTTAGCTTGCGCAAAACATTATGTCGGCGACGGTGGAACAAAGTTTGGCTCATCTGAAAAAACAGAAATGCTTGATCAGGGGGATACGCGAGTTGATGAGGCAACTTTGCGAAAAGTCCATCTATTGCCTTATATAGCAGCTATTCGAGCGAGTGTTGGCTCTATTATGCCTTCGTACAGCAGTTTCAACGGCGTAAAATGTTCCGCAAGCAAACATTTACTTACTGAAATTCTCAAAGAAGAATTAGGATTTGAGGGTTTCTTGATTTCTGACTATGATGCGATTAGGCAAATAAATCCTGATTATAAAACCGCTGTTGAAATATCGGTCAACGCAGGTATGGATATGGCTATGGAGCCAGAAAGTTATCGTGAATTTTTTACAACACTCAAGGAATTAGTTGAGCAGGGCAAAGTTCCGATGTCGCGCATCAACGATGCCGTAGCTCGAATTCTGCGAGTAAAATTTGCTATGGGACTTATGGATAAAAGCCGTTCTGTTTTTGCCGATAGAAGTCTGCATAAACAATTCGGCTCAGCCGAACATAGAGAAATCGCAAGACAAGCAGTCAGACAATCACTCGTTTTGCTTAAAAACGAGAAGAATACTTTGCCGATATCAAAGAAAATTGCGAGTATTAGTGTCGCCGGCAAAAATGCTGATGATATAGGCAATCAATGTGGCGGCTGGACGATACAATGGCAAGGTAAAAGCGGAAATGTAACAACAGATGGTACTACGATTCTAAAAGCCATTAAAAATACTGTATCTGCTGATACAAAAGTAACTTTTTCTAAAGATGGAACAAATACGACAGGTGCGAATATCGGCATCGTTGTAGTTGGGGAAACACCTTATGCTGAAGGCAGGGGGGATATTGCCGAACCAGTACTTGCCGAAGAGGATATCGAAGCTGTTAAGAATATGAAAAAGGCGGACATTCCTGTAGTTGTGATTCTTATTTCCGGCAGGCCCTTAGTTATCAATGATGTGCTTAGGCAGGCTGATGCGTTTATTGCAGCCTGGCTGCCGGGAACGGAGGGTCAGGGTATTGCTGATGTTTTATTCGGTGATTACAAGCCAACCGGAAAACTTTCGTTCTCCTGGCCGCAGTCAATTTCACAGATTCCGATTGGTGCCGGTAAGGGCGAACCGCTTTTTGCATACGGTTACGGCCTGACATACTAAGCGTCTGACGCCAGCAAAAATGGCACAGTTTGAGGCATTTGGTTAAGAGAGAGATTGAGTTGAAGGTTACCCTATGCAATATAACTTGTCCTATGCAAAAATTCATCTAGCCTATAATTCAGTTATTTTTGAACCCTTTTAGGGGAGGTTTGCTCATTCAGACGTGTATATTGGCTGGTTTACAGAAGATTTCTCTTGGTTGGAATATAATTTTTAACCAATTTTTACAGTTAGGATGGACATTCTCCGTGTTACTTGGAGATCAGAGCTTAATTTCCGTTTAAGCAACTCTGCTGTAAACGTGATGCAGACCACCGAGGATTGGCTTGCTTACGATTCT
>Ga0187886_1003801_pt1 | contig 11136 bp, 16 predicted proteins | sample June2016WEW_20_1_FD_133001 | JGI IMG/M metagenome (GOLD analysis project Ga0187886, IMG submission 133001) | Peatland microbial communities from SPRUCE experiment site at the Marcell Experimental Forest, Minnesota, USA - June2016WEW_20_150 | ecosystem: Environmental > Terrestrial > Soil >...
ACTTGACATTGGAAGGACGATTCCATAAGATTAGCTCTGCACGGGAGGGCGGATAGCTCAGTTGGGAGAGCGCCGGCCTTACAAGCCGGAGGTCGCAGGTTCAATCCCTGTTCCGCCTACCATAAAAATCAATAAGTTAGAGGCTTCCTTCTGAAGCCTTTTTTTCGTTAGTGTCCATATAGGTGTCCAACGTTCCGCCGATCCTACCATCTTTAGGCCATTTTATCCCAGCAAGTTCCTCCTCTGTTACCAGGTTATAGCGTTTAAAAACAGATATGGTCTTGTGACCGGACATGGCCATAATCTTGAAATAATCATTCCCTGCCTTTCGAAGATTGTTCAAAGCGCAATGACGTAAATCGTGAAAGGTGAAATTTTCGATCTTTGCCCTTTCGCACGCTGACTGAAAGCTGTGCTTCATATCTTCAAAAGGGTGTCCATTCCTCAGAAATACCCTGTCTGTGTGAAGTCCTCTCGGCAATCCTTGCAGCATGACCTTAACTTCGGGATGGATGGGTATATTCCGGGGGGTATCTGTCTTTGTTCGTTCTGCTGATAAACGGATAAACCCCTTTTTCAAATCAACCTCTGGCCACGTAAGACGAATGATTTCGTCCTTCCTCATTCCCATGTGATACGCCATTTTCACTATTGGCTGGATATGAGCATCACAAGCATTTAGGAGGGTGTTAAACTCCTCGGATGTTAGAACCCTCTGTCGGATATTATTCTCCGGGAGCCTTTTGACATTGGCAATCGAATTGACCTTTAACTTGCCATGTCTTACGGACCGGTTAAAAATCACCTTTAAGGCGGTAACCTCCTTGTTGACTTCACATGGAGTGATGGTCTTTCCATGATGAGCGGGTGAAGGTTCGGCAAGTCTTGTTTTCTGATACCCTTCCATCTTCCCATGGGTAATGTCTTTTATTTTGGTCCCTTCTCCCAATAGATGTTTAAGGTGGCTAATGAAATCCTTATCCCTGGAGTATGAATCCTTTGCCTTAACCTCCGGGAGTTCAAGATACCACTTACATAATTCACCGAGAGTCAACCGGGCGGCAGGGTCCTTGCCAATATATCTTTCCTCCGTCCGAGCCTTTAGGACTTCCCTTAGCCTCTGCTCGGCGGCGGATTTGTTGGGTCCAATTCTCTCCCTCTTCCTCCTGCCATTGATATAATACTCGATCCAGTAGACTTTACCGGATGCCTTCCGTAGTTTGAATCCACAGGAAGAACACTTCTCCCTTGTCTTTTTTACCTTCCTTGTGATCTCACCTTCTCTCACCACTTCCCAATAATCAAGGGAGAGCCTTTCTTTGCACTTGGGACACTCTTGTAATAAAGCCATGGCTATTCTCCTTCCTTTGTTTTTCTTGATTTCGTTTTCAAGCGGTTCAAACCTTTTTTCTCCCTTAACAGGTCCTTCTTCAACACGCTTTGATATTTGTTGTAACCCTCTCTATCAGCGTCCCTTCGCTTTGCAGTGTTAACTCTCCACATACATCGGGGAGAACAGAACTGTTTTTTTCGCTGGGTGACATTAACTGAGTACTTCTTACACCCAGGACATTGATACACCGTTGTGAATGGAAGGCCATCCAGAAGCCTGTATAATTTGGTCTCAATGTATTCTTCCTGGTTGCTATATAAGCGAACCCAGGAGAGACTGTATCTTCCGTTGCGTTGTCTCATCCAGTGAAATACCGTGTTCCCCATCCAGAACGATTCCATTTGGTTGGTAGCTTCCCTTATCCCGAGTGTCTTTTGGACTACAGTCTGGAGTTGAGCCATTCTTTCCCAGTATTTCGGTTCATTCAGATCCTTGGGCAGGATTGGAGAATCAAAGGCCCATTTCATAATATTGAAGGCCTTGAATGCGTGGAGACTCATACCCTTACTTGCTGCATACTGGTTCAATTCCTTGACTTCCCGGTGTGGGAATAAATACTCGCTTGCTTCGATACTGAGCTTCGCCTTGTCTCCCAGTTTCAGTTCGGCAAGGTTCATGTTTGCAAAATTGACGAACCATTCAAGAGCTTCTTTCCGTTCTTCCTGCATATCCATCTCCCTTCTTACAAGAGTATGGTAGTACAAACTAATTATAATGTCAAGAACTATTTTAATACTACGGAAAAATTATACGTATCAGGTAAATTAGTTTTACTTGTCCTTCACTTTCTGTTAAGCTGATTTTAGAAATTCAATGAAGGAGGGTTTGGAAAATGCCGGATCTACTTAGCCTTAAGGAATCGGTAAAAGAATTGGGGGGAGCAAAGGAATCTGGGGGGGGAATCTCAATCCATACGTTCAGAGCGTGGATTTATCAGAAGCGCATTCCCTATGTAAAACTGGGCCGGCGTGTTTTTCTCAGACGTGAGGATTTGGAAGAGTTTGTCAGCAAAAACTTACATGAGGCCAGAGACCAGAGGTGATCGTGGATGCAGTGAAAGTGATTGAGATCCGACCGACACGAAAGCCAGGGCCACTGAAGGCATTTGCCGATATTGAGATAGAGGGCCTTTTTCTAAAGGACCTCCGGATTTATCAGACGAACGGGAAACCCTCTATTCGAAATCCATTTGTATCCTACAAAAACAAGGACGGAGAGTTGACTTTCCGTCAAATCATCGATCTTCCGCCGATGGTTCAATCAGAAGTCAATGCGCTCATCCTGGGGGCATATTTTCGGCGGACGAAGGAGCAAACACATGACCGACAATCACGATGACCTTTCTCTCCCTCCCGACCAATTAACCGACCTTCGAAAAAGTGGTCTCTTGGATGAAACCATTCGGGAGGCCGGTATTTATTCAGCGCGTCCCGGTGACATCCCGAAAAAACTGGGCTTCAATGATCCCTCCATAGAGTCGTTGATGGTTTTCCCTTACCCTGGGACAAATGGCTTCGAGCGGTTCAAGCCATTTCCGGTTCGACCAGGCAAGCCCAAATACCTCCAGCGAAAAGGATCGGGCAACCATCTCTATATCCCCTCTTCCGTTCGGGGTATCTTTCAAGATTCAGGAGTCCCGCTTTATATCACGGAGGGAGAAAAAAAGGTCCTCCGGGCAACGCAGGAGGGAATTTATTGCATTGGGGTGTCCGGCTGGTGGAACTGGAAACAGAAGGGTAAGGGACTGATCTCAGATTTTGATTTAATCATTTTTGAGGCGCGGAGGGTTATCCTGGTTCCTGACGATGATTGGAAGCATCCCGGACGGTATGGCGGAAAGATTATTGAGAAGGTCGTCTACTCCCTTGTGCGGGAACTGTCAAAGCGTGGGGCACGGATGTTTCTAAAGGAATTGAATCTCAATCATCGAGAGAAGGGGGGCCAATGAAAGTGGAAGGGAAAATGGGGCTTGATGATTTTTTGAATGAACGACCAGATGAATTTAAAACACTTCCCGAACGGGAACTGATGGAGGATGAGATCGAAGAGGGGGCAAAAGGAAGAAAAAAAAGTCGCAGGCCGAAATTGTCCTTGACCTTGTGATAAACACCTTGACTCTTTTCCACGATAAAAACAGGGATGCTTTTGCCTTTGTTAACGGTGAGGTAGTCCCCTTAAGGTCAAGGGCTATTTGCCACTTGTTTTCCATGCTGTTTTATCAAGCAACAGGCAAAGGGTTGAACAATGATTCTCTGGGGCAAGTCCTAAACGTCTTGGAGGCGAAAGCGGTTTACGAATCGCGACAAGTGGAACTATGGAACAGGGTAGCAAAGCACGAGGGAGCTTTCTGGTATGACTTGGGGCGCGGGAAGGCAGTAAAGATAACGGCTGATGGCTGGGCAGTGGTAGAGGTCCCTATCCTTTTCCGCCGATATGCCCATCAACAGCCACAGGCTGAACCCATCCGGGGCGGTAACCCTTGGGTTATGTATCGTTCCCTGAATGTGGCTGACCAAGATAAATTGCTGGTGCTGGTGTATATCATCTCTTGCTTTATCCCCGATATTCCTCACCCGATTTTTCATCCTCATGGTGCACAGGGGAGCGCGAAAACCTCTCTCTGTAATTTGATCAAGAAGACAGTTGACCCTTCTTTCATTGAGGCGATTATTACCCCTCGGGATTATAATCAGCTCATCCAAATGATCCACCATCACTGCATTGGCTTATTTGATAATATTTCAAGCCTTCCGGGTTGGATGTCAGATGTTTTGGCTATGGCTTGCACGGGAGGCGGATTTTCGAAACGCCAACTATACACTGATGACGATGACATCATCTACCAGGTCAAGCGATGTATTGGGCTAAATGGAATCAACCTTCTCATTTCAAAGGCTGACCTTATGGACAGGTCTATTCTTCTAACCCTCGAAAGGATTGATCCAGCGAACCGAATTGAAGAGGTTGACCTATGGGCGGGGTTCGAGAAAGAGAAGGCTGGAATCCTGGGGGGGATTTTCGACACCTTATCCAGGGCAATGGCGGTTCACCCCAGCGTTAGACTCTCCTATTTACCGAGAATGGCCGATTTTGCCAGGTGGGGATACGCGATTGCGGAGGCACTCGGGGGCCGAGGAGATGAGTTTTTAAAAGCCTATCGGGCCAACATCGCGCGACAAAATGAAGAGGTTGTTGAAGGCAATACGCTTGCTCAGGTTGTTCTAAGATTCATGGCTGACAAGAAAGAATGGAGCGGGTATGTTCAAAATGCATTCGAGACCCTACAAAGGATTGCTAACCCTACCAAGGCAGATAGGACCTTTCCCAAAGATCAAAAGAACCTGAGAAAGCACCTTGAGCGAATCAAGACAACCCTCCTTGAATTAGGGGTCCGGTTCGACATTGGCACAAGAGATAAACAGGGTGTTCCGATATCCTTCCTTAGAGAATCAAAATCATCTACATCATCTGCATCAGATTCATTTGATTTAGAATCCAATAACTTAGAAGGTGTAAGTACAGGTGTAGATGATTTGACACCTGCATCATCTACACCGAGATCTACACCCGAAAACAGTTGAATTTATTAAAGAATGTAGATGGTGTAGCTGGTGTAGATGACTTTCATACTTATAAGGGGAAGGGTAAGGTGGTTGACTTCACCAATATGGATTTGGAGGTCATCCCATGACAGTTGAGGTAGTTACTTCATTCAAAGTGAAAGCGAACGGAAAAGAAGTCATCCTTCACCCTGGACAGAGGATTAAGTTGAAGGACGGGATAGCGGAACGGCTTATTTCAGAGGGAAGAGTCCGGAAGATCGAGATGTCTCCCGTCAAGATTTATTCGAGATTGTTTAACGAGGAGATATGGTTAGTCGCCACCAAAGAGGAAATGGAAGCCTTAGTGTCGAAAGGGGTTAAGGAGATTGTTTATATGGCTTGGGAGATCCCCCTGCTTAAAGGGATGGATAAAGAGAAATTAATGACCATCCATTCGGTTAAGAAGATATTCCCAGGAGCAGGGTTGGTTTGTTAAATGGGTAATCACGAAAAGACCATAACCATGCTTTTTCTTTATCCAGACTATTCCAAATGCCGTCTTGACCTGGGAAGGCCCCTACCTAAAGCATTGATCCCTACATACACCCGGGTTGGGGCGGCATTTCTATTTGGAGGTTAACTGAATGAAAGAATTAAAACGAACTACGTTTGAAATTAGCCGTGAGCTGGAGTTTTTTAGCGAAAAGGAGCTGCAAATGCAGATCGGTCATGGCCGGGCATTATGGCCGGTGGCCCTGCTGAAAGAACTGGTAGATAACGCCCTTGATGCCTGCGAGACGGCAGATATTTCTCCTGTAGTGGAAGTCACGGTCGAGGGGGACTCCTTCAGCGTTTGCGATAACGGGCCAGGTCTACCCGCGAAAACACTTCACGACTCCTTGGATTACATGAAACGAGTTTCTGACAAAACCTTTTACGTGTCGCCTACCCGTGGTCAGCTTGGGAATGCCTTAAAAGTAGTCTGGGCCACGCCATTCGTGGCAAACGGCGAGCATGGGCTTGTCGAAATTTGGAGCCAGGGCCAGCATCATATCGTGGACGTTTCCCTTGATCGGATCGGCCAGCGGCCAGTTATTGAGACAAGTGTCGAGGATGATCCTTTTATAAAAAAAGGAACTTTTGTCAAAATTCATTGGCCGGATTTAGCTGGCTTACCGAATGGCGAAAAAGAAGACGATTCTTACAATTCAGATGACGACGAGGACGATTTTTACAATTCAAACATAACCCCTGCCGAATTGGTTCAAAGGTATTCGACCTTTAACCCCCATGCGACCTTCAGGATTGGGGATAAATGTTTTGAGGCGACCCACACTGGGTGGGCAAAGTGGAGGCCGACCGAGCCGACTTCTCCCCATTGGTATGGTCCCGACCTTTTGAGGGATCTTATCGCCGCTTATATAGCCAGTGATCGAAATGGGGACCGACCCCGGACAGTCCGGGAGTTCGTCTCAGAGTTTAGAGGTCTATCGGGTTCGGCCAAACAAAAGCAGATGGGACTCCTTAAAGGCACTTATCTCCAGGATCTTGTGAAAGATGGCGATATCGATATGGCGCAAGTCGAATCCCTCCTGGAGTCCATGAAGAGATTTTCCGTTTCGCCTAAACCGGCGGTCCTTGGGATCATCGGCCAGGAGTACTTCAAGGCATGGATGATCCGCCATGCAGGGATATCCGAGGACAGTTTTAAATACGCCAGGCGAATGGGGGATGATGGATTACCTTATGTTCTGGAGGTTGCCTTTGGCCTTCACGAGAAGGAAGGACGTAGAATCATCACGGGTTTGAACTGGGCGCCGACCTTGGTAATGCCGACCGATGAAATAGACGATTTGCTTTCAGAGATGAGGATCGACCGACATGACCCGGTAACGATCATCGTCCACATAGCACGACCGAGGTTTGACTTTACTGACCGTGGAAAGACAAGGCTGAAGTTAGAGGAGAGCCTGAATGATGACCTAAGCGCAGCATTTAGAATCGTTGGAAAAGAATGGAAGAGGGAGAAGCGACAGGCCGACCGAGACGACCGTATTTCTGAATCTCGCCTTCGTCGCATGAGGTATCGACCCAAACATGAGTCCATCAGGGACGTGGCATTCGAGGTGATGGAGGCAGCCTACATGAAAGCGTCGGGGAACGGACGTTATCCGGCGAATGCGAGGCAAATTTATTATGCTGCCCGACCATGGATCCTTGAAAGGACAGGGAACGACAAACTGAATTCACCGTATTTTACTCAAACACTACTGAAGGATTATTTAGATGACTATAGTCCAGCGTGGGATGTCGTTTGGGATGCACGTGGTCATTTTACCGAACCTCACACAGGCGACGTTATTGGTCTCGGTGGCTTGGAGGTCAGGGACTATATCGCCAGTTTCACAAATGGGGAAATCGATGAGACACCCGCAACTGGGTCGATGAGCATGATACGAACGTCAGGGCCACACCTTCGTTATGGGTCAGTCCTTTTTATAGAAAAGGAGGGCTTCGGCCCATTGCTTGAAGCTGCTCATATCTCGGAAAAATACGACATGGCTATCACAAGCACCAAGGGGATGCCCGTGGCCGCCCTGTCTGATTTAATATCAAATTTGAAACGGTACGGGATCAAGATTTACGCCGTTCACGATTTCGACAAGTCTGGCTTCAGCATCCTGTCTACTCTTAAAAAAGGCGCCAGGGGTTCAAAAGGATCGGGCGATATAGTTGACTTAGGATTTCGTCTTCAGGACATTGTTGGGCTTGAGCGTGAAGAGGTCCGGTATGACTCTGACCCAAGGAGCAATCTAACCTCAAACGGAGCAACTCAGGAGGAGATAAAGATTCTGTGCCAGGGCCGATGGAATGGCGAGCGCGTGGAACTGAACGCAATGACTTCAGACCAGTTTATTGAATGGCTGGAGCGTAAACTTGAAGAGCGTGGGGTCAAAAAGGTTATCCCGAGCCAAGAGATATTGGAATCGGCTTACAGGAGAGCGGTGTTTCTGAAAAAACTTGAAGAGTGGGTTTACACTTTCAGGACAGCGCAGATGAAGCGAGCCGAAAAGATTGAAGCGCCTAACAATTTATCAGCCGGGATCGAAGAGGCATTTGCCAAGAGAACTTCAGCTTCATGGGATGAGGTCATTTGGAATCTTGTAAATTCTAAGAGTAAACGAGATTCAAAGAAGGGAGGTGGAGCCGATGGAATTTGAAGTTTTCAAAAGTGGCGAAGTGATCGCAACGTTGACGACGGAGAGCTGTCGGTCCGGTTATGGCATCCCTGTCCTGAGGATCGAGGGACCCGGTTACGGGAATGATTTTGGGCCGACGGATGTGGTAGAGAATGCCTTGGCCGCAGATATCATATTTTGGCTACTCCGTCAACCCTGGAAGAGGGGAGGCTTCGGTATGCCTATCAGGGTGGAGGCAACCCCCTCCAGGATGAAATAACCCCTCTCATCGAGGTCCTGAAGGGCCACAAAGGAGAAATCCTGAATGACCCCTGCTTGCTCATCGAACAGACCTTACAGACGATTAATGGGGAATGGAAAACGGGGACGGTCGAGCGGGTGAAACTGGAGAGGCCGGAGACCTGGGCGCAAATCCGGGCGGCGGCAGAGGTGCTCAACAGGGCTTCCCTCAACGGTGAAATCGAGGAGCTAAGGACGGTACAATGGCTTGTGTTTCTATACACGCTGATCGATGTAATTCGTTTAGCGATATGGGGGCAGGTACATGAAACTAACCCTAAAACAGCGGAGATTCATTAAGGCGTATATCCAAACAGGCAATGCCACCCAGGCGGCCAAAGATGCTGGATTTCGATGTACTACCGAGGCCTCATATGCAGAAATGGGGAGCCGAGCGTTGAGAAAGGTTGAGAGTAGGATGTGTGAGATCCTTGTCGAAGCCGGTCTCGATAATGCCGCACTTGCTCAAAAAGCCTATGAGGGCCTGAATGCGATCGTTGTAAAACCTTTTGCTCGTGAGGGCGTTGTAATCAGCGAACGGTCGTACATAGATTTCCCGACCCGAGCCAAATACCTGGAAATCATTGCTAAGATGAAGGGGCTGCTGCGGGAGAAGGTTGATAAAAAAGCCTCCGGTACGGTGACAATCCGGATAAAAGGACGATATGATGATATCAGGCCTTCAGGAGGCAACCAGACAAAGAAGCCACCGAACAGCGGACTCGGCGAAGAGGAGAAGAAGGAATGAGCAGAGAAAGAAGGACGCAAATAATAGCGATTCGAGTCCCTCCCGCCGCGAAGAAACGAATCTTAGAGGAGGCTCAAAAGAGGGAAGAAACTTTGACAGAGTTTCTCTTTGAGCTCATAGGGGCCGGATGGAATATTCTTGTTAAACAAAGTAAGAACGAATCTGTTAAACAATAAGAAATTTAAATATTCCGGGGTTACTCGGGGAACCTTGAGCCAAGGGTAGAGGAAAGAGGACCGTGAAACAGAGACTTGCCTTTAAAGCAACGAAGCTCACAAAAAAGCAATTGCTCTTTATCCAGGAATATCAGCGAGATTTCTGTGGTGCCAAGGCTGCCGTTCGTGCTGGGTATAGCCCTAAGAGAGCCGCTGAAATGGCCTATCAACTCCTACAGATTCCTACAGTTCGGCAAGCTTTAGATCGTGCAATGGAAGAACGCTTGCGGAAGATCGGTGTCCGTGCCGAGCGGGCTCTAACCGAGATTGCCAGGGTGGCCTTCTCGGACCTCCGGAAGCTTTACAATGAGGATGGTTCCCTCAAGCTTCCCTCAGAGTGGGATGACGACGAGACGGCGGCGATTGCAGGGGTCGAAGTGCTGGAAGAATTTTCTGGCCGCGGTGAGGATAGAACTCTCGTCGGATTTACGAAAAAGGTTCGCGTGTTCGATAAAATAAAAGCCCTTGAGCTGTTAAGTAAGCACCTCGGGATCATTGGCAATGGTAAGCATAAGGATCATGAGGAGGAGGGTGAGGATTTTGGACGTGTTCTGACGACCCTGGAGCTCAGCGCGAAGATCGTGTACCTTGTGAAGTTGGCGGCAGAGAGGAAGAAAGAAATCGAGGCGCAAAAAGCGCTTGGTGGCAAGCCACAGGATGAGAAACCCAGAGAACTACTAAAGTGAAAGAGAAGGCAGGATAGCTTGGAGTAATTGCTTAAATCTATCCTGACCAATGCTGGTTTTGACGGGTAGTAGCAAGATGAATCCTGATCTGCAAGTTACACCTACAAATCATCTCCCAACGATAACATCTTGGGCTGAGGATTACTGGTAGAAATCACGTATCCTAGGTGAATATATGGAAATCAAATCCTCGCTTTTTTGAGGTGTCGGAAACAGAGGGTTCATAGCAGAAACATACACTTTCCAAGAATGGTAATTTTACGTGTGTACGAAGCTTAATTCCTCCCATCTCCACTCGCCCCCTATGAAAGTCTACTGCATCCGCTCCTTTTTCATTTCTTTGAAAAATGAACAATTTTGACGATTTGTTTTCGGCTCTTTTTTAAGAACCTTGATCCTCTTTTGAAGCGTTACATTTTCTGCTTCAAGTTTAGCAATTCTCTTCTGAAGTTTCATATTTTCCCTCTTGAGTGTCAGTATTTCGAGCTTCGTTCCGATACGACGAAATTCGTCATCATCTTTTTTCACCTCAGTGCCTTCTTTTGTTCATCTCCGCTTTTTCTTTCTTTTCATCTCCCGATCCACTACCCTCAACATCTCCCTTCCAATGACATTTCTAAAACAATTTATTTGATTTCCTTATTGCATCCTTCACAAAAGAGCTCTCCTTCATCAGTATCGTCCCTAGTAATCGCCTTTTCAACTTTTTCCATTATTTCTCTATTGTTAATAATGCACTCGACACAGTAAATGTTTCTATCATCGGTGTAATACCCGACTGCCTCTTTTTTTTCAGTCACTTCTTACTCTCCCTTATTCTTTATTGCTGAACATCCCTTCCTATCCCCTTATACCGCTTTTTTCTCCGTTGGATTTTACTCTTAATCCTGCTCCTCCCCGCCCATCGTAGAGGGGGTGGAACATCCCATCCCAATGCCCGATGTCTTAAGATGTCTGCCGAGAAATTCTTTAATCCGACCTTCCACCCTATCGTGCGGATCGGGAGTCGTTTCTTAAAATAAATCGCATAAGCTTTCTCCGCTCTCTTTGATCGGAATCTTCCAAATCTCTGA
>Ga0187886_1003802_pt1 | contig 11132 bp, 11 predicted proteins | sample June2016WEW_20_1_FD_133001 | JGI IMG/M metagenome (GOLD analysis project Ga0187886, IMG submission 133001) | Peatland microbial communities from SPRUCE experiment site at the Marcell Experimental Forest, Minnesota, USA - June2016WEW_20_150 | ecosystem: Environmental > Terrestrial > Soil >...
GATAAAATTTCAGTTTTAATTTTTGTGGAAAGTAGGTATAAAGTTAACAGGAAACGCATTAAACAAATTATCAAAAATACACTTGATAAAAACGAAATAGGCGGTTCTGTCGAAGTGTCTGTCGCAATTGTGGGAGACCGGAAAATGAGGGAGCTTTCTAAGAAATACAAGGGCGAAGATAAAACGAGGAATATTTTGTCTTTTTCCCAAGCCGAGGGAGAGACAGTCACAGTAGCGGGTGATGCTTTGAGGTTAGGGGATATAGTTCTTTCCTATCCCCAGGTAATTAATGACGCGGTCAGGGACGAGATGTTGGTTGATGATAAAGTAGACCAGCTTGTAGAGCATGGCTTGATGCACCTTTTAGGACTACATCACGAATAATATGGTTTTTTACAGAAAATACAGACCCCGGAAAATAGAAGAGCTAGACAACGAAAGCGTCAGGCAAAGTCTTTACTCCATTTTTTCAAAAGGCAGTTTTGCTCATGCTTTCTTATTTACTGGACCAAAAGGTTTGGGTAAAACATCGGCCGCAAGAATTATTGCCAAGGCTATAAATTGCGAAAAACATAAAGGGTTAAGGGGTCAAAGATCGGAAAAAGAAATAGAACCATGCAATAAATGCGAACAATGCCTGTCAATCGCAAACGGGAACAACTTGGATGTTTTAGAAATTGACGGAGCATCAAACAGGGGAATAGACGAAATTAGGGATTTAAGAGAGAAAATAAAATTAGCTCCTTTTAAAGCATCAAGAAAAGTTTACATAATTGACGAGGTCCACATGTTGACAACAGAAGCGTTCAACGCGCTTCTAAAAACTTTGGAAGAGCCGCCTGCCCACGCGGTTTTTATTCTCTGCACAACCGAGCCCCATAAAGTTCCGGCAACGATTGCTTCAAGATGTTTCAAGATTAACTTTACGAAAGCAACAAATGAGGAGTTGGTAAGGTCAATGCAAAGAATTGTAAAAGCGGAACAAATAAAAATAGATAAAGAAGCGCTTTTTGAGATAGCGAAACTGTCCGACAGAAGCTTTCGGGAGGCGGCGAAAATCCTAGAAGAGATGGTAGCTTTTGCGGGAAGAAAGACAATAACGGTAACGCTGGTTAATGAAAAGTTTAATACACTGGGAATTTCGGAAAGTCTTTCGGCAATACTCGACGCAATGACCAAAAGGGATGTCAAGAGAGGGCTTGTGATTTGTAAAGACCTTGCAAAACAAGGAATGGATTTTAAATTTTTTATAGAGCAGCTGATAGACAGGCTCCATGTGATGCTTCTGCAGGAAGTCGGAGTTGAAAAAGCCGATAAAGAAATTCCGCTTAGTCTTTCTGAAATAAGGAAATTGTTTGAGCTTTTAGCCGACGCTTATCAGGAAACGAAGACGGCAATTTTACCGCAAATGCCTTTGGAATTGGTGATTTTGGAGTGGGGAGAAGAAGAGATTGCTGAGGAAAGCCAAACGCATGTTGCTCAAGACGCTCGCAAGGATTCAATTCAATCTCAGAGTCAAACACGCTCGCTAAGTGAAAGCCGACAACCAGCTTCAAAAGATAGTCAAAATGCAAAAGCGTCGGCTTTCAGTTCTTTCACAAATGGTTTGGCCTCCCTCAATATTAAGAATAAAGATAGTTTTTTTGAAAAATTAATTAGTGAAGTCAAGCTTCAAAATCATCTAATCGCAGGGGTTCTAAGAGGTTGCTCGGCTGAAGATGTCCAAAATGGTAAGCTGAATATTATTGCTAAATCCAAATTTCATAAAGAAAAACTTGAGGAAGCAAAAACACTAAAGCTTTTGGAAGAATGCGCCGATAAAATATCCGGGAAGAAATTAAATGTTCAAATTACACTAGGGGGTGATAAATAGATGAATAATCCATTTTCCCAGCTTGGGGAGCTTAAAAAAATGAGAGACCAGGCGATGCAAATCCAAAGAGAATTACAGGCGGAAGAAGTAAGCGTCGATAAAAATGGGGTTCAAATTGTTATCACAGGAGACCAAAAGATAAAAGAAATAAAAGTAAACGGAAGGTCCGATAACGACGTAAAAGAAGCTGTTAATGAAGCAGTTAAAAAATCCCAGGAGGTTGCGGCCAGAAAACTAGCTTCAATGCAAGGCGGTCTCTCCGGACTTTTGGGAGGCGGGCAGTAAATTCTGTTTAAGAAAAAGAAACCCTTATTCTTCAATAAGCAACTCCGGTATTTGATTGTAAAGATTGGTGTAGTACAATAATTGTATGTTGATTTTTAGTGGGTCATCCAATAAGCCCTTGGCTCAAAAAATAGCCCACCACTTGGGCAAAAAAGTTTCATTGGCAGAAATTTTTGTTTTTCCGGATGGCGAAAAAAGAATAACAATCAAGGAAAAAGTTTTGGACGAAACTGCGGTTGTTATCCAATCAACCAATACTCCTGCCGACACAAACTATATGGAGCTTTTCTTATTGGTAGACGCTTTAAAAAGAAGCGGCGCGGAATTCGTAAAGTTGCTCATTCCCTACATGGGTTACCAAAGGCAGGACCATATTTTTAGGGATGGAGAAGGTGTGTCTTTAGAGGTCATGGCAAAGATCTTGCAAACGGTTGGCGTAAGCGAGGTTTTTTCATTTGATTTCCATTCAATAAAAATTCCGGAGATTTTTACAATTCCAACCCATAATCTTTCGGCGCTTTCCGTTTTCGCCCAAAAAATTAAAGAAGAGTTTTCGGGAAAAGAGCCCATCTTGGTTTCGCCGGATATGGGTGGAATAAGAAGGATAAAAGAAATTTCGGAAATGCTCAATCTGCCTTACGTAACAATTGTTAAAGATGGGGATTTAAATACCGGAAATATTTGCGACAGCAAGTTGAACGGGGAAGTTAGTGGAAAACAGGCATTAATAGTTGACGATACGATTGCAACCGGGGACACCATGGTTTACGCGGTAGACCTCTTAATCAAAAATGGAGCAACAAAAGTTTTTGCTTTTGCGACTCATGCTGTTTTAGCGGATGAGGCAAATAAAGTTTTAGAAGAGTCTAGAATCGAAAAAGTTTTTGTGACGGATACGGTAGAAGTTCCGGAGAAAAAACAATTTGCTAAACTTGAAATTTTATCAATTGCAGACGTTACCGCAAAAGCTTTAAAATCATAATCTATGACAATACCAAGGGCAATCCAAAATTTAATTGAGTCCTTCGAGAGGCTTCCGGGGATTGGTCCGAAAACTGCTCAAAGATTAACGTTTTATCTGTTGCATGTTCCTCAAGGCGAATTAGATAAGTTTGCTAAAGCGGTCCAAAGTCTAAAAAATGAAACTATTTTATGTTCGCAGTGCCACATGATTGACGAAACAGACCCTTGCAGTATTTGTTCCGATTCCCAAAGAAACCACGCAACAATTTGCGTAGTTGAGCAGCCGTTGGATGTTCTTGCGCTTGAAAAGGGCGGGAGCTATAAGGGAGTTTACCATGTTTTACATGGGAAGATAGATCCTTTAAATAATATTGGACCGGATGAAATATACATAAGCTCATTAATACAAAGGATTAGAACTCAAAATTCTCTGGCGAAGCCAGATCTCGCTTCGCGAGAAAAAGTCAAAGAAGTAATACTGGCTACGAATCCGACGATGGAGGGAGAAGCAACAGCAATGTACATTGCAAAACAACTCAAAAGTCATCCATTCGACAAGCTCAAGACAAAACTCAAAATTACAAGAATAGGGAGAGGTCTTCCGGTGGGAGCGGATTTGGAGTATGCCGACGATACAACCTTGCAAAGAGCAATGGAGGGAAGGAGTCAGTATTGATGGATAAGGGCGGATTGTTTGGGGAGATGTTGGAAAAAGGGCAGCATACGGCGGCAAACGCGGTTAAGAGTGCTGTTTCGGATGTTGCCGGTTCCGTGGCCGGGCAAATAGGCGTAAAAAACGAAGCAAGTCCGGACACTCAAAGAAGTTCTCAAAATCAAGGGCAGACAAACGCGCAAAACCAAAATCAAAAACCCACAGAAGCTTCGAAAGTTCAGGCAGCCAGTACGGAGGAGACAAAACAATTTGTCAAAGAGTTCTATGCGCCATCAGCGGAACTTCCCGAAGGTTTTTCTGGAGAAGCCATACAGCAAGCCCAACAAAAGGACCAATTGGAAACCCAACAGAAACTCGCTAATCTTCGACAAGAACTTCACAAAGAAGGATATTATGAGCCGTTGATCGCTTACGAAACGAAAAAGCCGGAAGAACAGGGGGAAGGAGAAGGCGCTGCAAAAAGGGTTGAAAAACAGGAGCAAGAAGAAGAGCAAAAAAAGATGGAGCTGGAACAAAAAGAAGCACAAGAAAAACAAGATATCGCAAAAACAAGAGCCCAGAGGAAAGTGGAGGCAAACCCGGGAATTGCAGGATAATTGCTGAGGTCGGCATGAAAATTTTCTTGTTCTTGCCTCTCGCGACAGTTCTCCAAAAGTGACATGTTTACTGTTCTCAAAAATTATTTACAAATAAACTCTATTATGTTAAGCTCGAAATGCGAACGGCAAAAATTTTATGCCTCCCCGCAATATCTAGATGCTAAAAATTTATAATACTTTATCTCACCAAGTAGAGGAATTTAATCCTCAAGACCCGCCGAAAGTTACGATGTACACCTGCGGACCCACAGTTTATGACTTCATGCATATCGGAAATTTAAGAACTTTTGTTTTTTCGGACATTTTGTTCAGAGCTCTCAAATACAACGGATTCAAGGTCGAAGCGGTGGAAAATATAACCGATATCGAGGATAAAATTATTAAAAAAGCCAAAGACGAAGGCAAAACGATCGGAGAAATTACCAAGGAATACACGAAATATTTCCTAGAAGACGTCAAAAAATTAAACATCAACCCCGAAAATTTAAAAGAACAACCGCGGGCAACGGAGTATGTTGAAAAAATGATCGAGTTCATCAAAATTTTGCTTGAAAAAGGCTTCGCGTATCTAGAAAAAGACGGTTCGGTTTATTTCGATATTTCAAAATGTCCAAACTACGGAAAACTTTCCGGAGTTGAAAAAAGAGAGCTAAAAAGCGGAACAAGAATTCTTTCCGACGAATACACCAAAGACGATATTCGGGATTTTGCTTTGTGGAAAGCGGTTGGCAAAGACGAAATTGGCTATGACTGCCCGTGGGGGAAAGGCAGGCCGGGTTGGCATATAGAATGTTCGGTAATGAGCCAGAGTATTTTAGGAAATAAAATTGATATTCATACGGGCGGAATTGACTTGATTTTTCCGCACCACGAAAACGAAATTGCCCAGTCCGAGGCTAAAACAGGGGAGTCGCCGTTTGTAAAATACTGGGCCCACGGTGCGCATATGCTGGTTGACGGCAAGAAAATGTCTAAAAGTTTTCATAATTTTTATACGCTCTCCGAACTTATCGACTGGGGTTACAACCCGCTTACCTTAAGATATCTTTTTTTGCAAACACACTACCGGCAGGAAATGAATTTTACCTTTGAAGGACTTATGGCAGCCCAAAATGCCCTAGAAAGATTAAGAAGAGAAATTTCAGCCTATGGCGAAGCGGGAGAAATCTTAAAAGGATTTGAGGAACAATTCTTGGAAGCAGTAAATGACGACTTAAATATGCCCCAAGCCCTTTCGGTTCTTTGGGAAGTTGTCAAGTCGGATAGCTTAAGTTCTCAAAAAGTGGCAACGCTCTTCAAATTCGATGAAGTTCTAGGGCTTTCCCTCAAAGATTCAAAATCTATTATTCAAAAAGAGGAAGAGATTCCGGCGGAAGTTCAAAAACTTCTTAAAGAGCGGGAAATTCTTCGAAAAGATAAAAAATTTGAAGAAGCAGATAAAATTAGGGAAAAAATAATTGGAATGGGTTTTAAGGTAGAGGATAGAGTTTAGTGGGCTGGTTTCTCCCGGAGTGCAAGCTTTTTTCTTTCCGCCATTTGCATCAGTCTTGTTCGCATGTCGTCTGGGGTTTGTTTTGGCGGCGTTGAAACTTGCTTTTGATCGGAAGTAACCCGCTTAAAAAGCGGAAAACCCTTAATACTCATCTTACCTTTCAGCGTAGTTCAATTTATCCAATCTTGTCAAGAGGAAAAATCATGATTTGACATCTACCCGTCATTTGTGAGCATAATAAAAAGGGAGGTATTAAATGGCAAAGAGAAAAAGACCGGCTTCAAGAAAGCGCAGAAGCACAAAAGTTGAATACAATTCGCTGACGTTTCTTTTGTTTTTAATTTTCGTTCTATTGGCCGCAATTTTTTTGGTTATCCAGCGAATGGGACTAAAGTTCTTCTAAAATCTTAGCAGGGGGGTCGTTGACAAACATTGAAAATAAGGTCAGACTAAAATAGTGATAGACTCTTCAAAATTAGGCTATACAAAACCCCTTTACATTCTTCCGTTTGACCATCGGGCGACTTTCGCCAAAGAAATATTTGGTTTGAAATCAATAGGCGAACTAAATGAGGAACAAAAACATTTAATTAAAGAATTCAAGATGCTGATTTACAAAGGTTTTAAGGACGCGGTGGAAAAGTTAATCCCAAGTGACTGCGCTGCAATCCTTTGCGACGAACAGTTTGGCGGCGAGGTTTTAATTGATGCTTTGCACAATAGGTTTATTACTATTCTAACCGTTGAAAAAAGCGGCGAAGAAGAGTTTAAATTTCAATACCAAGATTTTAGAGAACACATAGAAAAATATCATCCAACTTTTGCGAAAGTTCTAATAAGATATAATCCGAAGGACGAAGAGGATTTAAAACAGAGACAAAAGGATAAGCTGAAGCTAGTAAGCGATTATTGCTACGAAAGTAATTTTAAATTTCTTTTGGAAGTTTTGGTTATCCCGACCCAAACCCAGCTTAAAGAAGTCGGAGGAAGCAGGGGAAAGTACGATAGGGAGCTAAGACCAAGATTTACGGTAGAGGTTATAAGAGAACTCCAGAATTACGGAGTGGAGCCTGATGTTTGGAAGCTTGAAGGTTTTGAGACGGAGAAAGATTACGAGGAAATTATTAAAACAATAAAATCAAGAGGAAGAGAAAATGTCAATTTGGTAGTCTTAGGAAGAGGAGCAAATGAAAAAAAAGTTGACGAGTGGCTTAAGGTTGGGGCAAAAGAAGAATGGTTTGAAGTTGGCTCAAAAGTGGAAGGCGTGATCGGCTTTGCGGTTGGCAGAACTGTTTTTTGGGAAGCCGTGGAAAAGTTTCACAATGGACAAATCGGAAAAGCGGAGGTTATTCAGACAGTTAGCGAGAATTTCCAGAATTTCTACAGGATTTTTACTTCATTTGGCTAAAACTTTTTTAACGGCTTTTTCAATCGCTCTTTCGTCCAAGTTGTATTTTCTTATTAATTCCAGCGGTTTTCCGGACTCTCCGAATACATCTTGCAATCCGACAAATTCTATTGCTGTCGGACTTGTTCTGGCTAAAGCTTCCGCAATCATGCTTCCCATGCCGCCGGCGACCTGATGATCTTCAGCCGTGACCACTTTTCCTGATTTTCGGGCCAGCTCCACAATTGTTTCTTCATCAGCAGGCTTAATCGTTGAGACATTCGCAACCAAAACGTTTATTTCCTGCTCCTCAAGATTTTTTGCCGCCAAAAGTGCATAGTAGAGGAGATATCCAGTTGCAAAAATTGTCACTTTCGGTTCGTCGCTTAGCCAGAAAGTCTGAATTTTATTTCGGTCAAAAGGAGTTTGTTCACTTGTTATGACAGGAGTTTTTTCTCTCGTAAATCTCAGGTAAACAGGCCCGTGTATTTTGGCAGCTTCTAAGGTTGCTTTTTTTGCTTCAATCGCGTCGCATGGGGAAAAAACTGTAACTCCCGGTAAAGTTCTCATGATTGCGATATCTTCGGTTGCCTGGTGAGTTGCTCCATCCGGACCCGTTAAAATTCCACTGTGATGCCCGGCGATTTTTACGTTTGCCTGATTATACGCAATTGTTGTTCTTACCGTTTCCAAGTTTTTCCCAGGAGAAAAGACAGCATATGAGGAAATAAAAGCAATTTTCCCATTTATTCCAAATCCTGCCCCGATTGCCGCCATGTTTTGCTCTGCTACTCCGACTTCAAAAAATCTTTCCGGAAATTTTTTGGCAAAGTCTTCGGTTCTGGTTGATTCTGAAACGTCAGCAGTTAATACAACTACGTTAGGATTAGTCTCGCCAAGTTCCAGCAAAGCTTCACCGAAACCATCTCGCGTCGCCCTTTTTTCAACCGTTTCTTCAAAAATATTTTGCTTAAGTTTTAAATCCGGATTTAGCATAGTTTATTTTCGGGGTCCTGCCGTCGGTTTCCCTCCCGCCAGTGCTCCTTCTAGTGAAGCAAGCTTCAACAAAGTCCGCGCTGTCGGGAGCCCTTCCTCCGACGTCACCCCTTTCTGCGCCAATTCATTAATTATTAATCCCTAATCCTTAATCACTCCGTCTCGGTTCTCCCCTGTAAAGTTCTTAGCTCTTTCAAAGCCCTTTTTGCTTCTTCTTGATTTGGGGCTTTTCCGTGCCAGGCGAATTTTTTTTCCATAAACGAAACTCCCATGCCCGGGATTGTATTGGCGATAATTACAGTTGGTTTTTCAGGAACGCTTCTGGCAAGGCCAACTGCATCAACAAAGCTTCGGATGTTGTTCCCGTCAATTTCCAAAACATTCCAATTAAATGCTTCGTATTTTGCCCTCAAGGGTTCAAGCGGCATAATATCTTCGGTAAATCCGTCAATCTGGATGTTATTTCTGTCAATAACTTGAGTTAAATTAGCCAATTTGTTTTTCCCGGCAAACATTACTGCTTCCCAAGTATTTCCTTCCTGATGCTCGCCATCGGAGGTAATTACGTAAACTTGGTAGTTTTTTTTATCAAGTTTTGCCGACAAAGCAATTCCGATTGCTTGGGAAATCCCTTCGCCCAAGGGTCCGGATGTCGTTTCAACTCCTGGGAGGGAAGTGCGGTGGGGGTGGCCTTGAAGCCTTGAGCCTAATTTTCTTAAGGTTTTGAGCTCTTCAAGCGGAAAATATCCACTCATCGCCATTGTCGCGTAGCGAATCGGACAAATATGTCCGTTAGAAAGAATTAGCCTGTCGCGGTCGGGCCAGGCGGGGTTTTTGGGGTCGTGTTTTAAAATATGAAAATAAAAAGCGGTAAAAATATCGGCCATTCCCAAAGAGCCTGCAGAATGTCCACTTCCTGCTTCTAAAAGCATTTCGATTACCAGTTGACGGGCTTGATTAGCCTTAAGTTCAAGGTCTTTTAATTTTTCCTCGGGCAGATCAGAAATCATACTAATAGTAGCATGAATTAAATCAGCAAAAAATACAAGTGTTTGACATAAAAAATAGAGTGGAGTATGGTAAAAGTATGGGAGAGTTAAGAACGATTCATCCTCCAACAGAACCTAATGTTTCCAATGTTAACGTCGTTTACAGAAAACCAAGTCTAAGAGAAAAAGCGGCTACTGTAGCTAAAGACACCGTAAGAAGTGTAAGAAGAAAACTAGCTCATCCGGGCGATACGCTTACAGACATTATTGGAAGAATGGGCAGTCCTAGAAGTTTCTAGTTTGTTGAGCTTTATTTTCCTCTTTTCAGAATACAAGTACAGGAAAATTCTGCTAAAATAGCTTTATGTCAAAAGACGGGAGAATTTGGTTATCGCACACCTCAATAGAAGTTCTGGAAAGATGTCCGAAATGTTTCTGGCTTCAAATTAATAAGGGAATCAGGCAACCTGAGGGAATTGTTTCGCGGCTTGCCAACAGGTTTGACGCGGTAATCAAGAATTATTTTGAGACTTTCAGGGAATCGGGGAAGCTGCCGCCAATGGTTGAAAAAAAATTGACCGGAAAAATTCAAAATCCGTTTCAGGAAAAATATTTTGTAAGAATAAATGATAAATATGGTTTTTACGGAAAATTGGATGAATGTCTGGAAAACGAAAAAGGGGAACTCTCTCCGGTAGATTTTAAAACCGCAAGCTCCGACCCGAGAGAAAAAGAAATCTTAAGCGCCTATCAATCGCAAATAGACGACTACGTATTCCTGCTTAAAGAAAACGGGAAAAAGGTTACGGGGGAAGGGTACCTCGTTTATTTCTTTCCCGATTTGGGAGAAGAGCTTCACGACGGGTTTCCAATGGTAATTCATGTAGAAAAGTTAAAAGGCGATCCAAATAGAACTTCCGAAAGAATTAAAAATGCGATAAAAGTTTTAGCTGACGAAATGCCTGCGTCAAGTCCGCAGTGCCCATTCTGTAACTACCGCAAAGCCGCGGGAGAAGTCGAAAAGTAAATCTTCTAATACTTGACATCTAATAGGGTCTTATGCTATAAGCTTTCATATTATGCCACAAGGACACGAGCAAGTTGTCGGAGCAGGAACACCAGGATCCGTTGGGGGGGAAGCTGGTGTGCTTACAGATCCGTTGATAGTTAAAGAACCATTAGTCGTACTCAGAAAAAATATGCTTTGGGTTGGGATGAGAGTCGCTATCTGTCGGGAGGGAGAAACAGGACATCCTCTTATAACTGATTCTGCTGGAGAAATTTACCTATTTGATGTGTTACCGACAGACCATGCACATAACCCTATCAGGCTTAGTCTAGTATCTGATTTAAAACCTTATGAAGCTCAAACAAGAGAAGAGTATATAGCTTTAAAGACGAGATTTGAGGAACAACAAAAAATGCAAGACAGAGCTAATGGTGGAAGTGATCCAACACTCCGCTTTGTGCCAGTTGATGCGTGTCCACAAACTACGGCTCCGCATGGAACAGTTTGTGCGGCCTTTGTAAATGGAGAGCCAGTGTATTCGGATGATAGGTATCCAATAGTTGTGACTATCGACGCACATGGAAAACGTACTGTTGGAAATTCAGATAACCCTGATCTCCCAATTGGTAAATTTCCCCTTCCAAAAGATGCAGTACTTGTTCCATTTCGTAAGGCGGACAGTGCAAATACGTGGGCGATTCCTTTAATAGGTCCCGCTGGAGCACCCCTTGTTACCGTTGGAGGCTACTTTCGTACCAGAAGCGAAGCAAGACAGGCACTTCCTCAAGAAAGAGCAGATCATAAGGAAGCGATTGCTCTAACAGGAAACGTGTCTAGAGTTGGCCGGCCAGTGCGCATAGATACAA
>Ga0187886_1003804_pt1 | contig 11132 bp, 8 predicted proteins | sample June2016WEW_20_1_FD_133001 | JGI IMG/M metagenome (GOLD analysis project Ga0187886, IMG submission 133001) | Peatland microbial communities from SPRUCE experiment site at the Marcell Experimental Forest, Minnesota, USA - June2016WEW_20_150 | ecosystem: Environmental > Terrestrial > Soil >...
CAAATATGGATGGGAAGAATGATTATTTTGTAATTAGAGGATTAGCAACCCTCGGCAAGACTGAATTGATGATCTTCGACAGGAGAGGAGCTGAGGTCTATAAAAACATGAATTATGATAATTCATGGAATGGAGTTGATTATAACAAACACCCTCTTCCGGATGACACATACTTTTTTGTTTTGAAGTCAGCAAATGGCAAATCTATTAGTGGGTATATTGTAATAAGACGTTAATGATGAAAAGAATAATTAAAACGTTTATTTTCCTGTTGATACCTATTAGTCTGACAGGACAATTGGCTCCTATTACCAGCCAGTATGTACTTAATCTGCTCAGCATTAACCCTGCTTATGCCGGTAATAGGGGTGCGTTAAACATAGCAGCATTTTACAGACGTCAGTGGACAGGGATTCCAGGTGCTCCTGAAACGATGACTTTGGCGGCGGATGCTCCATTCCTTGATTCAAAACTTGGACTGGGTTTTATTATAACCAATGACAAAATTGGAGTGACCAAAGAAACACATTTTCTCACAAACTACTCTTATAAAATCAGTATGGGTAAGGGAAACCTTTCTTTAGGTCTTGGTGCAGGTTTAATAACTACAAATACTGCCTGGTCTGATCTTATTGTGCTTGATCCGGGGGATGAGAGTTATCTTAGCAATTCACGTGTTTTCGTCGTTCCTGATTTTAGTTTTGGAGTTTATTATTCAAATAAGAATTTTTTTGCAGGCTTATCAGTTCCTAAACTGTTAGGATACAAGTTTAATTATAACAAGAATAAATATACTATAAGTTTTAATCCGGGTCAACATAATTATTTATTCAATACAGGTTATATATTTAATCTGTCTCAAAAAGTAAAGTTATTCCCTTCGACTCTTATTACAATTTCTCCGGGAGAGAAGTTGCTCTTTGATTTAAATGCATATGTTGGTTTAAATGACCGCATATGGGCCGGTGCCTCCTATCGGAATAATCGATCTCTAGGGGCGTTATTTCAATTTGCAATAAACAATCAATTAAGGGTTGCTTACACTTATGATTTTGATATAAGCAACTTGGGACATTACACTAATGGCTCGCATGAAATTATGCTCAGATATGAATTTCATTATAAAGTTGACGCAATTAGTCCTTTGAATTTTTGATATTTGTAACTAGTAAGATTATAAAGCCAGGCAGAGTTTGTTTTGATGAAAGTTTTACAATTTTATAAATAGTATAAAAAATATAATTTTAACTTTAAGTGATCATCGCGTCCTTAAGTTAAATATTGAATCATGATGAGAAAATTGGTTTTAGTAATTCTGATTACTTCTTTTTCCCAAATAATTTTGGGACAGTCAGAAACCTATATTGTTAAAAAGGCTTCCTTCAATTCGGATAAATATGATGAATTCTCTCCTGTTTATTTCAAAAATGGTATAGTCTTTTGTTCCAATAGGAACCTCGGCTTATCAAATCGTTCAACATCTCAAAATAAAGGGCTTTTTAAAATTTATTACGTTGATACTGCCGGTAAGGCAGATTGGGAAAGTGCGAAGCTGTTTTCAAAAAACCTGACGACAATATTAAATGATGGACCGGTAACCTTTAACAGTAGTAGAGATACTATTTATTATTCCAGGAATCATGACATTAGTAGTAAACTAAGTGATATCTCTGGTCCCAGGAATAAGCTGGGAATTTTTTCAGCAATAATGGTCAAAGGTCAATGGACAAAAATCATGGATTTAAGAATTAACAATGAATGGTACAATGTAACCACTCCATATCTCTCACCTGATGGTAAAAAACTATATTTTGCTTCTGACAAACCTGGAGGTTTTGGAGGTTCCGATCTATATTATAGCCAGTGGAAAAACGATCGTTGGAATGATCCTGTGAATTTGGGCCCTGTTATTAATACAAAAGGGAATGAATCATATCCTTTCATTAATCCTGCCGGAGAACTGTTCTTCTCTTCTGATGGACGCCCAGGTCACGGTGGAAAGGATATTTTCTTTTCATTGTATTCGGATTCTGCATGGCTTGAGCCTGTTTGTCTTGATCCCCCCATTAATTCGCAATTCGATGATTTCGGTATAGTAACAGATACGCTGATGAATGAAGGATATTTTTCATCCAACAGGGATAAATCAATTGATATTTATCATTTTAAAACAAATCTTCCACAAATCCTTTATAAGAGCATCCAGAAAAAGAATCAGTATTGTTTCATGTTCACCGATAGCGGAGCTCTTGTAATTGATACTTTAAACCTTAAGTATATCTGGAATTTTGGAGATGGAGAAAAGGCTTCCGGGAGAGTGGTAAGTCATTGTTTCCCGGGTGCCGGGAAATATACAGTCAAGCTTGATGTTGTTGAAAAAAACACGCGAAATTTATTTTTCTCAAAATTGATATACAACCTTGAACTCCGGGATTTTAATCAACCATTTATTAATTCTCCTGATATAGTTGTCAAAGGAGATATAGTGAAATTTGATGGGCTTAGGTCTAACATTCCCGGATATAGAGTTTTAAATTATTCCTGGGATTTCAGAGACGGGAACAAATCGTTTGGCAAAAATGTTGAGCATTCTTTTAAGGAACCTGGTGAATATCTTGTCAATCTGACAGTAACATTAAAATCTGACTCGACAGGAAATGAGCATAAAACAGGTGTTTCAAAGAAAATACAAGTTTTAAATGATGCAAGGGTATCTTACACGGCCCATATCGATTCTGTAAAAACCAATTTGCCTGATATAAGAACATATGAAAATGCACTTATAAAAACTCAGTTTTCTGCAGAAACAGAATTCCGGAAGGACGCAGTTTTTAATGTTGAATTACTTTCATCCAAAAACAAAATTGGATTAGATAACAAGATCTTCAGAAATGTACCGAAGAAGTATACAATAACTGAAAAATTTATTCCTGAGGATATCACTTATAGTTATGTAGTCGATCAGCAGATGAGTCTGATGGCAACATATCCAGCATACAATGAATTGTTTGCACTTGGATTTAAAAATGTCAGGATAAAAATATTTGTCCTTAAAGAGCCAGCTGAAAAGGAACTTCATAATCTTATAAATAGAAATGGTGCATATGCTGGTTCTTATTTTGATAGTTCTGACAGGCTGACATCAAATGCATTTATTATGCTTGACCAGATAGTAAAACTGATGAATAAGTACCCTTTTTTAAGACTTGAAGTTGCTGTTCATTCTGATAATACTGGATCTGCAGCGACTAGTCTTATGTTATCTCAATCGCGTTCACAATTGCTGGTTGGCTATCTGATTAACAGGGGTATAAGTTCGAAAAGACTGGTCGCAACAGGTTTTGGCGGATCCAAGCCTATTGCGCCCAATTTCCTGGAAAAAGACAGAAAATTGAACCGCCGGATAGATTTCATAATAATTAATAACTAATATTAATATTTAGTCTCCAATAAGGAAGAATTTTCCTTTGCTTTAGCCTTCTTAAGAGGTTATAATAAAGCTTTGCATCCAAAACTTTCCCTATGTTTCAAAAAAAAATATTAGATCAATTTCTTTCGATAGTTGAAAAATTTGGATCTAATAATGCATTCTGTATAAGTGAAAAATTTTATACTTATTCTGATTTCGCCCGTAATATTTCTAAAATCCGTAAAGCTCTGGAAACGGCGGGAACCCAAACTTCTAATATCGGGCTAATTGCAAATGATGACATAGAAACATATGCATCAATTTTTGCACTTTGGTTGGAAGGGTTAGCTTATGTGCCAATTCACCCTCATCAACCAGTTGAAAGGAGTATGGAAATAATCTCTCAGGCAAACATTAATCTTATAATTAGTTCAAGTGATAATGATTTATTTTTAAATTTTAAAATTATTAAAACAAAAGGTTTAAAGTTTGAAGGGTTAAATTTACTTCCTAAACCGGCTGAAGATGAGGTAAATGCATATATTTTGTTTACGTCAGGCAGTACTGGTAAGCCAAAAGGTGTCCCTATTACAAGAAGAAATTTAGATGCTTTTATGCAATCGTTCTTAAGTGTTGGATTTGATTTAAATCAATCTGACCGATGTCTTCAGTGTTTTGATCTGACTTTTGATGTATCTGTGCAATCATTTTTGTTTCCTCTGATAACAGGTGCCTGTACCTACACTATACCCCACGATCAAATTAAATATAGTTATGTGTATGGGTTGTTAGAGGATCATAAATTAACTTTCAGTGTAATGGCACCTTCTATGTTACGCTACCTGCGACCCTATTTTGATGAGTTAAATGTTCCGAGTATGAAATACTGCATACTTACTGCAGAAGCTTCGTCGGTTGACTTGTTAAGAGAATGGTCAAATTGTATTCCTAACGCAGAAATATTTGATTTTTATGGACCTACTGAAGCCACAATTTATTGCACGTATTATAAATTTAACAGGAATGGGATTAATAAACATTTAAATGGAATGTTGTCAATCGGGAAGGCTATGACTGGGTTAACCGCTATTATTTTAAATGAAGAAGGAAATGAATTGGGCTCAAATCAAAAAGGAGAACTGTGTATATCTGGCAGTCAGTTAACTCCCGGGTATTGGAACGATCAACAAAAAACAGCGGAATCATTTTTTGAAAGGGAACGGGAAGGTTCTGTTTCTCGTTTCTATAAAACAGGTGATTCTTGCTACATTGATGCTGAAGGAGATATTTTATATGCCGGAAGATTGGATTTCCAGGTAAAAATTCAGGGTTATCGAATAGAACTTGGTGAAATAGAATATCACGCGCGTGAATATTTAAAAGGTCAAAATACCGTTGCCGTTTCGTTTGAAAACAAATCGGGAAATGTGGAAATTGCATTGTTTGTCGAAGGCGTCTTAACTGATACAAGTATTTTATTGGAATATTTAAAGTCAAAATTGCCCTATTATATGGTTCCTACCAAATTACTCGTTAGTAAGAATTTTCCGTTGAATTCAAATGGAAAGACAGATAGAAAAATACTGAAAAGCTTAATAACACCATAATTATGGATGAATTTTTTATTAGAAAAGCTACACTCAATGATGTTCCTTTTCTGGTTGAAACTATCATTGAAGCTGAAAAAAGTGGAACTGATAAATTGTCATACTCAACAGTTTTTGACTTATCCCTTGAGGAAGTAAGGAAATATTTGGCAGATATGTTCAATGAAGAGGTTGACGGATGCGAGCTTTCTGTTTCAAGTTTTTTGGTTGCAGAACTTGATGGGCAAGTTGCTGCTGCAGCCAGCGCATGGATAGAAGGTAGCGAAGGAATCTCTTCTTCAATCTTAAAAGGGAATCTGTTGAGTTATATCCTTCCGAAAAAGTGTATCCAAAAAGCGACATCTCTGAATCCTGTTATTCGTGATTTGCATATTGAATATACTCCTGATTCAATCCAGGTTGGTTCTGCATATGTGTCAGAGACATTTCGGGGAAAAAATTTATGCGGTTTGCTGATAAGCAAACAATTAAAATTTTTGTCGCAAATCAGGCCTGATATTTCAAAAGTATTTGCTCAATTATTTGAATGTAACCTGCCATCTATAAGGATGTGTGAAAAATTAGGTTTTAAGACGGTTATGAAAATAGAGTCTGCAAATGAAGAAGTTCTTCATTATTTGCCATTTAACAAAAAGATCTTAATGACAAAAGAATTATTTATAAAATAATCAATAAAACCATGGAAAGAACAGAACTTGTTAGCAAATTAACTGCAGTTTTTAGAAAAGTATTTAAGAACAACTCCTTAAATCTTACAAATGAATTAACTGCAAATGATGTTGATAATTGGGATTCCTTATCTCACATGCTTCTAATTACGGAGATAGAAAATACATTTTCAATTAAGTTTAAATTGAAAGATTTGAATAAAATGCGTAAGGTGGGCGATATGATTGATATTATAATGTCCAAATTATAATCCGTATGGTTTTTACTTCCTTTAACTTCTTAATATTCTTCCCTATACTGGTTATAGTCTACTATCTGGCGCCAGTAAAATTCAGATGGCATGTATTGCTCATTTTTAGTTATTTTTTCTACATAAACGTAAAGCCGGTTTTTTCATTATTGTTAGCAGGTGTCACTTTATCCACTTACTTGTTTACCCGGCTGATGGATAATACAAAAATAGAATCAAGAAAAAAAGTTTTCTTGATTATGAATATTGTCTTGATATTATTGCCTCTTTTTTTCTTTAAGTATTTTGGTCAGATAAATAAGAGTATTATATCACTTTTGGAATCAGTTCATTTACGATGGTGGTTACCGGAAATTAAATTAATTCTTCCGATAGGTATCTCTTTTTACACTTTTATGGCTATTGGATATACCATTGACGTTTATAGAGAAGAAATTGAATCAGAAAAGAATTTAGGAATTTTAGCATTGTTTGTATCTTTTTTCCCCTTGATTCTTTCAGGACCCATTGAACGGGCAAAAAATATGTTACCTCAATTTAAATCACTTAAGAAACTGGATTATGAGATGGTTGTTCAGGGTTCAAAATGGATGCTCTGGGGATATTTTATGAAACTTGTTGTTGCAGATAGAATTGGTATATATGTTGAAGCAATTTATAATAATATTCCATTCCATAACGGGACATCCTTATTGTTTGCTTCAACCTTATACCCTTTTCAAGTGTATGCTGATCTTGGAGGATATTCGCTGATTGCCATTGGCACTGCAAAAATTTTAGGTATTAATGTAATACAGAATTTCAGACGGCCTTTTTTTGCTACTTCCATGTCTGAATTTTGGCGTCGCTGGCATATTTCGCTTATATCCTGGCTTACTGATTACATTTATACCCCTTTGTCATTCGTTTTAAGAAAATATGGTATATGGGGGATTGTAATTGCTCTATTAATAACATTCATGATAAGTGGAATTTGGCATGGAGCCGCCTTGACATTTATTGTTTGGGGATTGATGCAAGGTTTGTTTTTAAGTATTGAAGCATTATTGAAAAACAGAAGAATCCTGATTGAAAAAAAGTACAATCTAAACAACAAGATATTATATATATTATTGGGTATATGTTTAACATTTGTTTTGTTTGCTTCTTCACAAATATTCGGCAGAGCAAAAAATCTGAATGAAGCATTTTTGGTTTATAAAAGAATTTTCACTACATCAGGTCCTTTATTTATCGGAAATCCATCAGCTTTTATTTTTAGCATCTTCAGTTTGTCACTGCTGCTGATAAAAGATTTTACTGATGAATTCATACCTTCTGGATTTTTGTTGTTTGAAAACAAGCATAAGTTTATCCGGATAATAGCATATAGTTCAATTATTATTCTCATCCTGTTGATAGGAGTATTTGACGGGGGACAGTTTATTTATTTTCAGTTTTAGCATAATGTTGATCAAAAAGATAATTCTTAATTTAATTATTGTTACAGTTGTCGTACTGGTTCTTGATTTTACAATAGGGAGAACATTACGTCATTTTTATTTTAAGGAAACCTCAGGGTTTCATTTTCGTACAACACACTCAATGGAAAAAACAGAAGCTGATATCTTGGTATTTGGTTCATCACGAGCCAATCATCATTATATTCCAGAAATTTTTGAAGATTCGTTAAAAATGACTTTTTATAATACAGGAAGAGATGGGAATGGCATTTTCTTTCAAACAGCAGTGTTAAGATCTGCATTAAAACGTTATACACCTAAATTAATTATTATAGACTATTACGGGGAGTTTGCAAAAAATGAAGAGGCTTATGACGGGCTACAATCATTATTGCCTTATTACAGAACCCATGAAGAAATCAGAAAATTTATTACACTAAAAAGTTCATTTGAAAGAATAAAGCTCATTTCAGAAATATATCCTTTTAATTCCCAGATTCTTTCCATAGCAATTGGAAATTTAGAAGTTAATAAAAAAAGATATGATGACAATAAAGGGTATGTTCCTCTTAATACAGTATGGCAATCTAAAATTGATACTATTAGCAATTATCAAATCTATCCTGTCGATTCCGGTAAAATAATAGCTTTAAGAGAATTTTTAGATCTGGCAAAAAAATCGGAAATAAGAGTTCTTGTGATTTATTCGCCAATTTTTCAAAAGTTTGAAAAGAAACAGGAAATTGAAATATGCAGGGATATATGTTCTATTGAAAATGTTCCATTTTGGGATTATTCAAAAGATACATTGTTCATTAATCATAATAATATTTTTCGAGATGTGCAACACCTAAATAATAACGGAGCAAAGATTTTTTCAAATTTAATTGTTAATAGAATTAAAAACGATCTCTTAAATGCTCCACTTAATAGGAGGGTCGAACAAAAGCATTAGTTATTAGCCCCTTTTTAATTTTTTGCCAGGTTCTTTTTAAATAATTCCTTGAAATTGACATGTAAAAGTCTTCTCTAATTATTCTTGATCAGAAAAACTAACCACAAAGTGTAATCCTCTTATTTATTTAAACTAATAAGGTATAAGAATAAACCAATAATAAACTATTCCAAGGGTTTGGCGAATTGTTTTTAGAAGTTTATTTATCCTTGAATGGTTATACTTATAATCCGGAAGTGAAATAATTCCAATTTTGTACTTCTCATTAAGTATTTTATTATAAGTCATCCAGGTTCGTCTGGCATGTGTTCCCAGACTTATTATATTTATTCCTTTAATATCTAATTTTGTCGTATTAAGCCAATCACGGAATGCAAGTGCACTTGTAAGGGTTCTGTTTATTTTAACTTTTTTGCCCGGAATAGCTAAAATTAAAGAGGAATCTATACCCAATGATAAAAGCCTATTCCTTGCAAACTCAGCACAGGAATTGAAATGGTTAATGATCCTGTTCTTCCCATCCAGAGCTCCAATGTCATATTCAGAGTTATCCTGATACAAGAGCTTCATTTTATGATCAAAAATAATTTCTTTAACATATAAATTCCGATCACCCCAATCTCCAAGTTCGTCATTAGTGAACTGAACCAGGATGGAATCAATTTCTTTCAGATTTCCCTCCCAGTTAACTTGATATTTTCTTTTTCTTTTTTCAGCAAAAAAATCAGCTGCCAGCGAATCATTAATAAATAAGTTGAAATGAGCTCGATTTATTCCTCCCAGTTCGCTAAAAGCATTTACTTCAATTATATGAGGACCGGACTTACTTATTCCAAAGAGCTTGTTTTTGGGATAAAAAATCAGGTATCCGTTCTCTGGGAGTACATAATAATCCGTAATAGATTTAAGACCTGTAGTAATAATATAATCATATCCGGTTTTCTGAAATTCTTCATATGCCAACTTAAGAGCATAATCGGGAAGCCATCCTTCAACAATAAGAATATTTGCTTTAACTTGTTCTGATTTAGAAAGATAACCTGAGAGATAATTGAAAGCAGGTTTTATGAAAAGATACCCAAAAGAAAGAATAATAATAAGAATAAATATTATGATAAACAACCGTTTTTTTCTCATGAGTTCTTACTGATTAATACTGCCTTTTAGATTATCGGCTAAGGTTAAAATCACCAGGAATTATCTTCTTGTGAAAGCTATCGATATGTTTATTAGTAATAATGACTACAGTCAACAGCCTGTCATCGTTTTATTATCAAAACCCGACAACCTTGAAATCGGTGTTATAAATTGTCTTGAAAATTGAGCATCATACTTAAATAATACTTTGTTAATCATGTCATTTATTCATTTTAATTTAATATCCTTCACGTTTACTATTCATTAAGGTTATAAACTAACAGCAAATATAAATTTCTGATTAAAACAAAATTAATGAGAGCTGGATAAGATAATCTGTTCTGGCTATCCGGGTTATTAGTTCGCAACTATTAGTTTCTGAGAAAATAAATTTAAGTTACCCACAACCAACTTCAATAGATAAACACCTGATTTAAGACTTATAGGAATTTTTGCATATTTAGTATCTGGGTTTAACACATCCTCGAAGACAATCTTACCGGAAAGATCAGTTATTAAGATTTTGTCACGATCCATAGTAGGTTCTTCAATTGAAATATTAAGAAAATCACTGGCTGGATTTGGATAAATACTTATGTTTCCCTTATTGGTATTACCACTGCCTAAGTTTTCCTGAGAAGTGCCGATTATTTTAAATTCAGAAATTATGTTCCAGGTATTCAATGAGTTGCCATGCCCTATATATTTTATATATGAATACTCTGTACCTGTGTTTGAGGAAGGAAAATCAAATACCTGTCTATCCCCGGAGAAATTGCATGATACTTCTTTGGTTAAAATAGGTTCCCAGATAAGATTATCTTTAGATGCATATATATCAAAATATGATTCATACTGTTGTCCCTGTAAAAAAGCCAGCTCCACATGGCTTATTTTGAATGGTTCAGCTAATTTTAAAAGAAGCCATTGATTATCTCCATTTGAGGACCATTTAGTTGCAGTGTTACCATCAGTAATGTTATTAGGATAATCAGGTGATTGAAAATTACTTGCCTCAATGTTTGTTATTTTTGCTACAGTCAGTTCAGGTTTATATGGCATGATATTGATTGGGATACTTTTTGACACTATAACTTTTCCATCGGTAACCTTTAATTGAAATGTGATTATCTGAGATGTATTAACTGCAGGAGAAAGGAACTTAATTTTAGAAGTGCTGGTTGAAGAAACTGAAACATTATTTGGAACGGTCCATGTATATGTCAGAATTTCATTATTTAAATCATAAGTTCCCGATGCATCTATTTCACCAACAAAGCCAGAAAAAGCATTCGATTCAAAATTCATCACTATTACGGGTGGATCATTAGACTTATTGGCATCTTGGCAGTTGTTAGTTACTGATTTAGCAACAAAACTTGCTGCTATTCCTCCTGAAGCTGTCTGCAATGGATTACCTGTGGGTTTAGTATAAGCTACAGTTACAACATCACCATAAACGATGAGACTTGCCAGAGTCAACTGAACTTTAGTCCCTGAAATGGCAACTGTTTTAACCGTTCTGACTACTGAATTAACGAGAACCGAAAAAGCTGAAGCAGCAGGAACAATACTGGAAAGAGTCATATTATAAGTTATTCCCAGAATAGAAGGTGTTGCATTTTCAACAGACGAGCTGACATAAACAGGGTTGACAGAATTA